>Ga0163152_10007963_pt1 | contig 11436 bp, 6 predicted proteins | sample OliLakLV19MP8IB2_FD_148635 | JGI IMG/M metagenome (GOLD analysis project Ga0163152, IMG submission 148635) | Freshwater microbial mat bacterial communities from Lake Vanda, McMurdo Dry Valleys, Antarctica - Oligotrophic Lake LV.19.MP8.IB-2 | ecosystem: Environmental > Aquatic > Freshwater > Lake...
CGTCGGAGCCGATCTTGAGGCTGGTTCGGAGGCTCCAAACGTAAGGCCACCAAGGGCATTTGGGTGCGGATCGCAACACGGAACGTTTTTCTTTTTTTGCCAACTCCCAGGCGCGTTGAGGGGTTTGCTGAAGTTCGCGATGAGTTTCGTGGGCGTTATGGTGCAACCGCAAAGCGTCGATGTGGGTGTTGGCGTCCTGAAGTTCTGTGACCTTTTCGCTGGCAAAATAGGGTGGGAGGCGCCTTTGCCAGAATTGGTGTTCGCGTTCGATTTTGCCTTTGGCTTCAGGGGTTGGGGCATAAAGGAGGCTAATGTCGTAGAACTTGAGAGCCGAGCCCAGTTGGGTATCGATGGCCGATTGTGGGAACCAGCGATGGGGGGAGGCGTCGAGTTGCCAGATTTCGCCGATCTGGGAACGTTGCCAGCGACGAACTGGTGCCTGTGGTTTTTTGGTCGGAGTTGCATGGGCATGACCGTTTTGAAGAGCCCAGTGGCGCATCTGAGCACGATCCAGTTTGAAACCATGGAGGCGGAAGGCCTCCGAGGCTACGAAGCTGTAGGGACAAGGTGGAGAGCAGGCCAAACGTTTTACGAGCAGGTCGATGACTGCGGGCGGCCAAGGTGTGGTGTGGTTGCCGCCGGATCTGCCGGGCGTCCAAAGGTGTCCCTTTTTTTGAACACAAGCGCGGAGATAATCGGTGGCGAGAAGATAAAGCTGGCTGCGGGAGAGGCTGAGTTGGTCGGCCGCTTCTGCAGCGGTCAGGGTGCGTTGCTGAAAGGTTTTAAGAACATGGCGAATAAAAGGGTTGGCGTGCCGGTGGAGCAATTGCTGGCGCTTTTAATAACCGGAGAGAATACGGCCCAACGCTGCCCCAAGGGCCAGTCTTTTCGTCAGCCTTCGCTACGCTCAGACTTCCTCAAAGACTGGCCCTTGGGGCAATTCCATTGACTGATCGCGTGAGAAAAAAGCATGGTTGAATATGGAAAAGGTGCGCCACCGATGTAAATCGCCAGGACCGTGACAAGTGCGGTTTTGGCTCGGACAAAGCGAACGAGCCAATGGTAGAGCGCGACTCCTCCTGCCGCAGTCAATGGGGCGATCACTAGTGCGCACGAAATCCAGCTCAGAGCGAGCAATCCCGAATGCGAAACCGGTGGCACGTTCAAGAACCGCAAAAGAACCAACGCCGATCCACTTACGGGAGCAACAAGAGCTGTCGTGCCTGGCGCCTTGTCGCTGTAATAGTGCCCATTGAAAAATGCTTTGTCCCCGGTATTTTCGTGATAATTGTCAATGTCAAATCTGCCGTCGTTGAAAACAGCAAGCAATAGATCCAATCTGGAAACTGGAGTTGCCGAGTCAAAATGGTTTTGATGCGCATAGCTGAATGTGAGCCAGAGGAAACAGAAAAGGAGCCACCCGATTCGCCGTGTGTGTGGGGCATGAACTTTCGGGGTATCGCCAATGGATCCGCCGACGGTTTCGTTGTTCGGGTGCATCAACCTTTATTAACTACTTCAAAGCGGTCGGAGATGCGGTTTGGTTTCTCAAGGAGCCAGCCTTAACGCTTCGCTTTAGATTTTCTCTCACGCGAATCAAACCTTTAATATCTTCAATTGCGGTAGCGATGATTCGCACGCGACTATCTGGATCATCACTCCACGCCACAGGCAAACTTTCGACCTTGTAGCCGAGCTTCTCGGCCAAAATGAGCAGCTCCGAATCAAAAAACCATCCATTGTCCGCCACTAAGGGCAGCAACTCGGCTGCCGCTCTTCGGCTTACAGCCTTGAAGCCACATTGCGCGTCAGGAAATTGCGTTTGAAAAAACGCTTTGATGAGCCAATTGTAACTGCGCGAGATGAATTCCCTCTTCGCCCCACGAGCCACTTTGGATTCACGTGACAGTCTCGAGCCAGCCGCGACATCGGCTCCAGCAATCACAAGATCGATAAGTTGGGGAAAAAATGTGATATCAGTCGATAAATCGACATCCATGTAACTCAAGATATCTGCCCTCGATTCTCGCCAAACATGACGCAAGGCTCGGCCACGTCCCTTTTCCTCAAGATGCACCGCCCGAACCTCCGGAAATTCGCGAGCCAGCCCATCGGCAATATCGCGGGTTCGGTCAGTAGAGGCATTATTGGCAATGACGAGTTCAAATTCGTGACGGAAGGATTGGGTCAAAAACTCCCGCAACTTGCGAAGGCTATCCGCAAGCTGAACCTCTTCATTCAAAACCGGAATCGTTAAATTGATAAGCATTTGCTGGGATTTTGCTTTTCGACTGATAGGCCTTCTCGCAGCCACCTGCGCCGGGGAGAAATTCGGTACCAGAAAATGCAGTATAAGGCCCGGAAGCCATCTTTTAGGCCAATTTTTTTCCCATCTTGATAACCCCTCGGATTGTACGAAATATCGACTTCAGCAAACCGAAGTCCTGGGATTCGAGCGATTTTAGCGGTAATTTCCGGGCAAAATCCAAAACGCCGTTCTTCCAGGAGAACCTGACGCAGGACCGATGTTTCAAAAAGCTTAAAGCAGGTGTGCATGTCCGTCAGAGGCAATCGCGTGGTCCATCTCGCAATAGCTGAAAGTATCCGGTTCGCGATGTAATTCAGCTTCTTCGTGCCTGAAACGTAACCTCTGCGAAATCGAGTTCCATAGACTACCTCTGCCTTCTCGCGTACGGCCAGGATCATCAGCGCTGGCCTAATGTGTACTTCGCCGACCTCGGACTAATCTCCTTAGCCTTAGCCCGGGACAAAGCGAGCCAGTCTCTGCAAAGAGACCACCGACTGGAAAGCCGGATGCGGGAAATCTGCTCGTCCGGTTTGGAGGGAGGGGCGAGGTAAGCCCTCGTTCCTACCCCTATTTTGGCCTGCTGGCTTCGTTGATCGCTCCTTCCAGATCAAGGGATATGCTCGTCGCTCGCGCCTCGCCAGCTAGCCAAATAGCCTCCAGCAAAACCGGAAGTTATTTTTGCACGGACCCTTAGGGCGAAATCCCCATGGGATTTACGGCACCGGATTTCGTCTGGCCTGAATCATGTCCAAACTCCAGTGCGATTCTGTGAAGCGGTAATTGGCCGGAAGTTCCATGCAGAGAGATTCGTTGACCGGCGGACAATAACATGCAAAGTCTTATTCACACCACCATACTTTCGTTATGAACTCCACCGAATTACTGACCAGACCGTGGGATGGAATGCACTTTGCCAGCAGGAATTTTGGCAGGTGGCGAGGAGCGAGCGAGGCAGTGTATCCAATCGGATACATCACGAGCGAGCGACGAAGCCACGTGCCAAAAGGCCGCTGGCCCGGAGGGTTGTGAGGCATTTGACCTGTGGCTTCGTTGCTCGCTCAGTCACAGACCGCAAGGGTATGCTCCCTCACTCGCGCCTCGCCACAGGTCAAATGCCTCACAACAAAGTGTATTCTATCCCACGGTCTGGTCAGTATCCTCCTGGAAAAAAGTTGAGGCCGGAATATTGGCTCGTGCAGCAAAGAATCCCGGCTTTCGACAACATTTGATAGAAAATCCTCGCACCGCGATCTCTGAAGAGCTTGAAAGGCAAGGTTTGAAATCAAACACCATTCCGTCCGGATGGAGTTTTAAGATTATCGAAGCTGACGAGAACGAATTTATTTTGATTCTACCAAAGGATGGCGAAAGCAGCCGGGAATTGAGCAGTGCGGATCTCGACCGGGTTTCCGCAGGCTGGACTGATATCAGCCCCGGTAATATTGAGGCTCCCTAAGCCAGGTCCATGCAATCGGGAAAGCCGGTCCCTCACCCCGGAGAGGGAGAGCGTTTCAACCCGCTGGATCACGCTCATCGTTCAGTGGAAGTTTCAGCGCATGGTAATATTCTCCCTCTACCTCTGGGAGAGGGCCGGGGTGAGGGCAGCGACCTTCTTGACTACATCCTACATCGATACGGCTAAGGCACTTCAATAATTCGATAAAACCTCTGGGTGATCGTTGGTTCGATAGAGATCTCAAAGTTGAGTTCACTTGTTGGGGCGGTCCAGTCCTTGACCGTGGTCCATTCCAATCCGTTTAAGTTCTCCTTGGATTGAACCAAATACCGTTTTCCAGGGGTGACGTTCGCCCGCAACAGAACCGAGTTTTCCGCAGTGATCTGCACCGAGTTCCACCATGCCGGAGCTCCGACAACCACAACCAAATCTTCTGAATCGGATAAAGGGGGATTGCCGTTGTCGCGAACTGTGACGTGGAAAACATTCGTCCCGGCTGCCTGGTTCGAAGATATTTTCCAATGAATCCGGCCTTCACTGTTGATGGAGACATCGGGCACCGAACCCTGTATGGAATAGGATAACAATTGGTTTTCGGGATCTGTGGCTTGGACTTGTATCCAAAGTGTCTCTCCCGGGACGGCGGCGCGCCAAGTCAGCGGACTGATCATCGGAGGTTGATTCTGTGATTCGGAATTGGAAAATCCAGGCGTCGGGGTTGGCAGCCGACCGGTCGATGCCGCTCCATCCACCATCCGGCCTTCGGACCGGTCGCTGATTTGCGTCGCGAAGGTGACCGAATCCAGGAGTCGCCCGGCCGGATCCAAAATGAAGATCGAATCGCCATCTTTTGAGAGCTGAAAATCTGCGTGTAAAACTCCGAGTTCCCCGGTGTTGAGGTCGGTTCTTTTGTCGGCCCAGACCAGCAAAAAACCGCGTGGGCTGATCAAGGTGTTTTTTGGGATTGAGATCAATTGCCGGGAAGTTGGGTATTCGTCGGTCATAAAAAAACCGCCCAGATCAACCGCCGCCGGACCTGGATTGTAGATCTCGAACCAGTCGTCCATTTTGTTTTGGTTCAATGTGTTGGTGATGGTTTTGGTGTTGCTGGCCATCCATTCATTGATCTTCAGAGTGATTGATTCACTTGAGACCACGTTGGTTTCGCCAGGAGTAGGGCGATTAAAATATTGAAGGTTTGGTGCTCCATCCGGAAACCGTCCGTAACTCTGGTCCGGAGACAGCGTTGGAAATTTCAGATAATCGATGACTTGAGCATTGCCGTTGCGCATCCGTGAAACAGAGATTCCTCCCCCGTTTGTTCCAAAATTGAAATATGGAGGCCAGACCGTGGAGCCTTCCGGGCCCGACTGAATGAGCATGGCGGTTTTTGGGGGTATCAGGGCGGTTTCAGGGAACGGCCACTTGAGCAAATGATTAAAATCGTCGCTCAGATAATATCCCTTTAATGACACTGGGTCAGCGCTCCGATTAAAAATTTCGATCCAGGGTCCTCGGAGCCCCGCTGCATTGGTAATTCCGGTTTGGTTTAGGCTTAAGATTTCGTTGACCCAGATCTCGGGAATGAGAGGCCAGGTTCCTTGTTCAGAATTGGGAAGCCCGGGTGTGGCGGAGACCGCTTCTTCGAGCCGGCGTGAAACGGCGATTCCATTGCCCGAAAGTCGGAGCGTAAGCCGGGCGCCGATCGACACCGGGCGATACCAAAAACTCAGCGTATGGGTTAGACCGGATGGCAACGGAGCCAGATCTTGCCAAATCGAACTGGCCTGCGTGGTTCCCGGCGACGTGGAAACCATTCGCAGACTTCCGTTGCCAGCGTAGGACGCATTTGTGCTGATCTGGCTTCCGGCGAGGTTTGGGGAGAGATTCCAGGCACCGGGCAGTGGGGTCTCAAAATCACCGTTCCTGATCCGATTTAAGCCGACTCCTGCGACCGCTCCTTCAACCAGCGCGATGTCGTCGAGCAAAACTTCACCTATTGAATCGAGATAAATATACAGCAAAGGGTTGCTGGAAGTCCCGGTGACGCTGACAAACTGCCAGTCAGATTGTTTTGATGAAGTCCAGTTTCCGATCCTGGTCTGAGTTTGTGAAGGGTCCAATAGTTGAAGGGAAGCGCCGGTTAAAATCGGTTCCTGAGGCCAGGGGATTTCTGTTTTATAAAACGCTTCAGCAACCAGGTTTTTTGCGTTTGAAGAATCGAGGAGTTGGAGGCTTTCACCTTCGGGTTTCAGTTTGCCGGCAAACTTCAAAACCTGTTGCTGAATGTTTGGATGTTTCTGGTAAAAAAGACCCGGATCTTCAGCCAATATCAAATATGCCTGCGGCTTGACGAATGTTCCCGGTTCAAATTGGAAATCCAAACCCCGGATTTCGAAAGCGGAAAGGTCAAAAGTAAAATTGGTGGAGCTGTTAAAAATCTCCACAAAACCTGGAAAAAGCCCGGGGATTCCGATTTCGTTGAAAACCAGAAAATCCTTTGGATTCCGCGAGATGCCGGTCCAATTGATCAGCAGATCTTTGCTGCCGTTGGTCACTGTGAGTCCCCGGGAATCCAGGGCTTCCATGGACAGGGAGTTCGGCCCGCTTTGCAAAGGGACTTGAATGCTCCAGTTGGTGATCGAACTCCAGGTGATGGGAAATTGTTTCCCATTGATGGTGATTTCGTGAACTCCGAGCGGTGCAGTCCCGGAAATTGCGGCCAAGTTCTGGGATAAAACCTCAACGCGTGAACTGGTGACATTAAAAGGAATTGCGGCAGCCGGAGCGAGCCGGCTTTTGACAAAATTTCCACGATTTTGAATGTAACTCAGGATGCTGATGAAATCCTGGCCGGGAGCAAATTCCTGGTAATGACGAGCCCAAAAATCCATGTAATTCCGGTTGTAGGTGGTTTGGATGAGATCGAGCTGGTGCCCGTAATATCTCCTGAGATTGGCCGGGATTAAGATAATTTTTTGCAGATTTTCACCACCGTAAAGAGGTGCGGTTTCCGATTGGGTGAAGGCAAAATCCAGATCCCACGGAAGCGCGATCATACGGTTGTCCCCGGGCCGGACATACATCATTAAATTGTGGTCGTTGCCAAAGGTGTAGGTGTCGCTGACTCCGCATAAAGCGACCATGGCAAATGCCCGCATCCATTGATCCACATCCATCACCTGGGTCGAGCGTGCCGCAAGTTCCTGTCCAGTGAGACTCAAAGTCTGTGCGAAAGTCATCAGCAGAGAAAAATCGTCCGCGTTCCGGTGATTTTTCTTCATGAACGGATGACGATAATTCTCCGGATCGCCGCCAAGATCGCGGAAGTCGGTTCCGCTGACTCCGTCCGGTTCCGGCAGTTTCAAACCTGTTGGAGTCCCGGTGGTGGTGGTTTGCGGGGCATAGATCAACTCCAGTTCGTAGAGATCACCATCACCACCATTTTCAAACTGACTTTCGATGAACTCATCCTCGTAGCGAGGAAACAAAAGTGCCGGCCCGTTCTGTGCCGACCGGGGTGCGATCAAATGACAGATTTCGGTCTCGGGCTGCGGGATGTTTCCAGCGTGGTTGATCATGTGTTTGATCAGAATTTCGTCCTGTCCGTAGGTCCGACCAAACCGTAATCCCCCCGAACGATCCACCAGCATCACCGGATGAACCCCGCGAAAAAGATCGTGCGACGGGAATTCCAGATGAAAACTGACCCGCTGCGACTGGTTTCTTCCCCGCTGACTTCCCTTCAACCGGATCTCGACCTGGTGATAGATGCGCGATTCGTCTTCGATCACTGTGCATTCATAGGTCCCATTCCCCATGACATTCGTCGGGGCATGAAGGAGTGCCACCTCCCGGGGCGTCATCAGAATCCGCATGGCATGCGCCGGCGTGGTGTTTCCGCTCTGGGCGGCGACCCGGTAAAGCATGCGCGAATTTTTTCCGGTCGCCGGATATTGCGACACGTTTTCTAATGCATCCGTCGCCTCCAGATAATATTGGACGAGCGATCCTTCAGCCAGGCCGGGGATGGTGGCGACAATCTCACCCGTGCTGCTGATGGTCGCGGGAGACGAATTCCACTGAACCTGGTTGACCGTCCACCAAACTTTGCAACCTGCCACGCCGCTCGCGTCGTGAACCCGTGCTTTTACCACCACAGGTTCGCCCGGTTTTGGCACGGCTGGATGCTGGCTGATTTCGTTCAACGCCGGGCCGGTGTTTTCCATCCATTGCGAGTTCTTCTTCCCGGGCGTTCCTCCCCCTTTTTTCACCGGAAGCGAAATGCTTTTGGCCAGTCTGTTGAAATAGAGTCGTGTGTTTAACCTGTTGCCGCCATTCAACCATTTTGCGCGGTAAGAAATCTCGTAGGCCTGTCCATTTGAAACCGGCTGGTTGTTGGCGAGTGTGATTTCGAGGTGATTGTGCATATGCTCCGTGGGACCGGTGGCACGCAAATGGAGCACGTGATTGGTTGGATTGCCGGGTTCCGGGATTACCGTGCTGGTACGGTGATTGCCAAGAATCCTCCAGCTGGTGGCACCTTTCTCGAAGTCTCCATTTTCCACCCATTCGCCCGGGACCGACGTTTGCACCACCCGGAGGTCGTCGATCAGGCATTCGCCCGCAGAGAGCAGACCTAAAACAAACTCATTCCATTGTGAGGGATGAAAAGACTGGCTGCCGGCGATACCGCGATAGACAATATTGGTCCAGTCGGCGTCCGGCGGTTCGACGCTGGCGGCCCAGGACTCGGCGATTTCGGTCGGTGCATCGGGATTGTGCAATTCCAGACTGGAACCTTCTGCATCGGAGATTTTGGGCCACCGGCCTCCATTAAAATATTCCAGCTTTGAAACGGGATTTCCGACGTCGTCCATCAGTTGGACCGAATCAGTGTTGCGGGAGAGATTTCCCGAAAAATTCCCAATCGCCTGAACGCCGGGATTTTCTTCACGAAATTTTGCGTGGTTTTTGCAGACCACGAGATAGGAGACTGGAAGAAGGGCGGTGCCCGGAGGAAATTCAAAATCAATACCGCCTCGTATTTTCCAGCCAGTCAGCGATACCGTGTTGGAGCTGCGATTAAAAATCTCCAGCCAAGCTTGCTCCCGATCGATCGCTAAACCGCCCGAAGCCGCGTCCGCCGACACCGGTGCGAACATCACTTCGTTGATGACAATTTCCGTTCTGAACTGGAACAGGTTGGAGCCGCCAAAAGTGGGCGAAGCGGGGAAGAACCATGTGCCTGTTCCGTCTGGATGGCGGGCGGAAAGGCGGTCCGGAATCACCAAGGCATCGAGCAAAATCTGTTGATTGGTGGAGACGAGGAAAAGTTTCTCTCCTAGTAACGGAATGTAACCGAGGTCCAGTTCACTCAAGGAGATGAAGCCGTCGGCTGGGAGGTTCTGGATTTTGAGCGGCTTGCGGTGATCCACGTTCCCTTGATGCACCAGGATGAGATCATTAAGCGTGATGGAGTTTGATCCATGATTGATCAGCTCCAGCTTGAAACGGTTCGTGAGAAACTGGATTTCATTGAAGGCCAGGGAGATTTCGTGGGTGTTGGGAGTTGCTGGAAAGTTTTCGCGACCCGGGGTTCCGCCCAGGTTGCGGCTGCTTCGCCAGTTGTTCGGATTTTTGCCCGATATGCCGGGTTTGATTCGTGCGAGCGATGCGCCTGATCCGTCGGGTCCTACCGGCCAGGGATCGGCAGCTTGGTAATCCAACGCGTCCATCAAACGATCGCTGTTGTTTCTGAGCTCCAGTTTTTCGCCCGCATTGGAGAGGCGATTGGTGAACGGCCCGAAGATATTGGTCAATCCTGTGAGAGTGCGAAGCCGCTGCGGCGAGGAGGCTATGAGCAGGTATCCATTGCCGACGATCCGGGTCCCTTCAGGAAAGGTAAAGCCGGCTCCCCCGGCGATTTTCCATCCCGAAATGTCGATGTTGGAAGCGAATTGATTGTGGAGCTCGATCCATTCCTCCTCCGCCTCGTTCTGGGCGGGGTGAAACATGATCTCATTAAAAGTGACGCTGTCCCCCGCCAAGAGTTTGCCGTAAGACGAGAGAAAAAAAATGACAGCAAAGATCGACCGAAACTTTGTTGTGAAGAGTCGCCACATTGAGATTGTGAACGTATCACAATTCAGAGTTCGGGCTAAGCCGAAACAATTATCAAACCGCGAATGGACTCGAATGGACGCCAATAATGAAGCGTCATATTAAGGCTTTCTGAAACCCGTAACTTGGTCACCAAACGGTGACAATAGCGCCCGCAGCCCAAGGTCAGTTTTGTGGCTTTCTATTCGCGTCAATTGGCGGTTTTCTTCATTTTCTTCTGCGGGAGCGCGGCACCCTCACCCCGGCCCTCTCCCAGAGGTAGAGGGAGAATATTGCCCAGCGCTGAAACTTCCACTGAACGTGAGCGTGATCCAGCGAGTTGAAACACTCTCCCCCCTTGGGAGAGGGCCGGGGTGAGGGTGCCGCGCTTTTGAGAGGGTTGAATCCTCATGCAGATCAAAACACTTGGATGCGGGGAATTGAGACGCAACCCGCTTTGGGGTTGGAGAAAACTATTGGCTGATGACCCTGGGTAGCCCCGCGCTGCGGGCCAACCCAGGGCTGAATGATGGAATCCCGATGGGATTCCTGTTGTTGCGTGAACATCAGCACGAAGCGTTTGTCGTGGCCTTGGGAAGACCTTTGCCGCAAATCCCAACGGGATTTCGCCCCAAAGCCCGGGGTTGCGACGCAGTCGCTACCCTGGGAATATGAATTCAATTTTTTCAACCCCAACGTGGGTTGCGTCTCAATCCCCAGACTTCACCCCCCGATGATTTTTTTCAAACGAGGCCCAAATTCTTTCGCAAATCCTGCCGCCGCTCCCTGCCACAATACAGGATCGCTCACGGTAGGGTCGCCGCCATGCATCGGCGGCATGGGATTATACTGGATTCCTAGCTGAACCCGTTTCGCTGTTTCAGTCCCTGCGAGCAAACTCACCAGATACAGGGCTTGGTCGATGCCTGACGAAATCCCGCCTCCTGTTACCACGATTTTCGTTTTTTCCGAACCGGACTTGTTGTTGAAGATCCAGCGCGGAAAATAGGGTGCCACTTTCACGCCGCGAAACAAATGGAGCAGTTCGACCCCGGTCCAATAAGTTGTTGCTTCGCACCCTTTCAACAAACCGGCCTTGCCCAAAAGAAAACTGCCAAAACAGACGGAACAAATCAGCGAACAAAACTTCGACTGACGTTTGATGAATCCCATGATTTCAGGATTCTCCATGGCGTCCATGAAGCCATCTGGAGTTCCTCCGGGAACAAAAATCAGATCGAGCTTCGAATCTTTTTCGAAATCCGCGAATGTTTGTGTGGCGTAAAGTTTGAGACCGGTGCTGGTCGGCAGCGGATCCAGGGTGGAGGCAAGCACATGCAGGGAGACCTTGGGCTGCGGGGTCGGCTGGTCTTTCTTTCCACCGTTTGGCGGGGCCGCGTTGACCTCATTCGCCATCCAGGAAAGCGCCTCGTACGGACCGGCGATGTCGATCGGGTCGTAATGCGGATAGAGCACGAACCCGATCTGGAACGTCCGGTCAAATTGGTCAAGGATTGGGGGCATCATAGATCACAGATGATTTGCGTTTGATAACAATGGAAACAGGCCG
>Ga0163152_10007964_pt1 | contig 11435 bp, 11 predicted proteins | sample OliLakLV19MP8IB2_FD_148635 | JGI IMG/M metagenome (GOLD analysis project Ga0163152, IMG submission 148635) | Freshwater microbial mat bacterial communities from Lake Vanda, McMurdo Dry Valleys, Antarctica - Oligotrophic Lake LV.19.MP8.IB-2 | ecosystem: Environmental > Aquatic > Freshwater >...
GTAGTGTTAGATGGGGAGATGGGGAGACGGGAAAATGAGCAACGGATTCACACGACGGGAAGTGGTGTCTTTGGGCGCGATGGCGGTGGCGACGGCGACGGTGCGACTGCAGGGATGGGAGCAGTTCACTCCTGACGTCGAGATCGAACTCACCGCAAAGCCGTCGCAGTCACAGATCCTTCCCGGTCGACCGACCGATGTCTGGCAGTTCACCGGCCGGGTCCTCAAGGGCCCTGCGTCGTGTGTCGAGCCAGTGAACGCCTCGTATCTCGGCCCGACCCTCCGCCTGCGACGTGGCCAGAAGGTTCGCATCCGGTTTGCGAACCGACTGCCTGACGCGTCCATCGTGCATTGGCATGGACTCGACGTGCCCGAGGTGGCCGACGGGCATCCCCGGCTCGCCGTGGACGGCGGCAAGGACTACGTCTACGAATTCGAGGTGACCAACCGTGCGGGTACCTACTGGTATCACCCGCATCCCCACATGCAGACCGGTCCCCAGGTCTACAGCGGCCTTGCCGGCCTGCTCATCGTGAGCGACGACGAGGAGGCGGCGCTGTCGCTGCCGTCAGGCCAGGCGGAACTGCTCGCGGTGATACAGGACAGACGCTTCGATGCAGACAACCAGCTTGTCTACTCGACGACCATGATGGACATGGAGACCGGGTTCCTCGGCAACCGTGTGCTGATCAATGGCCAGGCGTCGACGACCTGGTCACTGGCCACGCGCGCGTACCGGATTCGCCTGCTGAACGGATCCAACGCGCGTGTCTACAAGCTGGGCTGGAGCGATGGCACGCCCATGACCGTGCTCGGCACCGACGGCGGCCTGCTGGAGCGGCCGCAGACTCAGCGCTACGTGACGCTCGCACCGGCGCAGCGTGTGGACGTGTGGCTGGACCTGAGCCAGCGTGCGCTCAACACGCAGATGGAGTTGCAGAGTGCGGCGTTTGCCCTCACTGATGCCGGACTGAACATGGGCGGCATGATGGGCGGTGGCATGGGTGGTGGCATGGGGATGGGCCAGGGCAGGGGCGCCGGGCGTGGATCGGCCATGGCCTCCGGCACACTCGCGCTCGGAGCGCCGATCTCGCTCCTGACGGTGTCGATCGATCGACGCGAGAAAGGACCAGCCACCCTGCCGGCCCGGTTGTCGACGTTTGGCCGGTCGTGGCAACCCGTCGCTGGCGCCCCGGTGCGTCAGATCCCGATCACCTTCCGGATGATGGAGTGGTTCCTCGCCGGACGTGCCTTCGGAGAGATGACTGAAGTCGCGCCTGACGAAACCGTGCGCGCCGGCTCCACCCACATTTGGGAGTTCGTGAATGCCGGCGGCCCGATGGGCATGCAGATGGCGCACCCGATTCATATTCACGGCAGCCAGTTCCGTGTGCTGTCGCGCACGGGCGGCAAGGCCGACAACACCCTGCGCGAGGGTCTCGTCGACGGCGGATGGACGGACACGGTGCTCGTGTTACCCAACGAAACCGTGCGTGTCCAAGTGCCCTTCACGACGCACCCGGGCCTGTACCTCTACCACTGCCACATCCTCGAACATGAGGACATGGGCATGATGCGCAACTTCAGGGTCATCTAAAGGCAATTCACAGGGAGACACAGAGACTGTGCCTCCGCGCCTCTCTGTGAATAAAAGCTCTTGTCTACCGTTCTACCGTGCCCAGGTAGAGAACGGCTCCCGCGCCAGGCAGGAGTTCCGATAGCGCCGGTCGTTGGTGACTTCAACGCCGGCCCACGGCGGCAATGTCACGACGTCTGTTTCCGTGCGCATCTCGACCTCCGCCATCACCAGCCCGTCGTTGGCTCCATGGAACACGTCGATTTCCCATGTATGCGCGCCGTGGACCTCGAGGTATCGATGTTTCTCCACGATGGCGGAGCAAAGGGTAGCGAGCATCTCGACGGCGTCAGCCACGGGGATGTCGTATTCAAATTCAAGGCGTGAGGTGCCGACCGTCGGCCCCTTGAGCGTCAGGTAGGCGCGGTCGGCTCGCGTCCGCACACGAACGGTGCATGCGGGCGACGATGCGACGTAGCCCTGCCGGATATGGTCTCCCCCATCGAGGGGAACCCAGCTTGGCAGGACAAGGAATTTTCGTTCGATTTCGACAGCCATATCGGCGTCTATGCAATGAGGTTGGTGGGCGCTATAGGACTCGAACCTATGACCCTCGCCGTGTGAAGGCGATGCTCTACCAACTGAGCTAAGCGCCCAACCCGAATCGCGAACCGCACAAGCTTACCAGATCACGCGATCGCAGATCACCCGTTCACCCGATAAAAAGTGCGTCTTCATCGTCGCGCCCGTAGCGACCTTTGTCCTGGCGCGCGCGGAAGACGGCAATGGCAGCCTTGAGACCGGCCATCACGGCCGCGCCCTGCTTGACGGGGGCGATGAGTGACTCCTGCACGATGTGCAGGGTGTCGTCGATACGCAGGGCCGTGGTGGCCATGATCTGATCCACACGCTCGACCTGGGTCAGCGCCAGGGCGCTGACCCGACCAGCGTCGTCAGCGACCTTGTGCGCCTTCTGGATGAGCGGCCGCACCTCGGTGCGGAACTCCTGCATCGTCGCGGCCGCGTCCTTGGCGACCTTCAATACTTGCAGGCCCACGACAATTTGTACGACGGCCATGGTCAGGACGGCGACCGCAATGATGCCCAACCAGACTTCGTTCACAGAGTCTCCTTGCGCACCTGCTCGAACGTCTCGCGCCCACGCTCGACGGCCGCACTCCGGTTCTCGCGTTGACGCGCCAGGAAGTCACGGCCCTCGCGTGCCACCGATTCCGCCTTTTCGCGTCCCTCGCGGGCTTTGTCCGCGAGCTTGCGTCGTGTTTCTTCTCCGGATGTGGGGGCGTAGAGCAACGCGACGGCCGCCCCGGCCACCGCACCGAGCACAAACGCCAACAACACCGGCCCCGACGAATTTTCGTGATTGGACATATGGCCTCCAGACCTTGACGTGTTAACCGCCGCCGAAGATGCTGACCCGCACGGTCAGATACTTCCGCGGATCCTGCTTGATTGCCGCGATGAGTTCATTGAGCGACGTCGCCGCCTGATTCATGTTGTCATAAAGTGCTTTGTCTTGCAGCAGCTTCCCGGCGGTCCCCTGCCCTGTCGAGAGGCCGGACACCAGCGAATCGAGCCGCACCGTCAGCGCATCGAGACGATTGTATAACTCACTGTCGTTGATGAGCTTGCCGACGGTGCCTTCGCTGCGGGTGAGCCGCCCGGTCATGGTCTCCAGATTGGCCGCCGTCCCGGTCATGGACGTGGCCAACGCCTCGTCCGCAAACAGTCGCCCCAGCGGGCCCTCTCCGCGCTGAATTTTCGACGTCATCGCCTGCAAATCATCGAGCGAGGCCTTCATCGAGTTGTAGGCCGCCGGGTCGTTCAGCAGCGAGCCGACGGTGCCCTTCCCAGAGTTGACCTGCGTCGCCACCGTGTTGGCCGACTGCAGCAAGGTGGTGAATTCCTCGTAGAGCACTTCGTCGGTCACCAGTTTGCCCAGCACGCCCTTGCCGGCTTGCACGTCAGTCAACATCTGGCGAACCTGATCCATCGTGGCCCCCGCAGACGCGGCCACATCAGCCAGCGCACCGGCCGACGCGCTCGTCTTCAGATAGGCGTTGTCGGCCAGCGGCGTGCCGCCCGACCCGGGCGAAATCGCAATCAGCGGCTCACCGAGCAGACTCAGTGTGCCCATGCTGGCCACCGACTGGTCGGTGATGAGATGCCGCACGTCCTGCGACACCTCCAACGTCACCTCGATCTGCTGCTCGGCGAAATCCACGCCAACCACCTTGCCGACGTCTTTGCCCGCGATGCGGACGACCGAGCCGGTCTTCATCCCGCCCACGTCGGCAAACCGCGCCTTGAGGGGATAGCGCTGCCAGGGGAATCCGCCCTGACCGCCCACCGCCAGAATGAGTGCACTCGCCAACACCATCGCGACGATGGCGATGATGCCGATTTTGAGCTGGGCCCAGCCGATTGATCGAGTTCTTGGCATAGTCGTTACTCCAGAAACGCCTTCAGATACGGGTCAGTGGACGCGCGCAACTCCGGCAACGTCCCCTCAAAGTGCACGCGGCTGTCTTTGAGCATCAGAAATTCGGTCTCCGCGATCTTCTCCGGAGTCGCCGGAACAAACGTCACGTCGTCACCCTCGCGCAGCGCCATGTGCGACGCAATATAAAACGCATCCCGCAACTGGTGCGTCACCATCAACGTGGTGACTTCTTCCAGATCCCGCAACTTGATGATCTCATCGTCGATCGTCAGCGCCGTGATCGGGTCCAGACCCGTCGTCGGCTCGTCATAGAGCAGGATCTTCGGCTTGGCCGTCATCGCCCGCGCAATCGCGACTCGACGACGCTGGCCGCCGGACAGCTCGGAGGGCATGCGCGCAGCGAACTCCGAGAGGCCGACAAACCCGAGTACTTCCATCACGCGCGCGTCCACCTCGGGAATCGGCATCGACGTGCCCTCGAACAACTTGTAACCGACGTTTTCACGCACGGTCAGCGAGTCGAACAACGCGCCTTCCTGAAACACCATGCCGAGCTGGTCGCGCACCGGCATCAGCGCCTCCTCGGACAGCTGATCCACCTGCTGCCCATTGATGAAGATCTCGCCGCTGTCGGGCTTGAGCAGGCCCAGCACCAGTCGCAACACGGTGGACTTGCCCACGCCGCTGCCGCCGAGCACCATTTTCGCCCGGCCCGGCAACAGCTCGAAGCTCACGCGATCCAGAATGACCTTGTCGTCAAAGGCCAGCGACACCTCCTTGAAGGTGATGATCGATTCGCCGATGTCCTGTGTCGTGATCGCCATCTCAGTAGAGCAACGTCAAAATCAACTTCGTGAGCAGAAAGTCCACCGCCAACACGGAGACCGACCCGGCCACCACCGCATTGGTCGTCGCACGACCCACGCCCTGTGTGCCCCCCGAGGCACGCAGGCCGACGTGGCAGCCGATGGTCACCAACGCAAAGCCGAGGAAGAAGGGTTTGATGAGGCCCATCCACACGTCCTGGATATACAGGCCCTGCACGACGCTGTTCCAGAACACGCCGCCCGAAACACCCAGCTGCGTCACGGTGATAATCCAGGCGCCGACCATGCCCACGCCGTTGGCAATGACGGTCAGAATCGGGACCATGATGATCCCCGCCAGCACACGCGGCACCACGAGCTTGCGAATCGGATCGGTGCCAAGTGCCCGCATCGCGCTGATCTGTTCGGTCACGACCATCGACCCCAGTTCCGCGGCGATACCAGACCCGACACGACCAGTGACCATGAGGGCCGTCAACACCGGCCCCAGCTCCTTGACCATCGTCGCACTCACGAGCCGCCCAACCATGGAGCGCGCGCCAAACTGGTCCAGCGTCACGCCCGACTGCAGCGCCAGGACCATCCCGGTAAAGGTACCTGTCAAGAGCACCACCGTCATGGATCCGATGCCAATCGCATCGAACTGTTCGATAATGTCGCGGTAGTAGATCGGACGGGACGTCAAGCCGCGCGCAATCTGCCCAAGCAGGCGGAAATACTCCTGCACCTCGAGCACGCCCTTCTTCAGGCTGGTGTTGAACGACGCCACCTAACCCTCGCCTCCGACCAGCACACGTCCCGGCTCGCGCAACTTCCGCAACTCGTCACGTACGCTCGCGGCCCGCTCAAACTCCAGATTCGCCGCCGCCGCCCGCATGCCGGTCTCCAATTCCGCGATCTTCCGGTCCAGATCACCCTGTGAGTGGAACGACTGACGCCCATCTGTGGCCGCCGGGACGGTCAAATAGTCCCGTTCATACACACTCGACATCACCCCATCGATATCCTTGATGATGGATGCAGGAGTGATGCCATGTTCCAGGTTGTAAGCCTCCTGCACCTTTCGACGACGATCGGTCTCGTTCATGGCACGCCGCATGGAATCGGTCACCTTGGCGGCGTACAGAATGGCGCGGCCGCGCACGTGCCTGGCCGCCCGGCCGATGGTCTGAATCAGCGCGCCCGCCGATCGCAGGAACCCCTCCTTGTCGGCGTCGAGCACCGCGACCAATGACACTTCGGGCAGGTCGAGGCCTTCTCGCAGGAGGTTGATTCCCACCAGCACATCAAACGTGCCCAGGCGCAGGTCACGCAGAATCTCCACCCGCTCAAGCGTGTCGATATCAGAGTGGAGGTACCGCACCTTCACCCCCAACTCCTGATAGTAGGTGGTCAGGTCCTCCGCCATCCGTTTGGTGAGCACGGTCACCAGCACGCGCTCGCGTCGTCCGACCACCTCACGAATCTCTGCGAGCAGGTCGTCCACCTGGCCGGCCACGGGCCGCACGTCAATGGGCGGATCCACGAGCCCCGTCGGCCGAATGATCTGTTCGACGATGACCCCGCCGGCGTGATTGAGCTCATAGGCGCCCGGCGTCGCACTCACATAGACCACCTGCGGACGCCGCTCTTCCCACTCGGCAAACGACAGCGGCCGGTTGTCGAGCGCCGAGGGCAGCCGGAATCCGTACTCGACCAGCACTTCTTTGCGCGATCGGTCGCCGTGATACATGCCGCGCACCTGGGGCACGGTCTGATGACTCTCGTCCACGATCAGCAACGCATCATCAGGCAAATAATCAAGGAGTGTGGGCGGCGGGTCCCCCGCATTGCGCCCCGAGAGATGACGCGAGTAGTTCTCGATCCCGTGGCAGTAGCCGATCTCCTTCATCATCTCGAGATCGAACATCGTGCGCTGATGCAGTCGTTGGGCTTCAAGTACACGCCCGGCGCCCTCGAGGTCATTCAACCGCTCCCGCAGCTCCACCTTGATCCGCTCGACCGCCTCCAGCGTCTTGGCGCGTGGTGTGACGAAGTGGGACTTCGGGAACACGGACAGCCGGTCGTGTCGTCGGACTTCCTTGCCTGTCAACGGGTCGAACGTGACCAACGCGTCAACCTCGTCGCCGAAAAACTCGAACCGCATCCCGATGTCTTCGTACGACGGATAGACCTCGACGATGTCGCCGCGGACGCGGAAGGTGCCGCGGGTGAACTCGTGGTCGTTGCGTTCGTACTGAATCTCGACCAGTGAGCGCAGCAGCTGATCCCGCCCCGTCTGCGCCCCCTTCTGGATCTCGACGACGAGTCCGAAGTAGGACTCGGGAGAGCCAAGGCCGTAGATGCACGAGACGCTGGCGACGACCAGGACGTCCCGGCGTTCAAAGAGCGATCGCGTGGCCGAAAGGCGCAGGCGGTCGATCTCCTCGTTGATGATCGATTCCTTCTCGATGTACGAGTCACTGGCCGGCATGTAGGCTTCCGGCTGGTAGTAGTCGTAGTAGCTGACGAAATATTCGACGGCGTTTTTCGGAAAGAAGCGCTTGAACTCCTGGTACAGCTGCGCGGCCAGCGTCTTGTTGTGGACCATGACCAGCGTCGGCCGGTTCACGGTGGCCACCACATGCGCCATCGTGAAGGTCTTGCCCGAGCCGGTGACGCCGAGCAACACCTGTGCGTCATCGCCGCGGTTGAGCCCCTCGACCAACTGCGGGATCGCTCGGGGCTGATCGCCACGCAGCTCAAAGTCGGATTCGAGCTCAAAACGGTCAGTAAGGGATGGCATGGGTGACTATGTCTGAATCACCCATACTAGCAGAGCGGAAATTACGGCCGCTGTACCCGATTGGGCGCGAAATATCCCGGCCGTGTGCGCACCTTGAGGCCCTTGACGTCGGGCGTCGTCACCTTGACCTGGACCTTCCGAAACGTGCCATCCGCCTTGGGATTGGACGAAACGTACCCCAGCGTGTACCGCGAGCCCAACTCGTCGTGGATCCGCGCATAGATGCGGTCGATGTCCTCTTTGCCCATCGGGTAGAACGCGTGCCCGCCGGTCTGCTTGGCCACATCGTTCATCCGCATCTGCTGCAGGGCCCGGTCGGTGGAACTCTGATTTTCCAGATAGCCAATGACGTAGACCATCACCTGGCTGAGCCGCAACATCTCGACCAGTTCCCCAAACGTGGTTTCGCTGCGCGAGTCTGCGCCGTCGGTATAGAGCAGCAGGACCTTCTGCCCGTCCTGATCCTCGGCGGATGCGAGGTACATCGCGAGCGCGTCGTAGAGCGCGGTGTAGCCGTCGGCCGTGTTGCCGCGAATCCGCTCGAAGAGGTGCGGGTAGCTGTCTGGCGAAAACCGGGAGACGCGCACCTGATCCGCAAAGTCCACAAAGGTGACGTCGCGGGCTTCCTCCAGGGTGTTCACGAACCGCACGGCCGCGGTTGCGGCGCCGGCCAGATCCTTCTGCATGCTGCCGGACGTGTCGAGCAGGAGTCCCAGGTGGAGCGGCACCTCGGGTGCCGACCCGGTCGCAAAAAACGTCAGCGTTTGGGGTTTGCCATCCTCCAGCACCTGGAACTGGTCCCGCTGGAGCCCAGCCACGAGGGTATCGCCACGCCCGGTGACAGTCACCGGCAAGGTGACCACGTCGGTGGCGGTCCGAAAGACCTGCTGGGCTGGAACGCCCGGCGGTAGTAAGAGGGCTCCGGCCAGCAGCAGACACGGGCCCACGCGCCTCATGACGAGCCTCATATGGGCGCATGATACCCCCTGGACATCACGCGGGTGCGTATAATGGGATGCTCGCACCATGGGTGATACCGCTTTCCGTCTGGAAGCCGCCGCATGAGAGCACTGGCCGTCTGTCAGGACGAGTTGGTGATCAGAACCCTTCATCAGGTTCTGTCTGGCACGGTCGACCTGGAGTTCCTGGTCGAAAGTCGCCCGCTCGCCCGTCGACTTGTTGAGGATCAGATTGCCGCGACGGTGGCTGACCCCAAGAAGGTCGATTCTTATCTACGCGCCGATCTCTCCCCCTCCACCTGCGTCCTGGTCGAAGACAACGGCACACGCAGCCTCAAACGCATCGTCTCCGCCATCCGCGACGCGGGTGGCAGCCTGCTCTACATCCTGCACGCCGGCACCGATCCCAAAACGCGCAAAAACTACGACGACATCCAGGAACTGGTTCCTGAGCTGACGCACCTGGATCTCGCGGAGCTGCTCTCGGGGGCCCTGACCACCGAGTTGGACCGGGCCATGACCCGCGCGCGCGTCCAGCAGTACCAGCGCTATTTTGCCGACGCCGACCGCGTCCTGATCCTGCTGCACAACGAGCCTGACCCCGACGCCCTCGCGGCGGGCCTGGCGTTGCGCACGTTGCTGCGGCGCACCAAAGCCACCGCGATCATCGGCGCCCTGCACGGCGTGACACGTCCTGAAAATTTGCGGATGGCCGATCTCCTGGACATCCAGGTGGAGACGGTCACCCCGGCCGACTTCGGCACGTTCGATCGCATCGCGACGGTCGACGTGCAGCCGCACTATTTCCCCGGGCAGCTGCCGCGGGTGGATCTGGTCATCGATCACCATCCGGAGCAAACGGGGTACACGGCCGTGTTCAAGGACATCCGGCCCGAGTTCGGATCCACGTGCACGATCCTCACCGAACACCTGCGGGCGGTGGACGTGAACATCTCGGAACGCACGGCGACAGCGATGCTCTACGCCATCAAGTCGGACACGCTGTTTTTTGCCCGCCATACCAACAAGTCCGACCTTGAGGCATTTACGTTTCTGTATCCGCTCGCAGACGCTGCGCTCATCCGCAAGATGGAAGGCGCCGAGATCACGCTCGAGCGACTTGAGCACGTCACGCGCGCGCTGGCGACCAGCCGTCTGAAGTCGCAGGTCTTCTCCGCGTTTGTCGGCGAAACCACGCGCGAGGACTTCATCCCCTACACGGCCGACTTCCTCCTCCAGGTCGAAGGCGTCAAATGGGCCATCGTCTCCGGCATCGTCGGCGGCCACATGATCATCAGTGTGCGCAATCTCGGGTACTCGCGGAATGCCGGTGATTTTGTGAAGGCCAACTTCGGGGATATCGGCAGCGCCGGTGGCCACCGCGCGCTGGCCAAGGCCGTCGTACCCGCCGAACGATTCGCCATCAAATTCGGCAACCTCTCAGGCGTCGGCATCGCCGCCCGCATCGGCGAACTCGCCGAACAGTTCCTCGCCGCCGACACCCACGCCGACAAAAAACCAGAAAAAGCTACTCGTCCTACGGGATGACCTGAGCCTTGTGCACTTCAAGCATGTGCTCGGCGCTCTTCACTTCGACGAGAACGTGTTGTGCAACAACGAAGTCGATACGAAATGCACAGTTGAGCGGTTCGCCCTTGTAAACGATGGGCCGCGCCACCTGACGCTCACACTCCAGGTGCGCCGCCTTGAACTCGCGCGCAAGACAGGCCTCATACACGGACTCCAGCAACCCAGGGCCCGTGTGCCTGTGCACCTCTATGGCGCAGCCGATGATCCGTTCGGTAACCGCTTCAAATCCCGCGAGCACGGACGCTGACGTTGCAAAGTCCCCGCCATGCGCCACCCGGCAGTTCCCGTAAACATTGGACCGCGTTCTTGAACGTTCTCAGGATGGTGGGTACTCCCCTTCCCATCCCTGCGCCTCCCGCGACCCAACGCGACCAACGCTATCCAACCCGGATGCCTCTAAGGTCCCCACCAAGAACCCTCCGTGCCCCCGCGCCTCGCCTGTGTAGTGAGCAAGCGAGAGACGCGGCGAAAAGCCCTTTGCCAAAAGCATCTTCCGCGCCTCCGTGCCTGCCTGTAAATCCAAGACAGGTCATTCCAGTCGCAACGCCACCAGCGGATCCACACGTGCGGCACGGCGCGCGGGCGCGTACGCGGCGACCAGCGCCGTCACCGCGATCACGAGGCACACCACGCCGTACACCCAGGGGTCGTGCGGCGCGACGTTGAAGAGAAACGTCTCGATGGATCTCGCCAACAGCCACGACAGGACGAGTCCCGCAACAAGTCCAACGCCGACCTGCAGCGAGGCCCGGCGCAACACCGACCACAGGACGTCAGAGCGGACGGCTCCGAGCGCCATCCGTATGCCGATCTCCCGCGTACGCTGGGCCACGATGAACGTCATCATGCCGTAGATACCGACGCCGGCAATTGCGAGCGCCAGCACCCCGAACACGCTGAGCAACACCATGTTGAAGCGTCGCTGAGCCACATAGATTTCCAGTGCCCACTCCAGTGTCTGGGGAGCCGGAATGATGACGTCAGGAAATTCGGCCCAGACCGCGCCAGCGACGCGCTCGGTCACAGCCGACGCATCAGCATCCACTTTCAGCACCAGGGTCACGTGTCGCAATGGGCCCTCGACCATCGGATGGAACTCTTCCGGTTCGACCGCACGTTCCGGACCTCGCGCACTCACGTTGCCGACGACACCAACAACGACGCGGCCCCCCGGAATTGGCCGGCCAATCGGATCATCATGCGGAAAGTAGTGTCGCGCCGCAGCCTCGTTCAGAAT
>Ga0163152_10007966_pt1 | contig 11435 bp, 7 predicted proteins | sample OliLakLV19MP8IB2_FD_148635 | JGI IMG/M metagenome (GOLD analysis project Ga0163152, IMG submission 148635) | Freshwater microbial mat bacterial communities from Lake Vanda, McMurdo Dry Valleys, Antarctica - Oligotrophic Lake LV.19.MP8.IB-2 | ecosystem: Environmental > Aquatic > Freshwater > Lake...
CTCTTCGGCTCTACGGCGAATGGCTGTGCCAGTGTGTACCTGCCGATTCCGAATCGTTACTACGAGAAAGTTCGTGGCTTCTCGTCCTCGGTGCTCAAGCCGATTATCCCGAGCAATCAGGTCCAGGCGATCGTGAAGGACTATCGGCAAGTCGATTGGCACGGCGGCTTCACTGCGGCAGCGGGGCACGCGTTGTACACGGCCCGTGCTTACCCGCGCGAATACTGGAACCGCGCCGCGTTCGTGAGCGAGCCGACGGCTCACCTCACTGCCACGCTGATCCTGAAACCGAATGGCACAGATTTCTCCGCAAGCTACGGCTGGAACCTTGTCGCGGGCCAGGACGATTGGCAGGCTCCGATCGTCGCCGAAGTTGGCCCCGATAGCAATATGTGGGTGATCGACTGGTACAACATCATCGTTCAACACAACCCCACGCCCGCCGGCTTCGATAATGGCAAGGGCAACGCCTACATCACCAATCTTCGCGATAAGAAACATGGCCGCATTTATCGCTTGGCGACAAAACCGGCCGAGGCCGAAGCGAAGCGAGGCTTGGATTCGCTTGATCTTTCCAAAGCGACCGACGAGCAACTCGTCGCCACTCTGAAAAACTCAAACATGCTCTGGCGATTGCATGCCCAGCGATTGCTGATCGAGAAGAATGCAGTGGGCACGGCGGAATCGCTTCGCAAGCTGATCGCGGATAAATCGGTCGACGAAATCGGGCTCAACGTTGGGGCGATGCACGCACTATGGACCCTGAATGCACTTGGGCCCGTCGCCAAGTTGCCCGCCGTCAACGGGCTCGACCATCCCTCGGCGGCCGTGCGTGCGAATGCCGTTCGCGTGCTTGGTCGAAACGCATTCGCGGACAAGGCTATCGATTGTCGTGAGTTGCTGAAAGATGCGAATCTTCATGTGCGGCTAAGCACACTCCTCACTCTTTCTGAAACCGCTGCGAATTTCGATACCGGCGAGGCTATCGCCCAGATGTTGGCCGAACCTACGAACCTGAACGACCGCTGGCTGCCGGATGCAATCACCATCGCGGGGGCAACACACGCCAACGGCTTCCTGGCCACCGCCATGCGCATGAAACTCTCGCCCACGGCAATGGGCATTGTTTCCGTGGTGGCCGAACACGCCGGCCGTTCCGCAATGGAGAGTGTCGCCGAGTCGCTGCAGCGTTTCGCGAAGGATGCCGACTCCGCGACGGCAGAGACAATCATCGTCGGCCTCGCCAAGGGTTGGCCGAAGTCGAAAGGTCTGAAATTGTCCGGTCCAGCCGAGGAAGGTTTCAAGACACTTCTCGAACGCTTGCCATCCAGCGGCCGTGGCCAATTGATCCGCCTTGTCTCCACCTGGGGCAGCACGTCGTTCGACAAGTACATCACGGAAATCACGGCCACACTCGAAAAAACCGCGCTCGATGCGAAAGCGAAGGACGAAGAGCGCATCGTGGCCGCCCGGCAGTTCATCGAATTCCGCGTGGCCGACGCCAAGGCCGCGGAACTGATCGTTGACGCGATCACTCTGCGAGTTTCACCTACTCTTGCCAATGGCTTGATTGATGCGGCCGCGATCAGTGTGTCGCCGGAACTTGGCTCGATCCTGGCAAAGCGTTATCTCGATTGGTCCCCGGCCCTTCGTGCCGCCGCCTTGAGGGTGCTGCTCGCCAAGCCGGATACCACGCGTTCGCTACTTCAAGCCATCGAAGCGGGCATGATCTCAATTGATGATCTCGTGCTCGACCAGAAGCAGGCACTCGCTTCGCATCCGGATGCCGTGATTCAGAAACGTGCGAAGGCAATTCTGGCGAAAGGGGGCGGCCTGCCGAACGCGGATCGACAAAAGGTGATCGAGGAATTGAAGCCGATCACCAAGCAAACAGGCGACGCCGTGGCCGGTAAGCTGATGTACACGAAGCACTGTTCCGCCTGCCATCAGCACAGCGGCGAAGGGACGAAGATCGGACCCGATATGACCGGCATGGCCGTCCATCCGAAGGAAGAGTTGCTCACGCACATCATCGACCCGAGCCGCAGCGTGGAAGGAAACTTCAAACTCTTTCAGGTGAGTTTAACCAACGAGAAAGTGCTGAATGGCATGATGGCCAGCGAAACCAAGACAAGCATCGAGTTGATCGATTCGCAGGCGAAACGTCATGTGATCCTGCGTGAGGACATCGACTCGATCAAGGCATCGAACAAGTCGCTGATGCCGGACGGTTTTGAAAAGCAAATGAACCAGAAGGAACTGACGGACCTGCTCGAATTTCTCACGAAACGTGGGCGATTCTTGCCGTTGCCGCTCGATAAGGCCGCGACCATCGTGACCACGAAGGGCATGTTCTTTAGCGAAACTGCGGCCGGCGAACGCATGGCTTTCGCGGACTGGAAGCCCAAGACGTTCGAGGGTGTGCCATTCACGCTCGTCGATCCGCAAGGCGACAGGGTGAAGAACGCGATCATGCTGAACAGCCCCAACGGCGACGTGGCGAAGAAGATGCCCAGGTCGGCCACGGTTGCGGTGAACGGGCCGGCCAAGTTAATCCACCTGCTCAGCGGCGTGAGCGGCTGGGGCTTTCCCTACGCGACCGACAAAACTGTCGCAATGAAAGTGCGGCTGCATTACGAAGACGGCACGACCGAAGACCACGACCTGAAGAACGGCGAACACTTCGCGGACTACATTCGTCGCGTGGATGTGCCCGGATCGAAGTTCGCGTTCAGCCTCGGTGGCAAACAAATCCGTTACCTGAGTGTTGCTCCGAAGAAGGACGCGTCGATCAAAGAGATCGAATTTCTGAAGGGGACCGACACAACGTCGCCAATTGTGTTCGCGGTGACGGTGGAGGGGAAGTAAGAAGGGGTATCCACAGATTACGCAGATTTCACAGATGAAAGACATGGTTTTTCATCTGTGAAATCTGTGGATGCTCCTCATGCTCCCGCGAAGTCCTCATCCGCCGAGTCGGTCGCTGGAGCCTTATGTAAGAAAATCGAACCCAACTCTCGCCAGGGTCGCGGCTAACCGTTGGGATCGTTCAGGAGTTGTTGCAATCGCGGAGCAAGTGCGGGTGGAACTCGCTCAAGCCAGGAATTGTCAACGAGGCCAACATCGATCAGGTCGAGGAGGTGCATTTGATCTTTGTTTCGAAATCCAACGAGCTTCATACGAACCAGGGCATCGATTTCGATCACTCGCAACCCATCGAGAGCATCGACCGACTCGGTCACGTCCGGATTCGGCAGTAACTCGTCGGGACGATTCCGTTCAACAGCTATCGAGAGGCGAAGCAGATCTCGCTTTCCTCCCTGGCGAGTGTCCTGAAAAACGCATTCCTGGGAATCACCTTGGAGAAGGAGTTCAGAACTCTCGAACGCCTTGAGTGCTAAGTGAAGGTCGGCTCGATGGATTAGCAAGTTGACATCGGGGGTGTTACGAACCGCTCCCGGATCCACACGTGCCACCCAGATCGCCACCGCGTTTCCTCCCACGATGGCGTACGGAATGTCGGCGTTTCGAAGAGCAGTCGTCGCTCGGATCAGTCGTTCTTGAACTCGGAGCGGCGCTCGTATCATCCTTTCCCACGAAAACGGCCCGAGTTGAACTGCCATGCTCAGTACCTCACGAACCCGCGAACACTTCTTCCGCTGCCGCAACGCCGGCACCGGAATTCATCTTAACGCCTACACCTCGCAGGCACTGCTCCAGTGCCGCCAGGATGGTGAAGACAACTGCGGGTCGGCTATTGTGGCCCATCAGGCCGATTCGCCAAACTTTGCCCTTGAAGTCGCCGAGGCCGCCGCCGATCTCGATGCCGAAATCGTTCAGCAGGCGTTTGCGAACCGTCAGATCGTCCACGCCGGTCGGAACGAAAACCGCATTCAACTGGGGAAGTTGGTTGCCTTCCTTCGCGGAATATTTCAAGCCAAGTGCGGTGAGCCCGGCCTTCAGGGCCTTGTGATTTCGCTCGTGCCGCTTCCAGCGGGCCTCGAGCCCCTCTTCGTGCAACAGCCGCAGACCTTCGCGGATCGCATAGTTCATCGTGATGGGAGCCGTGTGATGGTACGCCCGATCGCTGCCCCAATATTGGCGAATCATCGTCATGTCGAAGTACCAGCTTTGCACCTTCGTCTTGCGGCGAGTCATCGCCTCTTCCGCACGCGGGCTAAAGGTCACGGGCGACAATCCCGGCGGGCAACTCAGGCCTTTCTGTGTGCAGGAGTAAACCGCGTCGAGTTCCCACTCGTCGACTTTCAAGGGCACGCAGCCAAGCGACGTGACGGCATCGACTACGAGCAACGTGTCAAACTCGTGGCAGAGCTTGCCAAGTTCCGCGATCGGCTGCAACGCACCAGTCGAGGTTTCCGCGTGGACGATGCTCAGCACTTTCGGGCGGATCGTTTTGAGCGTCTCGCGCAGCCGATTCAGGTCGAACACTTCGCCCCACGGTTGGTCGAGAACCGTGAGTTGAGCCCCCGTTCGGCTCACGACGTCGATCATCCGTTGGCCGAAGAAGCCCTTGAAGCAAACGACGACTTTGTCGCCTGGCTCGATGAGATTCACCAGGCAACATTCCATGCCGGCCATGCCCGTGGCACTGATGGGGAGCGTCAGCGCGTTCTTGGTCAGATAGGCATCGCGCAAAAGCTGCTGCGTTTCCAACATGATTTCGAGAAAGGCCGGGTCGAGGTGCCCAAGCAACGGCGTGGACATCACCGAGAGCACGCGTGGATGCACATCGCTGGGTCCAGGCCCGAGAAGGAGGCGTTGCGGCGGATTCAACTGACCGGGGATCGGCATGACAGTTTTCCAAGGTTAAGTAGGGGAGATATGTTACGAACTGCGTTCGCTCGCAGCGATTGGCCGCAGCCCCATTTGCTGGGCGTCCAGCCCGCCATCGACGTTGATGATTGTCCCCGTGGCGTAACTCGCAAAATCGGATGCGAGAAACACGTACCACATGGCGAGATCATCGACCGTGGAGATTCTGCGAAGTGGAATCTGGTCCAGGATCGCCTGTCGGGTCGCGGGGTCCGAACGAAGTCCCATGTCCGTGAGCGGCGTCTCGACCAATCCCGGAGCAATCGCGGCTGTCGTGAAGCCGTGCGGGGCCAACTCGATTGCCAGTTGCCGGGTCAACGCGTTGATCGCCCCCTTGCTCGCATCGTAAAGCGTATGGGCCGGCTCGGAGCGTGTGCCATTCAGCGAGGTCGTGAACAGAATGCGTCCTCCCGTGCCGGCCGCGATGCCTCGACGTGCGAACTCCTGGCTCGCCGCGAGGGCCGACCACACGTTCAGCCCGAAGATGAAGTCAAATTGCTCACGCTTCAATTCCAGAAAGGCCGGTTCGCGGAATGCGCCAACATTATTGACCAGGACATCGAGCCCGCCGAGTTGCTCCCAGGCCTCTCTCACCAGTCGTTGCGGCTCGCCCGCCTTCGAGAGGTCGGCACGAATGTAGTGCGTGCCAGGTTGTTTCAACAACTCGCCCACCTCGGGGCAGTCCGTGAGTGCGCGTTCCGAAGCAAGTACCACCTGTGCCCCGTGTCGCAAACAGGCAGAGGCCGCGCCGAGGCCGATGCCGCTACTACTGCCAGTGATCAGGATTTTCTTGCCGTTCAGAAGCATGATGAACAGTGTACTCGTCACGCTCCGCGTGACGACAGTTTGAGGAGTACACTCAGAAGGACTGGCGGCTATCCTATTCAACACACCCTGGAGTTGTGCATGACCCCGCTTCGCTCAACCGTCGCAACCGTCTTCCATTCGCAATTTCACGATGGCGATCGATTTCTACCGGAAGGCCCGCGTTCGGTGGTGCTCGAAGGGCGTCCAGCGATTGCCTGGGTGAACATACAAACCGATGTGGATTCCAAGGGAGGCGACATTCACGTCCGCTTCTGGAATGAGGAGCACTGCACCTACGTGCAATCTGCCCGTCCTGGTTTCATCTTTCCGACCGACCGTGCGGATACCCTCCTGGTTGGCATGGAGAAAGAAATCGGCACGCTGAATATGGCAACGAACACATTTACTCCTCTCGTTGATATCGGCGATCCGAATCCGCGAACAGTTATCAACGATGGCGAGATAGTGCCGGGTGGCCGGGCGATTGTGTTCGGCACGAAGGACATTCGCTTTGCGGATCCGATCGCGAAACTGTATTTGTTCACACTTGATGATAACCGACTCAGCGTCCTGGCCGACGGTCAACTCTGCTCGAACGGCAAATGTTTTGCCCAAGACGCGAATGGCCCCGTGCTTTACGACATTGATACTCCCCATCGAAATGTAGTGCGCTATCGACTCGACCTTGCCGGAAGAGCCGTGTCGGAGAAGACCGAGATACTGAACCTGCGAGACGAGCCGGGTTTTCCGGACGGCATGGTCGATGTCGGCGACGGCACGGTGATCATCGCGTACTACAATCCGGATCCCGTGCCGGCTGGTCGTGCGGTACGCTATGACTTGAAGATTGGCAAAGCAGTCGAAGAATGGCTTACGCCTGGTTCGCCCCGAGTGACTTGTCCCTTGCTCGTGGAGCACGAGGGCAATGTTCGCCTCGTGCTGACGACTGCCACGGAAGGGATGCCGGCAGAAATGTTCGAAAAATGCCCTGAGGCGGGCAATCTGTTTTGGGCGGAGACGAGCCTCGAAAAAGTTCCGCCGAACGAAGTAGTTCAACTTCAAGGCTCAATTTGAAAGGAGGGGAAGTCATGTCCAAGGATCCACTCCCCGAAGTTCAATCTCTCATCGCCCGTCACTGGGGCTATCGCGAATTGCGTCCGCTTCAGGAACAGGCGATTCGAGCGAACTTGGAACGTCGCGATTCGCTTGTCGTGATGCCGACCGGTGGCGGCAAGTCGCTGTGCTTTCAGGCACCGGCCGCGTTTCGCTCGAATGAGATCACGGTCGTCATTTCGCCGCTCATTTCGTTGATGAAGGATCAAGTCGATGCGTTGAAAGCGGCGGAGATATCCGCTCTCCGAGTTGATTCGACGCTCAACGACGAAGAGAAGATCTTTGCGGCCAGGGAATTGCGGGCTGGGCGGGTGCGCTTGCTGTTCGCGTCTCCGGAACGCATGATGACGGATCGCTTTCAGACGTTTCTGAAAGAACTTGGCGTTCGCACTTTCGCGATTGACGAGGCACATTGCATCAGCCACTGGGGGCACGATTTTCGGCCGGAATATCGGCAACTCGCGTCGATCCGCGACAAATTTCCAGAGGCCACTTTCCACGGTTTCACGGCCACGGCCACGGAACAAGTTCGGCAAGATATTATCAATCAACTCAAGCTGCGAAACCCGGCCGTGCTGGTTGGCAATTTCGATCGCCCGAATCTCCTTTACCGGGTGCTGACGCGAAAAAATTTCGTCGATCAGGTGCTGGCAACATTGGAGCGTCATCGCGGTCAGGCGGGGATCATCTACTGCCCGTCGCGGAACAAGGTCGATCAACTCACGGCTCGGCTCAAGGATCTTGGATACAACGCGATGCACTATCGGGCGGCCCATCCCGATGAATCGGCCGACCAGAACGCCCACGATCGTAAGGCCACCCACGATGCGTTTCGTGCCGGCACTTGCGATCTGGTCGTGGCCACCGTTGCGTTTGGCATGGGAATCGATCGCTCCGATCTGCGCTTCGTGTTACACACGGGCATGCCGAAATCGATCGAGCACTATCAACAGGAAGCCGGACGTGCGGGCCGGGATGGACTGGAGGCGGAATGCATTCTGCTTCACTCTGGCGGCGACATTGTGATGTGGAAGGAGATGGCCGCCAAGTCGTTCGAGGAAAAGCGGATCGATAAAGAGCAATTGGAGCACACGAAGAATCAGGCGGAGCAGATCAACTCGTACTGCAAAGGAAGCAAGTGCCGGCACCGCGTGTTGGTCGAGCATTTCGGGCAGGAATTCACGATCGAGAATTGCGGAGCGTGCGATTTGTGTCTCGGCGAGATCGACTTCGAGCCGGACAGCACGGTAATCGCTCAGAAGATTTTGTCCTGCGTGGCCCGCGTCGGCGAGCGATTTGGCGGCGGGCACGTTGCCAGCGTGTTACGAGGAGCCGAAAGCGAACGGATCTTGAAGTTGGAGCACAACAAGCTCAGCACGTTTGGCTTGCTGAATGATTATCCGGACAAGGCGATCCGCGATTGGGTGTCACAACTTGTCGGCGAAGGCTTGCTCACGCAGACGAGCGACGAGTATCCCGTGCTGAAGTTGAACGAGGAATCGTGGCAGGTGATGAAGGGCAAGCTCTCGGTTCGGCTGACCCGCCTGGGCAAATCGGCTCCCAAGCGATCGCAGGCTGAGGAAGCGAATTGGGAAGGGGTCAACGTCCCGATATTTGATGCATTGCGGAATTGGCGGCGAGAACTGGCATCTCGCAATGGAATTGCTCCCTTCACGATTTTTCACGATAGTTCGCTTCGCGACATCAGCCGCATTCGGCCGTCCACGCTTGAAAAGCTTCACCAAATCTCTGGAGTGGGCGAACTGAAACTGAAGAATTATGGAGCGGAGATCCTGGAGATGGTTGCCCGCCTGTCACAAGAACTTGGTCTGAGCACGGACAATGCGACGGAGATTATAAAACCGGAAACGAAGCCCCGCCCGATTGCGACAATGGCTGCGACTGAAGCTTTCCCTTATTTCCTCGCAGGCAAGTCGGTCGCGGAGGTCGCTCAGATCCTGGGCAAGGCGGTAACCACGGTGGTCGACTATCTGGCCGGCTTCATCGAGGAAAAGAAACCGGAGAGCATCGACGCCTGGGTAGAACCTGCCATCCAGGATCGCGTCATCGCGGCTGCGATCGAGCACGGCCGATCGAAGTTGAAGCCCATCTTCCTTGCGTTGAATCAAGAAGTCCCGTACGATTCGATCCGCATTGTACTGGCTTTCATGAACTCGCGTTCCTAGCCGCGCTCGCCCATATGAGGAAATCCTCCCCGCTCCAGGTCTTCCGGCGAAACCAGGCTTTGCTTCCCCAGCATTCTCGATAGGATGACAAAGATCGGCGGTCTGGGCAAACTGCGCAGCGTAGATATCCCGAGTTCCTGAGGATTTGGCTCGGCATGGAAGGACTCCGCGAGTTTTTGGAAAAGGTTCGTCAACAGCACCTCGTGCGCGGCAATCTTCGCGCACTATTTCATGTGTGTATTGGGCGCAAGATTTCGAAGGCCGATGGTACGTTGCTCTCCAACGGGGTAACCTGGCGCGAGCTTTCGGACCTTTTGCGAACGATCCGCTGGGATAAGGAACTCGTCCGCGAGTTGGGGCTGAACCCGGACGACCTCCCTCCTCGAGATCGACTTCGATACTGGTATGCAGCAATTCTTGCCGCCCAGATCACCTCAACGGAGGTCAGAGAGCTAGGCGATGAGTTTGCCCGTCGGTTAGTACCGCTTGGCTTTGTGATCGGTTCGGCTCCGGGTTCCTGATTCGATTCAAGTACAGCCGTTCGCCGTGCCCGCTCGTAACGAGTGGATCGTGAAGTGTCACACATCGCGTTGACCACCCTCGGCACAACCCCTATCATTCGCCCAATGCGAAGGATTTCCCCCGGCGTTAGGAGCGAGCGCTCATGAAGGCGGAAGAGCGTAAACAGATCGAAACGAACTCTCTGGTGCTGGCGGTCCAGAAGGGGAAGCAGTACCTCTCCGGACGACCACTCTACTACATCGTTGGCACACTTGTGCTGGTCACGGTCGGTATCGTGCTCTACCGGTATTTTGCGAGCGAGCGGAAGAAGGCACGTGATGCCGTTCAGTTCCAACTCATGAACGCGGACACACCGGAAAAGCTCAAGCAAGGGATGGAGGACCATCGTGGCACAATTGATGGCAGTTTGTTCAAGCTAAACCTGGCACGTCATCTGTTGAAGAATGAGGGATTGCCGAAACTCGGCACGGACCGCACCGAAGCACGACGGCTTGCGGCAAACAGCGTTAGCGATGCGCGCGCTTACTTTCTCGAATTGACCGGCGAACTGAAAGAGAAAGAGCAAGCGGCTTTGCTCCAAGAAGCCTGGCTGTCGGCCGCGAAGGCCGAAGAATCGCTCGTCGGCTTGCCGAACACTGAAGGCGGAACCGATTCTCGCGGCGACGTGGATAAGGCCGCCGAGTACTACGAAAAGGCAGCCGCGATCTTCTCCGATAAGGACTTCAGCAAGAGCTATAAGGAACGTGCCGATAAGCTCAAGGCGACGAAAACTCAGTTCATTGCCGATCAGAAGTCGCTGTACAAGCCACGCGAATTCCCATTCTCGCCGCCGGGTAAGGATCCTTTTGGTAAAGACCCGTTCGGACCAATTGGCTTGCCGCCGCTGCCGGGCGGAGCGAAGCTCGATCCGAATCCGCTGGTGATACCGCCACCGCCTCCGATGCCACCACCATCGGAAGCTTTGAAGCCGGAACCCAAGCCGAGCGTGCCGCCGAAGATCGAATTACCAGCGGTTCCAAAGCTGCCGGAGAGCGATCCCAAGAAAACCGATCCATCCAAGGTGGACCCGAAGGCAAAGTAATGTCGACTCTCGATGAACCAGATGAAGACCAGGCCCCGCCCGTCCCGGCGGGGCCTTCTCGTCGAGGGCCCATCGAAATCGATGTCCGGATCAAGGCCGAGGGTATGCGCCTCGATCGCTACCTCGCACTCAACTTCCAAGAATTTAGCCGCAACGTCATCCAGTACGCCATCGACCAGGGTCAGGTACTTGTCAATGGCCAGCCGTCCAAGTCGAGCCACAAGGTTCGTCACGGCGACATGCTGCGGATCCAACTTCCCGAGCCAAAGCACGACATTCCAGTTCCCGAAAACATTCCGCTCGACATCATTTACGAAGACGAGTGGCTCGCATTGGTGAATAAGCCTTACGACATGGTCGTGCATCCCGCGAAAGGCAACTGGTCCGGCACCCTGGTGAATGCCTTGCAATTTCACTTTAGTTCTTTAAGCAAGGCAAATGGCACCTATCGAGCGGGGATCGTCCATCGCCTCGACCGCGACACCAGTGGCGTGATCCTGATTGCCAAAGAAGAAAATACTCACCGCGAATTGGCCGGCATGTTCGAGAGCCGCAAGGTCTTCAAGGAATATGCCGCGATTACTTCTGGGGAACCCGATCGCGATAGCGACTACATTGAGGGACGCATCAAGCACCATCCCACGGACCGCACCAAGATGTTCGTGACAACGGACGTGAACGACACGGAGGCCAAGGACGCCTGCACGTATTACGAAGTGGTCGAGCGATTTCGGGGTTATTCACTCGTCCGCTGCCAACCGCGGACAGGCCGGACCCACCAGATTCGCGTGCATCTCGCCAGTGTCGGCTGCCCGGTGTTGGCGGATAAGGCTTATGGCGGACGAGACCATGTGAATCTGTCGGACCTGAACGGAAAAATGCCTGACGAGCAC
>Ga0163152_10007967_pt1 | contig 11432 bp, 9 predicted proteins | sample OliLakLV19MP8IB2_FD_148635 | JGI IMG/M metagenome (GOLD analysis project Ga0163152, IMG submission 148635) | Freshwater microbial mat bacterial communities from Lake Vanda, McMurdo Dry Valleys, Antarctica - Oligotrophic Lake LV.19.MP8.IB-2 | ecosystem: Environmental > Aquatic > Freshwater > Lake...
AGTCAAGGTAGATAACCACTATGATATATCATAGTGGTTATCTACCTTGACTACGGGCAATTACGATTCGATAGTGCGCGGAGAAAATGGTGAGTGCAGGAAAAGAAGAATCACCAAAATGATTTGCGGGTGGAATGAAATACCCATGGTGAAGTACGTCATGAAGTGGAACAGAATCATAAAGACCGCCCATGGTTTTTGAAGTCCCGGTCGAACCATGATGAGGAGCGAACATGCTTGTACCAGAATAAGGGTGACGTACGGGAACCATCCTAGAATTGGATGCGCCACAATGAGGGGTGCAAGAACTGCTTCTTCTTGGAGGCGTGGTACGAAATATGCAATTTGATACGCGAAGGCGTCTATCGAGAACCCATGCACCTGACCGAGCAAAAATTGATGCACCGATTCCATAATTTTTGTAAGCCCTGCCATGCTGTACATAAGTGCCACCAGGGCCTGCGCACCCCACACATACAAAAGAAAAACACGATTGGACTCTTCTGTTTTCTTGCGCCAAACATTTGGCAATAGCACAAATAGTAGCGACACAAACACCCACATGTACCACTGATGATTTGGTGAACCGAAGGAGCTTTCAAGTGCGTGTGCTTGCCAGAGCCCAATGAATACAAAAAGACGTGCTAGACGATGATGGTGAAAGATAATGCCTGCAAGCGCAGTCGCAAGGAATACAACAGTAATGATGTTAACGACCGTAATGTAATCGAGATGGAAATACGGCGCCCAGTCGAGTGGCCAGATGGGCTGAAAATTATGCCGTAAGCGAAGCGGGCTTGCGGTGTAGAAGAACGCAACAAACGGCACAAAATAATAAAAATATGACACGAGTGTCTTCGCGACATCCATACCGCGCTCAGTACGTGAAAGTGTGGTAATGGACAAAGAGCGAACATGTCGCCACGCTTGGGAAAGGTTACGGTGCATGGTTGGAATCATAGGAAGCAACTTGAACCTCTTCTTTGTACGAACCAGTGCGCCATAACTCTACTGGGTCATAGGAAATTCGCACAAGGTTGTAGGAAAAAGATTTACCATCAAACATTTTCTCGACGGCGGTACGATCTCGAGCTACTGCCTCATCATCAGTACGTTCAAGTGCACGACCCAAATCTGAAATAGGTTGTGTGTATTGTGTCGGCGATTGTCCAATGGCTTCAAAAATAAATCTGCTTTCTGAAAAAGGTAACGCGGGATCGTATGCAGTACCATCAAAGGCAGTAATTTCTATTGTGAAATCACTCTGTTCGTTTGGAATTTTTGTAAATAATGCCCAGTTAAAAAAGGGGTATTTGTCGACAACATACATGCCAGCAACAAAATAAAAGCACAAGAAGATGAGTAGTAGCTTTTTGTGTGCCAGGTACGACATGACGACAGTATACCTCTCAGACAACGACCTCAATCGAGGTATGTTTCGCGGTTACGTTTGTGTTCTTCAAAGGATTTTGCGTAATACATCTTCCCGTCCTTGCCGGTGAGGTAATAAAAATAGTCAGTTTCTGTTGGATGTAGTGCGGCATCAAGGGCATCGAGACCCGGATTGGTGATGGGGCCTGGTGGTAACTCGCGATTGAGATAGGTGTTGTACGGAGATTCAAGTTCAGGGTCATCGCCATTTGGTACATAGCGCGAGATACCGCGGATATAGCCAAAGGTTGCATCCACTTGGAGCGCAACACCTTCCTCAATGCGACTCCAAAGAATACCTGACACCAGATGACGGTCTTCTTCAGTGTCTGCTTCTTTCTCAATAAGAGAAGCCATGGTGACGATGTCAGAAAAATCTATTCCCGCCTGCAATGCTTCTTCCTGCAACCACTTCGTGCGCGCAGTAAAATTCTCTCGCATGCGCTTTGCAATGTCTTCTTCGCTCGTATCCTTATAAAAATCATACGTATCCGGGAACAAGTACCCTTCTTGCGTACGTGAGATGCTCATCCAACGATCTTGATTAAATTCCACAAGCGCGCCCGCAAGAATTACTCCCATCTCTCGCACACTGGTTCCTTCTGGAAACGTCACCCGCACACTTGGAATACCGTGTTCTCCGTTTACTAGACGAGAAAGAACGCCCAGCATGCTTTCTGGTGTCTCAAAAAGATATCGCCCTGCATGCACGAAGCGGTCTGCGTGCGACAAGCGAGCAACGACGCGAAGTAAAAATGCTGATGAGACGACACGTTCTTCTTCAAGTGTACGGGCAACAACGGAAAACGGCGCGTCTTCCGGTATTGAAACAAGCGTGTCTTTTGGAAAAAAAGGTGGCGGTACGAAGAATAGGCACACGGGTATAAGTATGCCGAGCACTATAAGCATTAATGTGCCTGTACGAAGCGGTGTTCGCATGACATGGAACTCGAGGGCGGAGCGTATCGCGCCAAGTAAGGGGAGCACGTTCATCATTGTGGCAAGTTTGACGGTGGCGCTGAACGCGACGAATTAATACGTTCCAACGATGGTGTCTTAATAATGGACGACGGGAAGTGGAAGACTGTTGCAAGTTCTTCAGTGCTCATCGTCATCCAATGACCACGATACGGCGGGTGGAAAAAGGAACGGTAGCGATAAAACTCAACCGCTTCATGATCTTCTTTCTTTTTACGTTTTCCACCAATATCTTCCCAAGGATAGTCATTAAACTTTCCCGACCACACTGGGGCCGGGTCAATGCTATTGAAGTTCGGACTATTGAACGGCTTAAACATCGTTAGCAACGGTCCACCCATTCCTTTACCTTCATTAATAGGTGCGGAGTATATGACGCGCATACCGACATCAAACAATAGTTTTCCCGTGTTGCGTTCTACGGACGCGATGCGTTCTTTCTGTACTTCTGTTGGGTTTGGAATACCGGAAACAGGGTTAATGATTTCTTGACGTATTTCTTCAACAATTTCTTTTGCTTCATCACGAACACTGTAATATTTTCCTGCACCATTTCTCCGGCCTCGGTACTGCTCATTTTTAGCAACACGAACAATCATTTGGAACCAAATCTGCTCCCCTTTTCCTATTGAACCGAACAATTCAATAATCTGAGCAAACGGGTCAACTGTCGTTTCAATTTTAGAACCAACCTTGTCGAGACCGAAGTCCACGTACGTTTTAATTGGAAATGGAGCGCGTGCACCTTCTTTAAACTCAAACGCATCCATCGTAAATGCCGTTGCGTTAGCAGGGTCACGCATGCGTGCATAATCCTTTGCTTCGATAATTTCAATTTCTGGGTACTGTGCGTAAAAGAAAGTTTCCGTTGCGCGACGCATGCCGATGCGCGTATACACAAAGAATCTAACCGCGCCGTCAATGGAAGCGATTTCAAAGGACCACCACGGGCGCGTGCGACCCCACCACCACTTTTTCATCCAGGAACCTTCCCCAAGTCCCATACTAAAACTCGAAAACACTGTTTCCATGGCAAGCGGTGTCTTTAGCACTTCTCGGGGCATGCGCAGTTCAAGAAGAACGAATGTGTTTTGATAGTTCGTCCATGACCGCTTCATATGAATGAAACGCAACATGGCAAATCGCCCCGTAACAACCGGAAGCCAAAGAGGACCGAGATCAAATATGAGATTCCAATTATGGACGCTCTGGAGGGGTGCTAGGTAATTAAAGCCGACGGCTCCTGCAATTGCTGCCGTGATAAGCCATACGCCAGGTATAAAAAAACCGCCCGATTCGTTAATCTTCTCAATCCACTCATGGGTTCCGTGTAAAAGCGGAAGAGAGAAACCACCACCGTGTCCGCCACCAGATGACATAGGGCCAGTATAGCAAAGGAACAGCCCGCGGTTGTGCGCGGGCTGTTCCTAACACTACGTCTTCTGTATTACGCGAGTGTGTACGTGCCGTTCTTTTGGCGCTTGAAATGACGAGTATCGTTCAAATTAACGAGAATGGTATTGTCCTTCACGTAGCGAACCTTCTTTACCTCAGTCAAAATTTCATCACGAGTCATTGCCTTCTTCTTAACGACGTCGCGAATAACGTCACGAACAACTCCTGGCGTGTAGCCCCACTCAGCAAGTGCGTACAAGCCACGTCCAACGAGAACAAAACGTGCATCCTTCATCAGTTCGTTATGCGTGGTTGCAACATGTGCCTTCTTGGAAAACATGTCACCGATAGCTACCGCAACATCACGGAAATGCATTGGTACACCCTTTTTCTTAATCACGAGATACGCGTAATCGCGAATACCTTTAGTGCGAATTGCTGGCGCGCGTGAGCGACCCCATTCAGAAAGCGGGTTTGCTGAAATCGTTTTTGAAAGAGAGAGCCAACGCTTCAAAATCTCCTCGTTCTGATAGGCGGAGTTCACTTCCTTAAGCTCGGAGAGGAACCGATTAAACAGTTCACCTTCAGTCACCACTTCATCGTCTGAAAGTGTGCTGTAGAGGGAGGTGAGTGCCTTGTGAACCTTCTCAGCAGTCTTATGGTCAACATGCCAACGTGCGTAGAAATTTTCAGTTTCGCGTTCGCGGAAAAAAGCAGAACCAACTACAAGGAGGAAGCGGAAACGATTGCGAGCTTTCTCGTCAGAAGCGAGCGTATCAAGGAGATGCTCCTCAACAACAACGCTACCCAGGGTTTCTACGTGCTTACGGAGTTCTTCAAAAGAAGCTTCACCTGTTTTAAAGGCCTTGCTCGTGCGTACTGCTTCAATGCCAGATGCTTCAATTTGACGGACACGCTCGCGGGTAATACCCCAACGCTCACCGATAGCTTCAAGCGTTTCGCGTTCTCCGGAACCATCGAGACCGAAGCGTAGGGTAAGTACTTCGCGTGCACGATCGGAAACTTCTCCCAAGAGTTTCTTTACGAGCGCGGTGCTATCAAATGAGACTCCCGCAACCTTCTTTGAGCCCGTTTTCTTAGTTTTAGTTTCCATGTTTGTGTTGTAATTATAGCAGACCCCCCAATAATACGCAAGTCCCTGGGAAATTACCTTGAAACGAGGTTAATAAGTCGTCCGGGTACATAAATTGTTCGAAGAACCGACTTCCCTTCTAGCGCAGAAACGACGGCAGGTAACGCGCGCGCTCCTTCAGAAACCTCTTCTTCAGTGGCATTAGCCGTAGTATTCAATTCCCCTCGTCGTTTACCGTCTACCTGCACGACAACCGTGGCGGTGTCCGTAACTAGAAATGCTGTGTCAGCAACCGGAAATGAAGTAGCGTGTATGGAACCGTTTTCTCCAAGTTCTTCCCAGAGTTCCTCAGTAAGGTGTGGCGCAAAGGGTGCAAGCGTTCGTAGATACATACTCCACTGTTCTTTTCCGATACTACCGGCCTTTTCAAGTGCATTCATAAAAATCATCATCTGACTGACTGCTGTGTTGAACTTAAAGGCCTCAATATCTTCACCGACTTTCTGTATGGTCTTGTGAAGAAGCGCGTTCAAGGCTGTGTTTGGTTCTGCACCCACCATGTCCTGCGCTTTCCACACGCGCTCAACAAAACGGGCGGTGCCCGCTATAGAACCCGTACTCCAAGCAGTGGTACCTTCAAACGGACCCATAAACATCTCATAAATACGGAAGGCATCCGCGCCGTGTTCAGCGACGACATCGTCAGGATTGATGACGTTACCTTGTCGCTTGCTCATTTTGGTACCGTCTTCAGCAAGAATGAATCCAAGGAATTCAAGTCGAGCAAAAGGTTCAATTGTTGAAACAGTACCGATGTCGTACAAAAACTTATGCCAGAAACGAGCGTAAATAAGGTGCCGTACTGCGTGGTCACCGCCCACGTATACATCAACGGGTGCCCAGTATTTCTCGCGTTCTTTTGAAACAAGTGCCTCGTCGTTACGTGGATCCATGTAACGCAGGTAGTACCAAGAAGAGCCTGCCCACTGGGGCATAGTATTTGTTTCGCGTTTTGCAGGTCCATGACACGTAGGGCAGGTAGTGTTCACCCACTCGGTTATGGAAGCGAGCGGAGACTCCCCTGTTCCTGATGGTTCATAGGACTCAACCTCTGGAAGAAGTACCGGTAATTGGTTTTCGGGAACTGCAACCGCACCGTCTTTTGGACAGTGAATAATTGGAATGGGTTCACCCCAATACCGCTGACGGCTAAACACCCAGTCTTTGAGTTTGTAGGTAACGGCAGGAATTCCCCCAACAAATTCAGTAATACTGCTTTTTGCATCGTTGGTTTCCATGCCCGTAAATTCTCCCGAGTCCTTAAGAATTCCGTTTCCTTCGTAACAAAATTCTACTCCATCCAAGTGATCAGCGATGAAATCACCCTCAAAGACGGTGAAGAAACTTTTTAATTCTTCACGTTTTTTCCAAACTACTTCGTGCAGTGCCGCTTCTTCTTCCGTAACTTCATTTCGCTCATCATCGATTAAATCGAAGAATACGAACTGAAAATGAGCATGTCGGTTCTGATTTTTTATCCGGTGATAAAAGAATGTATTTATTGAGAGGGGTGGATGCACTACGTGCTTTAAATTCTTGTACCCGGTCTCTTCCATCACTTCGCGTCGTGCTGCTTCGACCGCGTCCTCCCCTTCGTCGATGCCGCCCGTAAAAAGACCATTCATTTTTACCGTCTTCCAGCTATTGCAAAGATAGGTATCGTCTTTCGGGTTGCGTACTACTGCACAGACTGCTTCACGTCGTACAAGTTCAAGTTCAGGTCGTAATGCAGCGTCACCATTTTCGTTAGCAACAAATTTTGGTTCAATTACATGACGTATGGGTAGTCCGAATTTCTGTGCGAATGCAAAGTCGCGTTCATCGTGTGCAGGAACCGCCATAATGGCACCCGTGCCGTACGAACCAATAACGTAATCTGCGATAAATACCGGTATTTCCTCTTTGGTCGCGGGGTTAATCGCAAGTATTCCTTCAAGCTTCACACCGGTCTTTTCTTTCGTCACATCGGCACGTTCTATTTCTGTCTTTGCTTTTGTTTGAGACACGTACGCTTGCACCGCATCCATATTTTTTATACGCGAAGCGAGCGTAGCAATAAGTGGATGTTCTGGTGCAAGTACCATGTAGGTTGCGCCATAGAGCGTATCGGGACGGGTCGTGAAAATGCGAATGGTTTCATCAGTACCAACAACTGAAAACGTAATGTGTGCACCTTCGGAGCGTCCAATCCAGTTACGTTGAGCTTCCTTTATATGGGAAGGCCACTGAAGCGTGTCTAAATCAGTGAGCATGCGGTCTGCATAGTCAGTTATCTTCAGCACCCATTGCGGAAGGGCGCGCTTCTCAACCGTGGTACCACAGCGTTCACATACGGTACCGTCGAGGTCTTCGTTTGCGAGGCCCGTCATGCAAGACGGACACCAGTTAATAGGCTCTTCGGACTGATACGCAAGACCTTTTTTGTAGAGCTGAAGAAAAATCCACTGTGTCCATTTGTAGTACGCCGGGTCGGTAGTATTTATTTCTCGGTCCCAGTCATAATCAAATCCAATATGTTCTAGCTGTTCTTTAAACCGTGCAATATTCTTCTCAACAGCAACACGTGGATGCACTTTATTCTTCAACGCATAATTCTCTGCAGGCAATCCAAATGCATCCCACCCCATAGGGTGCATGACGGCGTACCCTTGCATACGCTTCAATCTTGAATAGATATCAGTTGCAATATATCCCTTAGGATGGCCCACATGGAGTCCCTCACCGGACGGGTACGGGAACATATCGAGCACGAACTTCTTTTCTTTCTTTGAGTTTTCTTCAGTCTTGTACACACCAAGACGCTCCCACTTTTCACGGGATTTTTTCTCTATGTGCTCGTGTTGGAATCGTTCGCGGGCCACGAATACCTAATTAGCGAATTGGTTTCTCGAAAGCCGGGTAGCGTTCTGGATCGATGGTGCGGGTATAGCACTGCTGACCTGCTTCGTGTTGCCAGTTTTCATCAGGTTGTGGACCCCAGGCGGTAGTAGAGATATCACGTCCTGGATACTGACCTTGACCCTGCGTATTTGGTGTTACGGCATTGAACGAACCGCAAAGCTCAAAGGTAAGAGGACCAGTGACTGAATATAGATACGGTTGACCAGTTTCTGGGTCGCGAGGAACGGCGAAGTTTGAGAGCGGGTCGGAAAGCATTTCAAGTGTCGAAGGGAGTACTTGTTTGGTCTGCCAGTAGTACACAATTTGATACTGAATGGACTGCAAGTCACTTACCTTCTGTGAATCAAAACGGAGGTCGCGAGCATGGTTTGGTGTTCCCACAATAAAAAATCCAGCAACAATAGCTACGAGAGCAAGAATGCCAACACCGATACCAATAAGATTTGCCTTCTGTACGTTTGCAATCCAATACCCTTTTGCATCCGCAAGGAAGTGCAGAAACACGCCAAGAGCAATAAGAAGTACGAGTACTGCCTTAAGTCCGAAACGTATACCAATTTCTCCGGAAAGGAAGGTGTTGAGTATGGTGATGAGGTCAATGGCTACAGCCGCTCCTGCAATAAAGAGCGTGAGTACCAATGCCCAGCGACGAACCCAAATACCTGCTTTCGCTGGTTCCGTTTCCATTGAAGAACGAATAAGACGGAAGAGGAAAACGGCGGTTGGTACAAGCACAATAAGTGTTGCCATCGAGAAACGTACTGAGCCACCGTATGGATCTCCAGCGTATGCAAGCGGGTCAGGGAATGCGTAATTTACGTATTCAAACAAAAGCGCGATAAGTGACGTAATACCTCCATACAGCGCGATAAGTGCACCAAGCCAAAGGAAGAAATCTTTCGGGGTCGTCTTTGCGGTCGTCGGGGTATTTTCCATATAGTGGGATTATAACACGCAAACGAAACTGGTATACTTATGGCAATGTTTGAGAAAGCTAAGCACAAAGTAGAAGAGAAAATACATGATGCCCAGGATACGGTGCGCGGACACGCCGAAGCTTTCAATAAACGACACGACGAGCGCAATAAGAAAAAATATAGTGTTGGCAAGCATCTAGGACATGGCGCTTTCAATGCCGCTATGGCCAGTATGGTAATTGGTGCCATGCCTGGTGAACGAGGCGGTTCCGTTGCGCAAAATCTTATAGATGATGCGAACAACCAATGGAATCGTTTTGTTGAACGTCAAGCGCAGGATAAAATTACCGCCTACGAAGAAGAGATGCGCCTGGAACGTACTCGTTCAATTGAAGAGCTCGCACCAGATTTCGATAGGCAAATAAAAGAAAAAATTGCGGAGAGACGTGCAGACCTTATGCAAGTATGGCTCAATGGATTTTCTCCAGACGCCAAGCTCGACGGAGTATCAAAATATGAATATTTAAAAACGAATTTTCTTTCTGAGGAAAGCACTATTCCAGAAGCTGCCGCATCTCCTCTGCGCTCACTCATTACAAGGTTAGTTGCAACAGAATCGCGTTTTGATACGCATGCGGTATCACATACAAACGCTTTTAGTGCCGTACAAGCCATTCCAAGTACTTTTAGAGATTGGCACATGCTTGGAAAGAAAAAAGAAATCTCTCCAGAAAAATATGATACGTATCGCGAAGATTTTATATCCGATTTTGGCAAACAGGTAGAATTTCTGAATTGGTACTTCCCCTATATGTATGATCGTTTTTTAGCTGATCCGGGTTGTAAAAAAGAACTAGACGAGGTAAAAGCGCTGTACTTTCCAGACGATGAAGATGCGTTTAATCGCTATTTTATGGCCCCACTACTCTTAAATTCATATAACGCGGGGTACGGGACCATGAAAGAATTAATAGAAGGTGCGCGAGGTAACGTTCGTAGTTTCCGAGAAACACACCCCCATTCCATACCCAACCATAAGTATTTGGCCATTTTCCTTATGACGGAAGATACTGATTTTAGAAATCCTGAAACAGCGACAAAAGAGGGTCGCTATTTTGACACAGAGAAACATGAGTATCTTCGGGAGATTCTTGCCTTTGATTTCCTTATAGCTGAAATGATAAAAAATGGTCGCCCCGATTTTAAAATTACATCAACCAGTTAGGAGTGCAAAAACACCATCACGTCGCCATCTTTAACGACATAAGTCTTCCCTTCAGTACGAATATCTCCCTTATCACGCGCTACAGCGTACGAACCATCAGCGATAAGTGTTGCTGAGCCAACTACTTCTGCCCGGATAAATTTATCCTTAAAGTCGGTATGTATTGCAGCACCTGCTTCAGGCGCTGTGGCACCAAGCGGTACGGTCCATGCTCGTGTTTCTTTAGGACCGGTCGTGAAGAAGGTTATAAGACCGAGTGTTGCGTACGCACCGCGAATTAAATCCGTGAGGCCATCAACCTGCACTCCGAGTTCCTGACGGAACATGCTCTTATCGCCTTCCGCAACATCATTCAGCTCGTGCTCGGTGCGCGCATCAACTTGCACATAGCGCCCGCCAAGTGACTTCACAAGCTCGTACGCGGCTTCTGCGCGCCCATCACTCATCTCTGAAAGGTTGTGACCTCCTGCTTTGCCGTTAAAGCAGTAAAGAATTGGCTTCATAGTTAGCAAGTTTAAGGACTTCACTAACTTCGCTTCTTCATCGGTCAAGGAAACCGTACCCGCAAGAAGTCCAGCAGAAAGTGCTTGTTCGATTTTTCCAAGTACTGCGTTTTCTGCAATAGCTTCTTTCATGCCGGCACGAATGTCACGCGTAAGTTTTTCAATGCGTTTAGTAACGGCATCGCGGTCAGCCAGAATAAGTTCCAAGTTGATTACTTCGATGTCACGGACAGGTTCAATTTCTCCATGCACATGTGTGACATCCGGGTCATCGAAAAAACGAACCATTTGGAGTATGGCGTCCGTCTCGCGAATATGAGAAAGGAACTGATTTCCCAACCCTTCACCTTCGCTCGCACCCTTAACGAGTCCGGCGATATCTACAAATTCAATTGCCGCTGGGATGGCCTTCTCAGAGCCAGAAAACGCTGTGAGTGCATCGAGGCGCTCATCAGGTACGCCAACAACGCCCACGGATGGGTCAATGGTGCAGAACGGGTAATTCTCTGCCGGCACACTCGCTTTGGTGAGCGCATTAAACAGCGTTGATTTACCAACGTTCGGAAGTCCGACGATTCCTATCTTAAGCATCATAGGAGAGTACACGAGGAAGGGACAAAAGAAAAACCGCCCGAACCTTGGAAGCCCGGGCGGCGTTCCTTAGTTCGTGCGGTTATGCTGCATGCTCGAGCGCTGCAGCGGTGTTGATCTTCGTGTCGAAGCAACTGCAACGAATACGCCGAGGATGGTTTGTTGCTTGGTATTTTTTTCAAAACCCTCGCAATTCGATTCAACTCTTCATCGACCTGCAACGCTTCTTTCAAAAGCTGTGCCGGTTGACCAGAGCACTCCTTATCCAAGTCTTCCCACGTCATGCTATTTCCTCTTCAATCTCACCGAAGACGATACCGTACAGGACAGTGCCGGGG
>Ga0163152_10007968_pt1 | contig 11429 bp, 5 predicted proteins | sample OliLakLV19MP8IB2_FD_148635 | JGI IMG/M metagenome (GOLD analysis project Ga0163152, IMG submission 148635) | Freshwater microbial mat bacterial communities from Lake Vanda, McMurdo Dry Valleys, Antarctica - Oligotrophic Lake LV.19.MP8.IB-2 | ecosystem: Environmental > Aquatic > Freshwater > Lake...
ACACCGTCCTCGTCTTCTGGTCCGACAACGGCTGGCACCTCGGCGAAAAGCAGCACGTCCACAAGTCCACACTCTGGCAACGCTCAACCCACGTCCCCTTCATCATTGCCGGACCTCACACCAAATCGAACGGCAGGCCCCGCCCTCAAACTGTCTCCACCTTCGACATCTACCCCACCCTGGTCGATCTTTGTGATCTCCCTGCCAATCCCAAAGTTGAAGGCAAGAGTCTCCGCCCCCTCCTCGAAGATCCCAACGCCCAGCACGGCCCCGTAGTATCCACTCACCTCCCCGGCACCCACAGCGTCATCAGCAAAGATTGGCGCTACATTGTCTATGCCGACGGCTCCGAAGAACTGTACGACCGCAAGACCGACCGCCACGAGTTCACCAACGTCGCCACCAACCCAAACAACGCATCCATCAAACAAGAACTGGCCAAATTTGCCCCAACCTCCAGCGCCAAGCCCGTTCCCTCAGTCACCGATTACGACTTCAACTTCGCAACTTACACCTACAATTTGAAACAAAAGCCTTGAAACGAACGGCGATAGCCGCCATGATCTACTAACAAGCTCGAATGTCGAAAGATACAACGGACCAATCACCACTCGGCCTCGCCATCTCAGGCGGTGGCATCCGCAGCGCCACGTTTGCGCTCGGCATCCTCCAGGGCCTGGCCAAACGCAAGGTCCTCAGCAAACTCTCCTACCTGTCCACCGTCTCCGGCGGCGGCTACATCGGCAGTTGGCTCAGCGTCTGGTCAGCACGCGAAGCAAAGCTGGGCCTGCCAGGCATTCACCGCGTGGAAGAATGCCTCCATCCGGAATGGGCGGAGAACAAATCCGGCACAGGCGAAGCCATCCCACTCCAGTGGCTCCGCGCCTATGGTAATTTTCTGGCGCCCAAGCCCGGGCTCTTCAGTGCCGACACCTGGCTGATCTTCACGATCTGGAATCGCAACACGATCCTCAACCTCCTGGTCATCCTCCCTTTCCTGCTCGCATTGCTATGCGTCCCCTGGGTGGTACTCTGCGCCACCCTTTGGCTCTACCAGGAAGTCCCCGCGCACATCATTCTCCACACCGGCCTGATCACGCTCTTTTTCGCTCCCGTCACTTACATCGCCCTCGACCGCTTCAACTCCAGCAAGTTCAACCAGGCGCGTGGCATAATTCCCGCAATCCTTGTCTCGATATCCGCGGTCCTCTTTGCATCCGCTCTCTGGCGCCACTCAGTAGACCTCGCACTGAGTATCAATCCAGCCACCGTTGGCGCTTACGGAGGCGCTACCGCACTGCTATGTATTCTCTTCATGCTCGGCAGCCAGATCCGGACCAGCCTCACACGATTCAGGCCCGCCAACGGGATCTGGCTCCCTCAACTCCTGATCGCCATCAGGCGCGGCTGTTTTTCCTTAGCTCCCCTGATTGCCCGCATAGCGATCGCAACCGCCTTCGGCTACCAGGGGCTTGTTTCCGCTTACCACTTCGGCCTCGATCTCATCGGTGATTCCGTAGCCAGTCTCGATCGCCTCCTCTTTTCCGCGCCCCTGTTCTCCCTGATGGATTGCCTCATCCTGGTCGGCCTCATCGGTTGCGCCAGTTGGCGCCTCGCCGATCACAGCCGCGAAAGCTGGAGCCGCGCCGGCGCCTGGATCGGCATACTTTTCGGCGCCGGACTGATCCTTTGCTCAATCGCCTACTGGGGTCCCCTCGTAATCGCGTTTGGCGTCAAGGTAAAGACCATCGGATTACCCGCTGGTATTCTCTGGACGATCGTTTCCGCCGTCGGTACCTATCTCGCTCAAAGCGCTGGCACGTCCGGAAAGCCCACCTCAAAACGCCCCATCACCGAGTCCTTGCTCCCATTCGCCGGTGTAACCTTCATCCTGGGCTTGTTGCTGCTCGGCGCCAGCCTGATATTCTTCGCCTCCTTCAACCTCATGCAGCAGCCCAACCGCCTCTGGGCCGCCATGAACTCCGGCATCCCTGAAGTCTACTGCGATACCTGCCGTCAGGAACTCGCACCAGTTGCCTGGGGTGCGCAATGGTCCGAATTGGTCGATGAATTCCGCGCCGAAGCCTACAACTTTGCCCTCCTGCCCGTTCCAGAACTCGGCTTCCCGGCGCCCGTGGCTGGCCTGGCCGGCTTCCTCCTCTGGATGGCAGTCAGCAGGCTATTCAGCATCAACGATTTCTCGATGTTCTCCTTCTACCGCAACCGGCTCGTACGCGCCTACTGCGGGGCTTCCAACGAGGATCGAATCACCGATGCCTTCACCGATCTCAGCGGTACTGACGACGTTCCCCTCACCAAACTGAATGCGGAGCAGGTAGGCTACGAACACTTGTTCTGCACGACCGCGAACATCAACCTCGATCGTTCCGGCTTTGCCGAGCGAAAGGCTGTCCCCTTCACTTTCTCCCCGACCGCCTGCTGGTATTCCGTCCCAATTTCACTGCGGGGCGGCGAATCCACCGCCGGACGCATCTTCAAAAAATTCTACAAAGATGCAGTTGACCTTAAAGACGCCACCGTAGGCACCGCCATCACCATCTCCGGCGCCGCCGCCAGTCCCAACATGGGCTCGCACACTTCCCCCATCCTCGCCTTCATCATGACGCTGTTCAACGTCCGGCTCGGCTTCTGGATGTTCAACCCTTCAGAACACTACTCAAGCCTTCGACAGTTTCTGTTCAAGAGTAAGCAGCCGTGGAGTCCAACCGGACCCAAGTGGGGCACCTTTTACTACCTCTTCGAACTCTTCGCCAGCGCCAGTGACCACCGCAAATACATCTATCTGAGCGATGGCGGGCACTTCGAAAACCTGGGCCTTTACGAACTCCTTCGCCTCCGCCTACCATTCATCATCTCTATCGATGGCGAGTGCGATCCCCAATATAAATTCGATTCCCTGGCCGGCGTTCTTCGCAAGGCTCGCTCCGATTTCGGCCACGAAATCACCATCGACACAAGCTCCATCGAACCCTCATCGCCGGGCGCATGGAGCAACTCCCACGCAGTCGTCGGCCGCATCCACTACAGCGACGGTAGCGAGGGCTTTCTGCTCTATCTCAAGCTCTCTCTCTCCGGTGATGAGCCGCAGGACGTACTCACTTACCGCAAAACCTTCGCTGATTTCCCCCACCAGAGCACCGGCGATCAGTTCTTTAACGAAAGCCAGTTTGAAAGCTACCGCCGGCTTGGCCTTCACGTCTCCGACAAGGTATTTGCCGCTCTCGAATCACATCGGCATAACTACGCCCTTACATCTCGTTCAACCGCCAGCCTGCGCAAAATGTTCACTTCGATCGAGAACATGCTCTCTCCCATTCCACGCAATATCTCGGATAACTTCACCCGCCATACCGTCACCTTCAAAGAACTCCTGGGCGAACTCCACAGCAAGCCTGAACTTGCCGCCATAGCATCGGAGATACGAACCGGCCAACCCGCCGCCGATCCAACAACCGAACAACAGCAAGCAGCCTTCTTCTTCTCACAACGCCTGCTCCAGTTGATGGAAGACGTCTACTTCGACCTGCAACTCGAAGACAATCACCAGCACCCATACCTCCAGGGATGGGTGGAATTGTTCCGCGACTGGGCGCTCTCCGCAATGCTGCTCAATACCTATCAGGAAACCAGCGATACCTTCTCTCCCGCCTTCACCAGTTTCTTCGAGCGGTATTTGGCCTCCAACCACGGGAGCCAGGACTTAAACTGAACAATAGAAAACCATGATGAACCCGCTCCTAGTTCTGACCTCCATTTTGCTGCAAGCCGGCGACCCCAAAGCTGCACTCACCTTCAAAGCAAGCTTTGACAAAGGTCCGAATGCAGACTTCGCCAAGGGCGACAAGTCCATCTATTTCGCTGAGACTTACAAAGACCTGAGCAAAGCGGAGAAGGGCTTCGGCAAAGCCCCAGTCGAGATCGAAAACGGAGCGCTCCGCTTCAAGTCCAAACACACCACAGCCTTGTTCTTCAAGGCGCAAGACAACATCTCCCCCGCCACCGGATCAATCAGCTTCAAGCTCAAACTCGACCCCGCCCTCGACCTCGCCCCCGATTACGTAGACCCCATCCAGTTTACCGACAAAGCCTATAACGATTCAGCAATTTGGGTCGACTTCACCAAAGACGAAAAGCCCCGCCTCTTCCGCTTGGGCGTCTTCGGAGAACTCAAAGCCTGGAATCCAAACAACCTTCCGCCCGACAAGAACCCCAAATTTAATGAGCGCCTCGTAGTCGTCAAGAAGCCACCGTTCACCCGCGATAAATGGACCCACATCGTAATCACCTACGCTAACCTCGGCACGGCCGCTGGCACGGCAAGCTTGTACGTCGATGGAATGCTTCAGGGTGCCAGCACCAGCATTAACGAATCCTTCGTTTGGGCTCCCAATCAGGCCACCATCCGCCTCGGCGTCAACTACACCGGCCTCATGGACGACCTCGCAGTTTACAATCGCGTCTTGACTGCCAAAGAAGTCGCAGGGCTAAAATAGCCGGTTTTCCTTAGGCGCGCTTGCGCCTGAGCCAGGCCATCCCGGCCAATCCCGCTCCTAGCAGCGCAATGCTGCTAGGCTCAGGTACTTCGCTATCCAGCGTATAGTTCACATTCCCAGCAAACGTACGCGGCGAAAAGGCTGACCCATCAAACGCAACGGACCCAGTGCGCACGTCGCTGCTGAATAATGTCAAGTCGGCGTTGCTCCATGTAGTTTGGGGTGGTTCAACGCCGGTGCCGTTATAGCGAATGCCGTTTGCTGGAGTGATGCTGTGCAGGTATACCCCAACTGTCTGCCCGGCGACGATCGAAATTCCTGTCGCAAAGCTGACATTGGCCAACGTGGTCGTACCTTGCGAGATGAAGTTAATGTTTTGAATCAGCGTCCATCCAGTGTTCGCTGTGTTGAATCCAACATACGATCCAGGCCTGGTATAAACTTCCACCTCACCTGCGGTCCCAGCTGTTGCGCCAAAATATGTATCGAAACTGTTGACTGTCAGCGAAAGTCCGGCCGCCGTCAGGTCAAGGAAGATCCCGCCGCTTCCGTTGTTCGCAGTGCTAGTGCTAAGGATCGTAGCCGCCCAGACCGCCTGCGGAAAAGAGATAGCCCCTAAAAGTACTACTAAGCCAACGCTACGAAATACTTTTGTTTGCGGCATCATTGTCTAAATCCTATCACAAATTCCTAAAAGTACTACAGTGGATGTCAACCAGAAACACCTGAGTCCGCTCTGCAAAACACCTGAGCACCCTTCTTCAACACCCTTACTCCAATTACTGAAAGAAGATGCCGGCAACCACTGAGTTTGTAGTCAATGCAGTGACTCTGATCCTCACTGCCCCGCTCAAATTCCAAACCAGATATTGTCCGCCAGAGAAACTGGAAACCGTCCTTGTATCCAGCACTTTGCCAGCGGCATCCAGAATTTCAACCTTCTGCGAGCGCGGTCCATAGCTGTCCCAATCCAAGCAGTAAATTGCGACTTGGTGCGATTCGGAATCGGAAAACTTCGGATCAATCGTGAAGGTGGGAGTACCATACCAGGTGGCTGCGATTCTGCTCGTTGACTGAGCCTTCTGCAACCCGCGGACGTCAAGTGTATCCACTGCCCAGATCCACTGGGCCCCGTCGGTCACGGGTGCCGCATAAGAAGGATTCTTTGTTGCATCACCCATCAACTTGTAGCCATCCAGTCCGTACACCCCCTTCCAGTTGCCCTGCGTTGTCGTGTCCACTCCAGCAAAGGTTGCTGGAGCAATCACACTCGCGCCTCCAAAGAAGATCCCGGCAATCACGGAATTGGTTGTGAGCGCCATGGTACGGATTTTGACCTTGCCGCTCAGATTCCAAACCAGATACTGGCCTCTGGAAAAGCTGCTGATCGTACGTTTATCGAGCACGTTATTGTTCGCATCGAGAATCTCAACGGTTTGAGATCGAGGGCCGTAGCTATCCCAATCCAGGCAATAAACCGCTACCTGGTGGATAAGGGAATCTGAAAAATTTAGATCGATTGTGAGTGAAGGCGCTCCATACCAGGTCGCGGCCACTCTGTCCGTCCCCGACACTTTTTGCATCGCCCGGACATCTGAAGTGCTGGAAGCCCATGTGTACAGAAGCCCATTCGAGGTGGGGGCAACGTAGCTTGGGTTCACCTTGCCATCTCCAACCAGTTGATAGCCCTCCTTCCCATAGGCCGACTTCCAATTGCCTTGAGTCGTCGTATCGGCCTTTACAAAGCTGGCTGTTGTTCCAACTGCCCCAGCCCCTCCAAAAAAGATCCCCCCAATGACGGAGTTGGTAGAAAGCGCCGTTGTGCGGATTTTGACCTTGCCGCTCAGATTCCATACCAGATACTGGCCTCCGGAAAAGCTGCTGATCGTGCGCTTGTCCATCACGTTATTGTTCGCATCAAGAATCTCAACGGTTTGAGATCGAGGGCCGTAGCTGTCCCAGTCCAGGCAATAAACAGCTACCTGGTGGGTGAGCGAATCCGAAAAATTCAGGTCAATGATGGTTGTCGGCTCTCCATACCAGGTCGCTGCCACCCTGTCGGTCCCGGCCACTTTCTGCAGGGCTCGGACGTCCGATGTGCTGGATGCCCATGTGTAAAGAAGTCCATTCGGCGAGGGTGCAACGTAGCTTGGGTTCAGCTTGCCATCTCCAACCAGTTGATAGCCCTCCTTCCCATAAGCCGACTTCCAGTTGCCTTGAGTCGTCGTATCGATCTTTACGAAGCTGGCTGTTGTTCCAGCTGCCCCAGCACCTCCAAAAAAGATTCCACCAATGGCAGAATTCGATCTCAGCGCACTGGCCCGGATCTTTACCCTGCCGCTCAAGTTCCAAACTAAGTACTGACCCCCCATGAAATCGCTCAAGTTTCGTGTGTCGAGCACGTTGTTGTTCAAATCAAGAACCTCGATCTTTTGCGAGCGCGGGCCGTAGCTATCCCAATCCAGGCAATAAACACCTACCTGGTGAGTAAGCGAATCTGAAAAATTCAGTTCGATGGTGAGTGTTGGCTCTCCATACCAGGTGGCCGCGATCCGGTCCGTTCCGTTCACTTTTTGAAGAGCTCGTAAATCACTAGTGCTGGATGCCCACGTGTATTGCGAGGAGGAGATGACCGGAGTCACATATCCAGGGTTTTTCACCCCATCGCCCATCAAATGGTATCCGTCCGTCCCATACTTGGTCTTCCAGCTCCCCTTGGTAGTCGCGTCCAAACCGACAAAACTCGCCTGACCTCCGATCAAGCCCGTTTGAGCCGGAGATACACTGCCGCTAACCGACTTGGTCACGCCAAGCGAATAAGCAGTGAGTGTAAATGGCGTATTGCTCGAAACGCTTCCCGCATTGAAGCTCACAGCCCCTTGCGATGAACCTTGAGGAATGGTGATGGAAGGAGGAACGTTCACTCCCGTAAGAAATGAGCTCGTCAACGATACCGGGACCCCACCCGCTCCCGCAGGCGATGTCAGGCTCACCGTGACGACACCAGACTGACCACTCTGAATGGAACTGGGGCTCACTGTAATGCCGCTCAGAACCGGAGAACTCGCCGTAGCGCAGGATTGAATCGCGCGGCCTACGTTCAGCCGCCCGTTGCTCGCCACCTTTCCAGCCATGCCGGAAATCGGATCCGCGCTCGACAACAAAAGACTCTTGAGCGCTGCACTGCTTAGCGATGGACATGCACTCGCAATCAACATGGCCGCCCCACTAACATGCGGCGCTGACATCGATGTGCCGCTCCTGGAATTGTACGTGTCGCCTAACGACGTCGACAATATGTTCACACCCGGAGCCGCCAGATCGACCGTCGTCGCTCCAAAATTCGAAAACGTTGCCAATGCGTCATTGCTGTCTGACGCTGCTACGCTCACGACGCCAGAACTTGTATAGCCAGCCGGGTAAAAAGGGTAGAGATCGTTATTCTGACCATTGTTGCCCGCCGAAGCCACAAAAAGCATCTCGTTAGAGCTAGCTGAGTTGATCTGGTCAAACATCGCCTGTGAATACCCGCCGCCTCCCCAACTGTTCGACAACACCCTCACGTTCGCCGGTGTACTGGTGTTTGCAAAATACTGCTTCGCCTGAATCGCAAATTCAATACACTTGATCGCGTTCGAAAGCAGCCCGCTCCCGCTCGCGTCGATGAATCTCAGCCCCATGATGCTCGCATTCCAGTTCACACCCACCACACCCAGTCCGTTATTGCCGGCCGCGCCTATCGTTCCCGCAACATGGGTTCCATGACCATAATCGTCCAATGGGTTGCACGTCATATTCACCGCATTGAACCCGTACGATCCCGCAGGGCAATTCACCGTCACGCCGCTAACCCTTACCGTAAAAGCACTTGGAGCCCTCCACATATTCGCACTCAGGTCCGGATGCGTGTACAAGATGCCGCTGTCAATGACACCCACTACTAGATTCCGGGTTCCCGTGGAAATGTCCCACGCCGCTGGCACACCAATCTTCGGCATTCCCCATAGCTGGCTGTAGCTTGGGTCGCTCGCAATCGCGTCCGCCGTCAAAATGTAGTTTGGCTCGGCATAAGCTAACTCCGCGCGGTTCGCAAACGCGGCAATCAATGCGGCCGTTTTTCGGCTCTTCGAGCGCACCAGGTATAGGCCGATCCGTGGGCTGAGGGCCTCAACGGATTCCGCAGCCCATAAGGCCCCAGTTACCTTGGAAAGATCCGCCGCACCGTTGCTCTTGAGCTTGACGATCAGCTCGTTGGCAGACACCTCCTTCCCATTGTGCAACTCAAACGGTTTTTGCCCATATGCCGAGAGGCAACCAAAGGACAAGGAAAACAAACACACTGCTACAGAACGAAAGAATTTTTTGTTAATCATTATTAATAAGTCGGGAGAGAGAAATTGTCGACCGGACGGATTCGGACGATTGTGCGCCATGTCAAATCTATCGGTCGCGAAATGCCTGGGCTGACTACCTGGTCGGGGTCATAGGGCATTTATAGTGCGGTACTCAGGGTAGTGTACTAAAGAATTGGTACTAGTAGATGGTGTTACATTAATAAAGCTTAATTGAAACGGATCGCCACATGTTCCACATGCCCTAAACGTGAACTATTACTCATCCGAGTGCCTCCCACCCAGACCTATCCATCAATCCCCGAATCTCCGCCACTCGCTCCTGCAAGCCACGGTTCAAAATTAGAACGCCGCTCAAACCGCTCGTTAAGCACAACAGGGTTGGACATACGCGAGATCCGATAAATCCTGAGCCCAGACTCCAAACGTCCCACCAGATACCAGGAGTTCTGCTTGCGAACCACTCCAAACGCATTCACCCTGCGCAATCCCTCCCGCAAGCCACTTGTTTTGTTTGAATAACGTCATCGGCCGGTTTTGCGCAACTGCATCCTGTACAAAGGGCAGAGCGGAAAAATCCTCCCACCAGGGCCTTCATCCAGCCGGATCGTTATGGATGCGCTACCTCAAGATCGCCACCTGACTCTGCATTCCGCACGAAATAGTTCAGCTCCTCCTCATCAAACCCCGGAACCTGCGTCCGCCACCCAGGTCCAACTCCCATCCTCCTCACGACCCCGGCAACGGCCGCCAGCGGAACCAACGCCATGCACAACGCCTCTATATCGCGATGCGCCGTCCGCTACGAAATCTCCATTCGTTCAGCCATTCCAGAGTCGAAATCCGCTGCCGCGACTGAAGCAGGATCATGGAACTTAAGAAATTCATCCTCCATCCGATAAAAAAAAGAAGTCGCTGCAAGTAGAATAGTACTAGTACGTATACGGAAAGGCCAGGCTGCTTGGAAATCCCACCCGCGCTGAGTTCGGCTCTGGTTTCGAACGCCTTGGCTCATTCAGATCCTGGACGTGGGATTCGAAAAATCCAGTCAAGCCCTACTCAATGCCACCGGCACCCTCACGCATTTAGCCCACCACGAGGACCAATTAATATGGTCTACCCCCGCCTAAATGAACTCTATTAGCGCTGCCGCCCACCGCGTGCGTCCATACGGAACAGGTTTCCCATCTTGCCCGTAAAGTTAAGCCGTCTGCCCACCCACCAGGATAACTGGCCGCCAAATAGAAAACGGCGGGCTGTAGCAGCCCGCCGTCTCGTTGATATTCGTTGATTACTTAAGCGTAAGCCGGCTTGCGTCCAGCAGGTTTTGCACCTTGAAACTTCAGCTTCTTTGATTTAACAAACGAATGCTTCTGCTTCGGGGCAAACTGATGGGCGCCCTTGACTGCCTTCTTGATCGCATACGGCGTACGAGCAGGCTGGTAATCCTGTTCGTCAAAGCTGCCGGGGGTTTCGATAGGATCCTCGGGGAGATTCATCGGCGTCTGCTGCATAGGCATCTGCGTCTTAATAACCCGTTCAATCTGGCGGACTGCTCCACGCTCGCCACGAGTGGCAAACGTCGAAGCCGTACCCTTATTGCCCGCGCGGCCTGTTCGGCCTGCACGGTGGATGAAATCTTCCGGCGCCTGCGGTAAATCGAAATTCACCACATGCTCGATGTGATCGACGTGGATTCCGCGTGCGGCAACGTCTGTCGCCACCAACACCCGGTAATACCCGTCTTTAAAGCCTTCAAGTGCCTGCCGACGCTGACTCTGCGTGCGGTCGCCATGAATGGCTGCCGTCTTCACGCCGGTCTTTGCCAGCTTCTTCGCCAAACGATCGGTTGCATGCTTCGTGCGCGCGAAAACAAGGAATGAACCTTGCTTCTCGGCCAGCAAGTGCCGCAACAAACCCAGCTTGCGATGACCTTCCACCTCATAGAGGTGAAGGTCGATATCAACGCCAGGCTTCGTAGTCGAGCCGATCTCCACACGCACCGGGTTCGGTACATGCTTGGCAATCAGCGGGATGATCGAGCGTTCAATCGTTGCCGAAAAGAACAATGTCTGGCGCTGTATCGGAATCTGCTTCAGGATCTCTTCGATCGTCGGCAGAAAGCCCATATCCAGCATCCGGTCCGCTTCATCGAGTACAACGAATTTCGTCGTACCCAGTTTCACCAACCGGCGGTTGATAAAATCTTGAAGACGTCCGGGCGTGCAAACCAGTACCTGGCTGCCCCGCTGGATCTCAAAGAGCTGTTTGCTCTCATTCAGGCCACCAACAACGACCGTAGCGCGCAGTCCAGTGTCCTTCGAAAGCTTAGTAAAAGCTTCCTGGATCTGGATGGCTAGCTCACGCGTCGGCGTCATGATGACAGCCTGAACGCCCTTAACGGGGTTCTGCGAGAGCGATTGCATAATCGGCAACAGGAACGCAAGCGTCTTTCCTGTGCCTGTCTGTGCGGTAGCAACAACATTGGAACCGGCAAGTGCTGGCGGGATTGCTCCCGCCTGGACCGGCGTCGGGTTCTTGAGGTTATTGGCCGCTAAATTAC
>Ga0163152_10007973_pt1 | contig 11418 bp, 7 predicted proteins | sample OliLakLV19MP8IB2_FD_148635 | JGI IMG/M metagenome (GOLD analysis project Ga0163152, IMG submission 148635) | Freshwater microbial mat bacterial communities from Lake Vanda, McMurdo Dry Valleys, Antarctica - Oligotrophic Lake LV.19.MP8.IB-2 | ecosystem: Environmental > Aquatic > Freshwater > Lake...
CATCGGCCTTGGGCGACGACGCCGGCGCGGCAGCCAGGATGACCTGCGGGGCCTTTCCCGAATTATTCGATCCGGCCAAATCTGGCTGGACTGCTTGAGCCCACGAACCGAACCCACCCGCCAACAATGCGGCGGCACAAAAATGCGAACGAAATAAAAGCATGAACCAATATTACCGGAGAGAATCACGGAGGACAGCAAACATTCGTTTCGGTCTTTCAGATTCAGTCGAACCGAGACGACAGGTTGCGATGGCCAGTCGGGATGGGCGAGTCTCAACGCCACCGCCAAGGCCTGCCCAAAATGTCTCCTTGCAGGCGAATCAGCGTGCTGCCGAGTTGCACTCGGCAGTTGAACCGCGCAGTTGAACTGTGCGGAAATACGGACAGCCTCTTTTACATATTGTGCGGAAACTGCCGAGTGCAACTCGGCAGCACGTGGCGGTTGTGTCAAGATTCGCCCGGTCGGGAACCCGGGGATCAGACACCTGGATCAGCAAAATCGGACCCACTAACTTCGGCCAAGGCCGGGTTGCAACTGCCCAATTGATTCGCTATCGTTTTCCCATGCCGGTTCAGACACAACATCGTTTCAGCGTGGAGGATTATTACCGGATGGCGGAAACAGGCGTGCTCCGTCCAGGCAAGCGCGTTGAACTGCTCGACGGAAGAATAATTGATAGGTCACCCATCGGCCCATTTCACGGCGGAATGGTGAATCGACTCATTCGAAAGTTTTCAAAACTTTCCAACGGACGTTGGACGCTTTCTGCCCAGAATCCTTTGCGCCTCGACGACCACTCGGAGCCAGAGCCGGACGTGATACTGCTCAAACCGGCGGCGGATGATTACACCAGCCGCCATCCAAAGCCGGACGATGTGTTTCTCCTGATTGAAGTTTCAGACAGCACGCTGGATTATGACCGCGCGGAAAAACTTTCCGCCTATGGCCGCGCAGGCGTGGCCGAGGTGTGGATTGTGAATCTGCAAGGCGCGAGCATCGAAGTCTATCGTGTACCTCACTTCACGGGTTACGGTTCAAGAACCATTCTCCACGCGGGCGACCAAGCTCAACCGCAAGCCTTCCCGGACTCTGCGGTGGACGTGGCGGAGTTGTTGAAGCGCTGAACCGCTGCAGGTAAAGCGACAAAGACATGGCGCAAGCGGCGGACAAGGTGAAATTGGAAATGCCGAAATAATTTGACTGCAAAGACGCAGAGCCGCGAAGGAGCAATATGGCAAATCGAGAACACGTAAGAATCCTTCGCGAAGTGCTAAACGATGGCAAAAGTTTCAAGAATGTCCGGATTCCGACACAGGCGAAGATTTGGCGGAAGCAGTCCGCAAATATCACATCCCCGATTTCTCCAACTGGAAGAACCACGACGCCTTTGCAGCCGCCTCCGACCGGCTGAAAAAGGATTTGCGCACCAGCCTTCGCTGAGAATTGAGACACGATTAACAGGATTCACAGGATTTTACGGATAAGGCTCTCCTGCTTTTGAATCCTGAAAATCCTATCAATCCTGTCCACTGCTCTTCATAAAACGCAGCGTTGACCCGCATTCCCGCCTTCTCCACGAATCGTTTCCCTGTCTGGGTTTTGGTCCGCGGCGCGCTAAACCTTAACTTCTTGCGCGCTGTTAGTTAATTTCCGAAGATCACCGCGCATGGCCGATACATCAAACCCGCACGACCCATTTTCCGAAGCCCGGAAGAAAGATGGCGTCCTCGAATGCCCGTTTCAGGGCAAGACGATTCCGATGATCCTGCGTCATGCGGACGTGCGCGAGGCGGCCCGGGATTGGAAGACGTTCAGCTCGGACGCTCCTTTTCGCGTGCCCATTCCTTCGGAGGAAGAGGTTCGCACGATGCGCCAGTTGCCCATCGAGACGAACCCGCCGGAGCACACCGAGTATCGCGCCATCGTCGATCCGTTCTTCCAACGGGCCAAGCGGCCGGACGTTGTCGCAAAGGTCGAGGCCTTGATCGCGGAAAAACTTTCCGAAGCCTTCGAACGCGACTCCGTCGAAGTGGTGAATGAAATGGCGCTGCCCATCCAATCGCGCGCGCTCACCTATCTGCTGAACGTGCCCGAGACTGAGGCGGACATCTGGATCGGCTGGGGGATTCACGTCTTCAAGGTCAGTGGCGGTCCCTTCAAGAAGGGTCATACGCTGGAAACCTATCTGCACGCGAAATTTGACCAGGCCGAGGCGAATCCGGGTGACGATTTTTTCAGTGCCTTGACGAAGGCGACCTATCGCGGGCGATCGCTGACGCGCGAGGAGATGATGGGCTTTGGCAACCTCACGTTTGCCGGTGGTCGCGACACGATCATTCACAGCATATCCTCCATCATCGGCTATTTCGGACGGAATCCCGCCGCGCTCGAGTTTTTGCGCGAAGACCCGAAGCGCATCGTTCATGCGAGCGAGGAATTCTTCCGCGTCTTCATGCCGTTGACGCACATTGGACGAGTCTGCCCAGTGGACACCGACGTCCACGGTGCGTCGGTGAAAGCCGGCGAGCGCGTTTCGCTCTGCTGGTCCTCGGCGAACTTCGATGAATCCGTTTTCGATGCGCCGGAGGAAATTCGTCTCGACCGGAAACCGAATCCCCACATCTCGTTTGGCTTCGGTGCCCACCTTTGCCTGGGCGCTGCGCACGCGCGGTTGATCGTCCGCAGCCTGTTGCAGGCGCTCGTCCAGAGTATGGCGGGCATCACCGTGCTGGATGCGAAGGAACACGTCGAACACGAGGAGTGCTATCAACGTTCCAATGGCTACGACGCGCTGACCGTTAAATTCAAGGGCCGGTGAAATGATCCGTCGAAATTCCGCGACGCCGTTCGCTGGAGCGCGCGACTATCCAGCCTGAAATCAGAGCATTGGCTTGCCGCGCGATTCCTGACAGGATGCCGGCATGTCGCCTTGGAAATTTACGATTGCTCTCTGCGTCTCGGCCCTGATCCCGTCCGGGAATCTCGCGAGTGCGGCCACCCCTTCGCAACCCAACATTGTCATCATGCTCGTGGACGACATGGGTGTGATGGACACCTCGCTGCCGTTTCTGACCGATGAGTCTGGCAAGCCCAAGCGATATCCGCTCAACGATTTTTATCGCACGCCCAACATGGAGCGACTCGCCGCGCGCGGTATCCGCTTCAACAACTTTCACGCCATGAGCGTCTGCTCGCCCACGCGCATTGCCATCATGACCGGCCAGAACGCCGCCCGGCATCGCACGACGAACTGGATCAATCCCGACAATAACAACGCCGGTCCCCAGGGCGCGCCGGATTGGAACTGGACCGGCCTGAAGAAAGGCGACCTCACGCTCCCGCGTCTGTTGAGCGTCGCCGGGTATCGCACCATTCACGTCGGCAAGGGCCACTTCGGTCCGCGAGCCTATGACGGGGCTGATCCCGCGAAGATTGGATTTGATATCAACGTCGCGGGGGCCTCCATTGGCTCTCCGGGCAGCTATTACGGGACGGAGAACTTCGGCGCAAAGAACGAAAAGCGGGCCTCCCACGCTGTGCCGCATCTCGAAAAATATCACGGGCAGGAGATTTTCCTCACCGAGGCGCTGACCCTCGAGGCCAATGCGCGGGTGAGCGACGCCGTAAAAGCCGGCGAGCCGTTCTTCCTCTACTTCGCGCAATATGCGGTCCATTCGCCCTTCGAGTCCGACCCGCGTTTTGCCCCTCACTACAAGGACTCCGGCAAATCCCCGCAGGCGCAGGCTTTCGCCACGCTGATCGAGGGCATGGACAAGTCGCTTGGCGACGTGCTCGATCACCTCGAGAAATTGGGCGTGGCGGAGAACACGCTGGTGATTTTCCTGGGCGACAACGGCGGCGACGCGCCGCTCGGTCATCAGCACGAGGTGGCGTGCGCTGCGCCATTGCGGGGAAAGAAAGGCGCGCACTACGAAGGCGGCACACGCGTGCCGTTCATCGCAGCGTGGGCCAAGGCCAGCGCGGGCAACGCGCACCAGAAGCGCCTGCCCATTCCCGCCGGAGCCATCCAACCCCAGCAGGCCGCCGTGCAGGATTTGTTTCCCACCGTGCTCGGAATCGCTGGTGTGGCGTCGCCTGCCCAGCATGTGGTGGACGGTTTGCGCCTCGACACCTTGCTGGCGGGCAAGGCCGACGGCAGCCGCAAGGAACAATTTCTGATGCACTATCCCCACGCGCCGCATCGCACCGATTATTTCACGGTGTGGCGCGACGGCGATTGGAAGGTCATCTACCACTATTTCCCGACCGACGTTTCCGGCGGCAGTCATTACCAGCTCTTCAATCTTAACGCGGACCCGTTCGAGCAAACCGATCTCGCGGCGAAGGAATCCGAGCAACTGCGCCGAATGATGACCGGCCTGATCGCTTCGCTGGAGCAGCATCAGGCCGTCTATCCCGTGGAGAAGATTGGCAGGACGCCTGTAAAACCACAGTTGCCCTGACCGAGGAGCGTGTCTCAACACCACCGCCAAACCCTGCGGGAAACGTCTTCTTCCTGTCGAATCAACGTGCTGCCGAGTTGCACTCGGCAGTTGAACCGCGCGAAAATTCCGACGACCACGTTTACCAATCGACCGGGATCCGCCGAGTGCAACTCGGCAGCACATGACGGTTGTGTCAAGATTCACGGCCGGCTGAGGCTGGGGCCGCGACCAACGTTCGTCACGCTGGCGACTTTCCAACCGAGCGCACGAATTCCTGGAGGAGTTGGTCTTCCATTTCCACGAGGTGGCAACGCTCCGGGAAGCGTTTTTCTTTCACGTCGTTGATGTACTCGCCGAAGGCCGCGATGCGTTCCCGTTGCAGGCGGCGATGTTCCTCAACGAAGTTGCGGTAGGCCTTGGCATGGCGCGGCAGGCGTTCTTCGTAGTCACCGAGGATGTCATCCGAGAAAAGAAACTGGGTGTCGCAGCCGCTGCCGGATCCCAGCGACATGAGGATCAACTTCGTTTGCGCGCAGAGGAAACTCGCGAGATTGTGCGGCACGCATTCCAGTTCCGCCGCGTAGGCGCCGGCGTTTTCCAGTTCCTTCAGGCTTTGATTCAAGAGGCGGGCTTCTTCCACGGTCTTGCCGATGGCGCGATAATTGGTCCAGGTGACGTGGCGCGGGATCATGCCCAGATGGCCGACGACGGGAATCCGCTCGCGGGCCATCGCCTCAATGATGAACGGGCTGGCCGAGCAATAGACCGAACTCGCGCCGGCTTCGAGAGCCTTGAATCCGACCCGGATCGCCTCCTCGGGCGACGCCAGCCCGTGCGGCGTGGAGCCGGACAGGAAACTGTTCGGCGCGGCGGCAACAATTTTGGGCAAACGCGTCTGGGCCTCCGCCGAATCGAACGGGCAGCTCATCAGATCCACGCCCGCTTCCTCCGCGGCGGCGGCTTCCTCGGGGGATTTGACGTGAATGTGGGTCAGGCAGCGTTTGCCCTTGAGCTGCTGGAGGTCGTAAACGGTATGTTTTTTTCTGGATCGGAGCATGGGCAGAGCGTCGCGAAATCGGGACCGGCAATCAATCTCCAATGCGGGACGCGGTGGCAGCGTTTAGTGGGGCAAGCATCCTGCCTGCCTGAGGGGCTTCCAGCCCCAGGAACACTGTTCGCGGGCAGGATGCCCGCCGAGGCAGGCTGGAAGCCTGCCCCACTCGTTCACAGAATGTTTCAGCGCCAAGGGGCGCACGCGGCGACCTGACACAATTGGTGTGTGCTCGACGTTGGAAATTTGTTGAGCTTTTGTTAGTCGATCATCCAAACTTGCTCGAACCATGAAGAAACGAATTCTCTCGTTGACGCTGCTCCTTGTTGGTCTTGCCTCTTCCACCATGGCGGAACGCCCGAACATCGTCCTGCTCTACGCGGACGATATGGGTGTGGGCGATGTCGCCATCCAGAATCCGCAATCGAAAATTCCCACGCCGCACCTCGATCAGCTCGCGCGCGAGGGCACGCGTTTCACGGATGCGCACAGTTCTTCCGGGATCTGCACGCCGAGTCGTTACGCGATGCTGCACGGGCGCTATCATTGGCGAAAGTTTCACGGAATCGTCAATTCGTTCGGCCAGCCGGTGATGGATGACGAACGGACGACCCTCCCCGAATTGCTGCGCGCGAAAGGCTATCGCACCGCCTGCATCGGCAAATGGCATCTGGGCTGGGATTGGGACGCAATCAGGAAGCCGGGGGCGAAACCGGACGGCAAAGCCGGTTTTGCGCCGGATGCGTTTGATTGGTCGAAACCGATCCCAGGCGGGCCGCTCTCGCACGGCTTCGATTATTATTTCGGCGACGACGTGCCGAATTTCCCGCCTTATGCCTGGTTTGAGAACGACCGCGTCATCACTCCGCCGACTGTTCCGTTGACCACACCGCCAGCGACGGCCGAGGGCAGTTGGGAGGCGCGACCAGGCCCGTCGGTGAAGGACTGGGATTTCTGGGCGGTCATGCCGAAACTGACCGAGAAAGCGATCGAGTGGATCGGAAAGCAGAAGCGCGAGACGCCGTTCTTCCTCTACGTTCCGTTCACGTCGCCGCATGCGCCGATTGTTCCAACGAAAGAATTCACCGGCAAATCAAAGGCGAACGGCTATGGCGATTTCGTGGCGCAGACCGATGACACCGTGGGCCGCGTGTTGAAGGCTTTGCAAGACGGCGGGTTCGCGGACAACACGCTGGTCATCTTCACCGCCGATAACGGCCCGGAACATTACGCCTACAACCGCGTGAAAAACTTCGAGCATCGGAGCATGGGCCCATTGCGCGGTTTGAAGCGCGACATCTGGGAAGGCGGCCATCGCGTCCCATTCATCGTGCGCTGGCCGGGCGTCGTGCAGGCCGGGCGGGTCAGCGAGGAACTCATCAGCCAGATTGATTTGCACGCGACCCTCGCCGCAATCGTCGGCGCCGCCGTGCCCGCCGACTCCGGTGAAGACAGCTTCAACCAGCTCCGGTTGCTCAAGGGAGAGGGCAAAAGCGCCCGCCCGTCGCTCGTGCATAACACCAATCCCAACGGCTACGCCATCCGTCAGGGAGACTGGGTGTTGATCGACGCGAAGACCGGCGGCGTGTCGGCGGTGCCCGCGTGGTTCGACGAGGCCAACGGTTACGCGACGAATCCGCATCCCGGCGAGCTTTACAATCTGCGCGATGATCTCGCTCAAAAGAAAAATCTCTACGCGGAGAATCCAGAGAAAGTCGCGGAGCTTCGAACAGAATTGGAGCGGATCAAGGCGCGCGGCGGAACCATTCAAGGAAGCCAATTGCCGAAAAAGGGCAATTCGCAATCGAAGTAGCCGTCGGCGTGGATGCGCTGAAGTGATTTTCCACTCAAAATATTGCTGATCCAATGGCGTTCAAATGCAACGCTCCCTATTAACCATGAAGAAGCTCATCTCTCTATTCGCTCTGGCTGGCGTCGTCACGGCGTTGGTCCAGCCTTCGGTGATCCTCGCCGCCAAACCCAACATCGTTCTCGTGATGCCCGACGACATGGGTTGGGGAGACATCGCCGCGCACGGCCATCCGTTCATCAAGACGCCGCATCTCGACCGGCTTTACGGCGAGAGCGTGCGCTTCACCGATTTTCATGTCAGCCCGACCTGTGCGCCCACTCGAGCGGCGCTGATGACGGGCCGGCACGAGATGAAGAGCGGCATTTCACACACGATCCTCGAACGCGAACGCATGTCGCTCCGGGCCACCACGCTCGCGCAGGTGCTCAAGGGCGCGGGTTACACCACCGGCATTTTCGGCAAGTGGCATCTTGGCGACGAGGAGGCGTATCGGCCGGGCAGCCGCGGCTTCGACGAGGTTTACATCCATGGCGCCGGCGGAATCGGGCAGACGTATCCCGGTACTTGCGGAGATTTTCCCGACAACAAATATTTTGATCCGGCGCTGCTGCACAACGACCGGATCGTGAAGACGAAGGGTTATTGCACGGATTTGTTTTTCACACAGGCCATGAAGTGGGTGGGAGAAATGAAGCAGGCTGGCAAACCGTTTTTCGCCTACGTCACGCCGAACGCGCCCCACGGTCCGCTCATCAGTCCCGGCCCGCAGTACGACAAGCTGTATGAAGGCAAGGAAATCGCCGGCAACAAACTCAACTCGGGCGACGTGGCCTACTACTCGATGATCAGCAACATCGACGACAACCTGGGCAAGCTGTTCGCGCGGTTGAAGGAACTCGGCATCGAGAACGATACGCTGGTCATTTTCCTGAGCGACAACGGCGGCACTCACACGGAGTTTTTTAGCGGCGGATTCCGAGGCGGCAAAGGCAGCGTCTATCACGGCGGAACACACGCGCCGTCGTTCTGGCGCTGGCCGTCCGCCTTCAAGGGCGGGATGGACTCCGGCGCATTGAGCGCGCACATCGACGTTCTCCCAACGCTCGCGGAAATTTCCGGCGCAAAACTGACGGGCGACGTGGCCAAACAAGTCGAGGGTCGGAGTCTTCTCGCCCTGCTCAAACAACCGAATAGCGCGTGGCCCGATCGCACTCTGGTGACGCACTCGGGCCGGTGGCCCGCAGGGCAGGCGGCGGAGTCGAAGTTCAAATATTCGTCGATCCGCGACAGCTGGTTTCGCCTGGTGAACAACGTCGAACTTTACGACCTCAAGGCCGATCCCGGCGAAAGCAGGAACGTCATCACCGATCATCCGGATCTGGTGACGAAGCTGCGCGCCGCCTACGACCAATGGTGGACCGAGACGCAACCGCTCCTCGTCAACGAAAACGTCATCGCTCCGAAGATGAACCCGATGAAGGAACTTTATTGGAAACAATTCGGCGGCGGCCCCGATGAACAACTGCTCCAGCGCATGGACCCGGCCAGCGCTTCCCAAGGGAAGAAACCGGTGAACGAGACACGGCCCAACCAGACAAAGCAACAATGAACGCGCGCACCAACATCCGTCGCCCAGAGGGATGGATCTCCCGGGTCGTCTCAGTCGTTGTGATGGCCCTGTGGGGAGGGCACAGCCTCGCTGCCGAGTCGGCGGCGAAACCCAACATCGTCTTCGTCCTATTCGACGACATGGGCTGGGGCCAGCCGCAAAGTTATCGGGCGGAGTCGGCGTTGCGCACGCCCCATCTCGACCGGCTCGCGGCGGAGGGCATGCGTTTCACCGATGCGCATTCGGCGTCCGCAGTCTGCACGCCCACGCGCTACGGATTGTTGACCGGGCGGTATCCCTCGCGCATCGGGCAGTTCGGTGTGCTCACCACTTTTTCGGAACCGATCATTCCCGTGACGCGGATGACGGTCGCCTCGATGCTCAAACAGCACGGCTACGCGACCGCGTGCATCGGTAAATGGCACCTCGGCATGAACTGGGTGGACGGCAAACCCGGCAGTGAGACGGAAGTGCCCCTCGGCGCGAAAATAACCGGCGGCCCGAACGCCATCGGGTTTGATTATTTCCTCGGCTTCACCCACGCGCGGAACATCGGCACCGTCATCGAGCAGGACCGCGTGGCGATGCATGTCGAGCCCGTCGAGAACCAGCCGCTCATGATCCGGAAGGCCGTCGAGTGGATCGGCCAGCGAAAGAAAACAGAGCCGTTCTTTCTCTACTTCCCGATGTGCCCGCCGCACACGCCGATCGTGCCCGCGCCGGAGTTTATCGGAAAAAGCGGCGCGAAGGATGTCGTGAAGAACGATCCGAAATACGGCGACTGGGTTTATCAGGGCGACGCCATGCTCGGTCAAATCATGGACGCGCTCGAACAAAATGGCCTCGCGGAAAACACGCTCATCATCGCGACCGCCGACAACGGTGCCGAGGGTCGCGCCTACGAGCCGTTGCGCGCGTCGAAGCGCAGCATCTACGAGGGCGGCCAACGCGTGCCATTCGTCGCGCGCTGGCCCGGCAAGGTGAAGCCCGGCTCGATCAACGACGACGTCATCGGCCTCAACGACCTCATGGCCACCGCCGCGGAGATCGTCGGCGCAAAGCTTCCGGCGAACGCCGCCGAAGACAGCATGAGCATTCTGCCCGCGCTTCTCGGCACGACGAAGACGTCCGTGCGCGAAGGGACCGTTCACCAGTCGATGGCTGGCGATCTCGCCATCCGGCGGGGAGCCTGGAAGGCGATCTTTCACAGGGACGGGCGGCGCGAACTGTTCAACCTCGCGGATGATTTAAGCGAGACCGAAGACGTTCTCGCCGCGAACCGGGACGAGGCCGCGAAACTCACCGCGCTGATGCAGAGTTTCATCGACCGCGGCCGCAGTACGCCGGGTGAGTCGCAGAAAAACGAGGCCGTTCTGTCGCTGGAAGGGATGGAGCGCTTGAACAGAGCCAAAAAACAGGCCGCCCGGGAGGATTGAAACCAATGATGACTGCGTGGCTTCCGCATCGATTCCGAGTTCGATTCGAAACACGGAACGGACATGGCACAGTGACCAGCGGCGCGGGCGGCGCGGTCTCTCTCGCGAGATTGTGGCCAACGGCGGTGAACCCTGAAATCGACAAACCCATTGAACCCAGAAAACAAGTGAAACATCTCCTTCTTATCATTCTCGCGGCGATCCTCTCTGCTCCACTCGCGAATCTCCAGGCGGCAACGTCCTCCCGTCCGAACATTGTTTTGATGATGGCTGACGATCAGGGATGGGGCGAAACCGGCTACAACGGTCATCCGCACCTCAAGACGCCCGTGCTCGACGAGATGGCGCGGACGGCGTTGCGCCTGGACCGCTTCTACGCCGCATCGCCGGTCTGTTCCCCCACGCGCGCCAGCGTGATGACCGGACGCCACGCCAATCGTTCAGGCGCATTTGCCCCGAACTGGTCCACGCGTCCGGAGGAAATTACCCTCGCGCAAATCCTCAAGCAGGCCGGCTATCGCACCGGGCATTTCGGCAAGTGGCACCTCGGCGCGGTGAAGAAGGAATCGCCGGTCAACCCGAACCGCATGGGTTTCGACGAATATTTGTCGCACGACAACTTTTTCGAGATGAACCCGCCGCTGAGCCGGAACGGCGCGCCGCCCGAGATTCATGCGGGCGAAAGTTCCGAGATTATCGTGGACGAGGCGTTGAAGTTCTTGCGCAAGACGCAGACGGAGAAGAAGCCGTTCTTCATTGTGGTCTGGTTCGGTTCGCCGCACGATCCCTACTCGGGCCTGGAGAAGGACGTCGCGCTTTACCAGAATGTCCCCAAGGACGAGATGCGCCGACGCTTCGCCGAGATCACGGCCATGGACCGCGCCATTGGAACATTCCGCGCGGAATTGCGGCGGGCGGGCATTGCCGACGACACGTTGCTCTGGTTCAACTCGGACAACGGCATCCCGGTGGCCGACGAGAAAGACTCGTTCAACGGCGGCTGGCGGGGACGGAAGGGCGCGATTTACGAGGGCGGCCTGCGGGTGCCGTGCGTCATCGAG
>Ga0163152_10007975_pt1 | contig 11415 bp, 10 predicted proteins | sample OliLakLV19MP8IB2_FD_148635 | JGI IMG/M metagenome (GOLD analysis project Ga0163152, IMG submission 148635) | Freshwater microbial mat bacterial communities from Lake Vanda, McMurdo Dry Valleys, Antarctica - Oligotrophic Lake LV.19.MP8.IB-2 | ecosystem: Environmental > Aquatic > Freshwater >...
TAGTTGTCGTCAAACCCCTCCAACTCGTGGATATCCAAGTACTTGCGGAGGATGCGGCGGACCACAAAAATCTTGGTGCCGTCATAACCCTGCTCGATGTACACCGCGCCCACGAGTGCTTCCAGTGCATTGCCGAGCATGGATTTTGAAAGCCGGGTCTGGTTGTAATTGGCCAAAAAAAGGTCAAGCCCCATACGGTCGGCAATCTCGTCGAGCGAATGCCGTTTCACGATTTTAGAACGCATTTTTGTCAAAAAACCCTCATCGGAATTGGGGTATTTTTTGAACAAATACTCGCCCACAATGGTGCTCAATACCGCGTCGCCGAGGAATTCGAGCCGCTCGTTGTTGGCAATTGCGTAGTCTTTTGAAGCAAAAGTGCTTTTGTGGAAAAACGCCAGTTTGAACAATTGCAAACGGACTGGCGTGAACCCAAGCAATTGGCTCAAGCGGCGAGCCAATTCCCGGTCTGGATGAAAGTGATAATTATAAATTCTTCGGATAAATCGCACAGAATCAATTTTTTAGAGCAGGCATCCGACTTATCCAACTTCCCGAAAGTTTGAAACTTTCGGGAAGTTCGACGAATCTAGTCGAGTGGATTCCTGCTCTTTTATTAAGCCCTCAAACTTGTTTGAAGACAATGGATGCATTGTGCCCGCCAAAGCCGAAAGTGTTGCTGAGCACAGCTTTCACCTTGCGTTGTTGGGCCTCGTTGTATGTTAGGTTGAACGCCGGGTCAATCTCCGGATCGTCCGTAAAATGGTTGATGGTAGGCGGCACAAAACCCAGTTTCATGGCCAGAATGGCCGCGATGGCCTCCACCGCGCCTGCTGCGCCGAGCAAATGCCCGGTCATCCCCTTGGTAGCCGAAACATTAATCTTGCCCACCTGATCGCCAAACACCTTGCTGATCGCCTTTAATTCCGCCACATCGCCCAATGGGGTGGATGTACCGTGGGTGTTGATGTAGTCAATATCGGCAGTAGTCAAGCCAGCGTCTTCCAGCACTAGGTTCAGCACATTGATAACCCCAATGCCTTCTGGGTGTGGGGCGGAGATGTGGTATGCGTCGTTGGTCATCGCGCCGCCCGCATATTCGGCATAAATACGGGCACCACGCCTTTTTGCGTGTTCATATTCTTCCAATATCAAGGCTCCGCCGCCTTCCCCCAATACAAAACCATCTCGATCTTTGTCGTAGGGTCGCGAAGCTGTGGCGGGATCGTCGTTTCGTTCGCTCATCGCCTTCATATTCGTAAAGCCTCCTACTGCCGTTGCAGCAATGGTGGCTTCAGAGCCGCCCGTCACCATGATGTCGGCCTTGCCAAGGCGGATGTAATCTGCGGCATTGATGATGGCATGGCTCGAAGAAGCACAGGCCGAAACCGTGGCATAGTTGATCCCCATAAATCCATACTGGATGGAAATCATGCCTGCGCCCATGTTGGTGATCATTTTAGGGATGAGAAAAGGGTTGTGGCGCGGGATGCCGTTGCCTTTCACATAGTCCTCAATTTCTCTTTCCAAGGTGTGCAGGCCACCAATGCCAGAAGCCCAAATCACCCCTGTGCGCTGTTTGTTGATCGCTTCCAAGTCGAGGCCTGAGTCTTTCAGCGCTTCGTCAGCCGTCACGAGCGCGAACTGAGTAAAGCGGTCAACGCGCTTGACTTCTTTGCGATCCATAAAATCCTCCGGCACAAAACCCTTTACCTCGCAGGCAAACCGGGTTTTGAAAAGGCTGGCATCAAACTGCGTGATTGGGCCGGCGCCACTTACGCCGCGTTGTAACCCGTCTAAAAACGCGGGTATGTTGTTACCGATGGGAGTAATTGCGCCTATGCCTGTGACGACGACTCGTTTCATAGAAAATTTTGAATTTTAGCGTCAGACTTTGCAAGTTTGAGCGGGCAAATGTAGGAAACTGTTTGAAACCAATGCGTATGATAGGCCCCAAGTCTGCCTTGAAGTGCAAAACAAAAAGCCGGGGCACGATTTGATTCGTACCCCGGCTATAAGTTTGGCAGCCTTGCCGCTATTCTGTTATCTTCATGTCAAACTTCCCATGCTCGAACACCACGCGTTCAGGATAGTTGATTGCCTCATTACGATTTTTGAAAACCAGCCGATCGAAGCTCCCTGCAATTCTTTTTGAAACAAGGTCAATAAAAGTCACCTCCAAAGTACCCTGTGAGTTTTCGTCATCGTGATTATAAGTCGCACCAAAAACATCTCCGTCATCTGCTCCCCACGAATATATTGCGCCCACAAATCCGTCTAATCCCGTAGAGATAGCATTGTTTCCTTTTATTGGGTAGATACCAACTTTAAGGGGTATTTCGCCCAAGGTCAAAAACTCTCTGTTGAACCCATCTGTAGTATAAGTAAGGCAGATAAGTCCAACATAAAGACTATCTAATGCGTTGTACTGTGCATAAGCCGTTGACTGCCAAAATGCTCCACCACGATATGCCTCCAGAGAGCCAGTATCCATTGGGCCTGGGAAAGTTTTTTCTAGTTTAGGGCCATTATCATCCTTCTTACAAGAGAAAAGAATCAATGTGACAAGAAAGGTGGCAAGTATATTTTTCATAATGAGTTAGCGTTTGTTAATGATGAGTTTGTGTGTTTTGAGCCGCACCCCGGTTTGCAATGAAATTGGGTTTTTCTCGGTGTTATTCTGTTATCTTCATGTCAAACTTCCCATGCTCGAACACCACGCGTTCAGGATAGTTGATTGCCTCATTACGATTTTTGAAAACCAGCCGATCGAAGCTCCCTGTAATTCTTTTTGAAACAAGGTCAATAAAAGTCACCTCCAAAGTACCCTGTGAGTTTTCGTCATCGTGATTATAAGTCGCACCAAAAACATCTCCGTCATCTGCTCCCCAATCATATCCAGCTCCAACAAATCCATCTATACCGGCTGATATGGCGTTGCCGCCTTTTATGCGGTATTTGCCAACTTTGAGGGGAATTTCGCCCAAGGTTAAGTTTTCTCTATTAAACCCTTCTGCCGAATAAGTGAAGCAGATAAACCCCACATGCAAACTGTCGAAGATGCTGTATTCCGCCCAGGCCGTTGACTGCCAAAAATCCCCGTCTCGACCTGCTTCCAGAAAACCAGTGTCCATCGGGCCGGGATAGGTTTTTTCGAGTTTCGGGCCGTTGTCGTCTTTCTTGCAAGAGAAAAAAGCGATTGCTAATAGGAAGGTTAAAAATGTCTGTTTCATGGTGAATTAGTGTTTGTTGATGATGAGTTTGCGTGATACGGTGCTGGCCCCTGATGAAATAGTGACAAAGTAAACACCCGGTAAAAAGTCTTTGGCACTAACCATCAAATCATCTGTATTGGAAAATTCGATAGATCGGATGGGTTTTCCTGTGCTGTCAGTAATTCGGACGGTTGAATTAACCTCATTATTATTTTGAAAAGATATTCTGAAAAAATCTTCTGCGGGATTGGGAGATATCGAGGTCAAATATTCGGACTGCTCAGGCGTGGAATTGCTTGTTACAACCGCTCCTTTCGCTTGAAAATCACAAGGATACACTTTGAGGTAAGTAGTTTTAGAAAGCCCATCACTTGAGGTGATTTTTAGTTGCACCCAGAATCCGGAAGGCTGGCAGTAAGGACTATTTATGGTGATGGAAGGTTGATTAGAGATAAAAACCCATGGTCCTACTGGGCCGCAACCCCGTTTCCACTCATATTGATATGGGGGCAACCCAACATTGTTTGGCCAACCTGGTAAGGGCGGTATTGATATCGCATCAAGGGTGATGGAAGGAGGACACCATTGGTTGGGGCCTTCTATCCCTACTGTCCAATCTGCCTGATTGTAATCATCCGCAGTGCAGGCGGCATTGCGGATGATCCGTGCATTGTTATTGTCTGCTGTCCCTGTGGCCCCTCCATTGAAGTTAATGTCAGGGTTTGAGAAATGAGGGATACGAACCGCGCCATTTGCTATTTCTGTATTGAACATGAGGGCCATGATGGTTCTTTGTTCATTTCCACCGCCATCATTAAAAACCAACCCGTGAGAGCATACATCTGTATCATCATTGCCACAGGTGCCTGCCGTTGAACAGTTGCTTGAGCGATTATGCCTAGCGCCCATTAGGTGTGCAAATTCATGGGCAAATGTCCAAGCAGGGTCAGCAATGCTCTGGATTTCTACAATGCCGTAGGCACAATTAAAGGATGGTGTCGGAGTTGGGCAAGCGTCAAAACTGTAAGAAACCCCTCGGATGTTCGGATAATCTTTGGCTGTCAACATAAGTACAATATCCGCTTGGTGTTGCTCTCGCAAGTTGCTGGCATCTGTGGCAAGTTCTTCAATGTCTTCGAAAGGTCTAAGTGGATTGTCATATCCAACAAATTCAAAGGTCTCAATTCTCCATCGAACGTGCTTGTTAGGGATTCCGCTATTGGCAAAAGCCAAATTGATGGATTCTATGCCTTGAAGGATGGTGGCAAGCACTGCCCAAGGGTCGGCTTGAGCACCAAACCATTCCTGAACATCGGGAGTAGAGACCAAAATAAGCAGGTCAATTTCTGAGAAGCAAGTGGTGTTCGCTGGTTCGCACCAGTTCGGCTCTATCGGAGTTGGGTCGGTATTTTCGGCTCCAGCAAAAGCGCAATCCTCTTTTGAAAGTTTGTTCAAATCTATTTCTCGCAAAAGGCTCAATGTACTGTTGATTGGGTGAATGCTGAAATACTGGCCTTGTCGCTGAATAAAACCGACCTTAGCACCAGGGGTCACTATAAGCGAGAGATAGCCGGGCTGGTTGGTCAACTTTGCAGACCAGACATAGTTACTACTGCTGGTGTAATCAACATGGACTGCCTCGGATTGCAGCACCCCCGAAACGCCGGGGAGGTAGAGATTGACCAGGCCATTCGACTCGAATTGAGCCACATCTCCGATAGAGATAAACTTGGTCGTTTTAGTGTCTTCCAGCAACGTTATTTTTTGAACGAACTGTAATTCACTAGAGGTAAGGGTGACTTGAGATGGACTGATTTCCTGAATCAATTGGGCGAGCGCCCAGAACGGCGGAGAAAGAAAGAAAAGGATCAGGAGCGGTGTGCGGTGTGCGGTGGAAACTGTTTGGGTGAAAAGATTCCCGAAAGTACGATTCAACTTTGAATTGTAATGCTAAACCCATTCTTTTTTTTGAGAAAATGAATTGTTTTTGCAGGATTTTCCCTGAAAGAAAGTATGAGGCGGTATTACTTTAAAGCCCACCCTGCGATCTGGAAAAATTTTTAAAACGTCTGCTTCTTTTTTAAAGCAAAAGTTCTACCTTTGCCCGCCCAAAACGGAAACCAAAGAGTTTATTAAAAAAGCAACATTTTCGCTGTAAAATATGGCACACCACAAGTCCGCATTAAAGCGCATCCGCCAGAACGATAAGCGTCGTTTGGAGAATCGCTACTACAAAAAATCCACCCGCACGGCCATCAAGAACCTGCGCGAAATGAAAGAAAAGGCCGAGGCTGAAAAGTTTCTGTCCAAAGTCGTGAGCATGATTGACCGTTTGGCAAAGCGCGGCAACATACACCGCAACAAAGCAGCCAACCTCAAGAGCGGCTTGATGCGTCATGTGAACGCAATCGCGGCGTAAACTGCGTAGTTGTTTATTTGGGGATTTGGTTATTCGAGCGGCCAAGATTGGACACTCAAATAACCAAATCCCCAAATAAACAAATCAACCGTTTTCAAGTTCGACAAATCACCACAAGAAGTGTATCTCGAAATACCGGGGTACACTTTTTGTGTTCCATCTGCCCAACCAATGGCTTTTCAATTCCACAAACTTAAAGTGCGCGATTTGCGCCGCGAGACCGCCGACACGGTTTCCATTTCGTTTGAAGTGCCCGAAAACGAACGCGCGGCATTTCGTTTCAAACAAGGGCAGCACCTCACGTTAAAAGTTGAAGTTGACGGCGAAGAAGTGCGGCGCTCTTATTCAATTTGCACCGGAACGCATGAAAACGACCTGCGCGTGGCGGTAAAAAAGGTGGATGGCGGACTTTTCAGCAGCTGGGCCAACGAGCAATTAAACGTGGGCGATTGGCTGGACGTGATGCCTCCGCAGGGGCATTTTTTCACCGAACTTAATGCTGATAACGAAAATCTCTACGTCGCTTTTGTCGCGGGCAGCGGCATCACGCCTGTAATGAGCATTATTCGCAGTACACTTGTACAAGAACCGCGCAGCCGTTTCATCCTCTTTTACGGCAACCGCTCATTCGACACCATTATTTTCCGGGAACAACTCGAAGAACTCAAAAACCTACACCCTGACCGCCTTTCTGTACACCATATCCTGAGTCGCGAATCGCTTGGCAACGAACTTTTCAAAGGTCGTATTGACGCAATCAAATGCCGCCGTTTTGGCAAACACTTTTTTGATCCCACCGAAGTGGACGCTTTTTTCCTATGCGGCCCGGAAGAGATGGTTTTTGAGGTTAAAGATACGCTCGATGAAATGGGAGCGAACCCAAAGCATGTTCATTTTGAATTGTTTACCACCACGGGTATAATAAACAAACCTGTCAAGACCAGTACATCCAGAGAAGCTTTCGAAGCCTCCATCACGGTCATCCAGGACGGTGCGCAGTTCGATTTTGATCTGCCTTCTGATGGCTCCACGCTGCTCGACGCGGCCATGCGTGCAGGCGCCGACCTGCCATATTCCTGCAAAGGGGGGGTATGTAGCACATGCAAAGCCCGTATTCTGGAAGGCAAGGTGGAAATGGATGTAAACTACGGTCTCGAGACAGACGAAGTGGAGATGGGTTATGTCTTGACTTGCCAGTCGCACCCGATTACGAAACGGGTGGTGGTGAGTTTTGATTCGTGAGCACTCAAATCCTTTTAAAACCAACTACTTAAACCACGACGAATAAAAAACATAGTTGTTTGCAATTCGCTCAATCTGGCCTTTGAACAACTCGGGTGTGAGTTCCTTCACCCGCTTGGCCGGGACGCCCGCGTACACGCCCCCGGCATGGCAAACGGTGTTTTCCAGCACCACTGCCCCTGCCGCGATGAGGCAATTTTCTTCCACCACTGCCTGATCCATGACAATGGCCCCCATACCCACCAGCACATTGTCGTGCAGCGTGCAGCCATGTACCAGTGCCCGGTGGCCAATGCTGACGTTGTTGCCAATGGTGGTGCCGCATTTTTGGTAAGTACCGTGCAGGATGGCACCGTCCTGAATATTGACTTTGTTGCCGATTCGGATAAAGTTCACATCGCCGCGCACAACGGCTTGGAACCAGACCGAGCATTCGTCGCCCATAGTTACGTCGCCAATGATGGTGGCGTTTTCGGCGAGGAAACATTTGGCACCGAATTGGGGTGTGAATGCTCGACAAGGAAGTATTAGAGCCATAGGAATTGCAATTTTGGAATGTGGACAATCATCCTCTTATTATAGGAGAAAGCATTTTGAATAATTGGGGTGTCAACATCACCGCTAAAAATGCCCCGGCTGCATTGGCCAGCATATCATCGTATTCAAAAAACCTGTTGGGGAAAAACGTGCCTTGTACCCATTCCATCAGTGCGCCATAAGCCGCTGTGAAACAAAATATAAAGAACATTTCCCTGCTAGCCACGGCTCGATTTTTTGATTTCCATACACCCCATGCCAAAAGCCAAACAAGCAGGGCGTACGCTCCGGCATGACCTAGTTTGTCAGCTGAAAACAATTTGATTTTGGGCAGCTGGAGATTTGAGGTCACTGACAAATAAGTAACTATGGCAAGCCAAAGAATGGCTGGCAGGAAGGGTTTTAAAGTCATTAGTTTTGCTTTTTTGGGGGCGCTTCCACGGGCTTTTTGTCTTCCAACACCCCTTGGCGCTTCATTTTATAATAATGTACACCAGCGCCAAACACCCAGCCATCTTTGCCTGACTGGGTACGCACTTTTACCCAGTGGTCAGTCACTTTCTCGTAGCCAAGACTGATTTCCTGCGTCCAATCAGTTTTTTTGTTGAGGAATGTAACGGGTTCATAGAGTTTGAGTTCCGCTACCGTTTCGCCTTTCAAGCCGGGTTCTTTGCGCACTTTCAATCCATCAATGGTAACAAAAAGTGTGGAACCGCTTGTGCTGGGCGGCGTGGCAGATGTAGTGGTTTCGTTGGAAAGCGAAGGGCGCTTGGGCGCTACGCCAGGTCGGGGGGCGGGTAAAGCAGTTGGATGCGATTGGGTGACAGGCGGAACTGCGGGGTTTTCAACGGGTTGGTTAGACGGCATTTTTGGGGCAGATTGCACCACTACCGTATCGCGCTTGACAGGGCGTTCTTCACTTTCAGTATCTACGACATCGCGACCCCGGCGCACAGAGTCGGCGCGGCGTTCGGAACATTTGGACGTGGCCCAAAAAGCCATGAAGCCCAAGAATGCCAAAAGGATGAGTATTTCTGCTTTGGGAAGTTTCATGGATAGTGGATTTGTTTATTTGGGGATTTGGATGCAAAATTGGCCTTTTCAATTGAAACCAATCTGGATTTCATCGAAATTCTCAGTCTTCCCTGCTCCCATCATCGGCCATGCGCACTATTTTGGGTGAAAATTTTGCCAATACGTCCACGAGTTCCGTTTGTGAAGCCATTACCTGATGGATATCCTTGTAGGCCATCGGCGCTTCATCCAATCCACCTCCGATCAATGACACCCCCATGTCTTGCAGGATGTTCTGGAGATCACCCTTGCTCACGTTTTTGATTGCCTTGGTACGGCTCATCTGACGACCTGCACCATGTGAAGCAGAATTTATTGCCGAGGCCTCGCCCTTGCCACGAACCAAGAATCCCGGTGCGGTCATCGAGCCAGGGATTATTCCCATCACGCCTTTACCAGCCGGGGTAGCGCCTTTGCGGTGTACGATCACTTCCTCACCGTTCAGCATTTCCTTCCAGGCGAAATTGTGGTGATTTTCCACGCGCGCCAACACGGTCGCGCCAATGGCTTTGGTCAGTTTGCGGTGAATCACCTCGTGACACGCCGATGCGTAATCGCCCGCCAGATTCATGGCGAGCCAATACTCTTGTCCGGCTTCGGTGTTCATATCCAGATATGCCAGGTTCGCAGCGTATGCTGGCAATTTGCACTGCTCCTTGGCAATGCGGGTGTAATGCCCAGCCAAGGTTGCGCCCAGTCCACGGGAACCCGAATGGGTCAGCAAAGCGAGATAACGGCCTTTTTCAATGCCCAATGCCTCATCTTTTTCAGCAAAATCGATAATCCCCCACTCTACAAAGTGGTTGCCACCGCCAGACGAACCCAATTGGGTGAATGCCTTGTCGTGAAGGCCGCGCAGCAAAGCATTCATCTCAAATTCCTTGCGGTCCAACACATTGTGGTAGGCTCGGTCTTTCCCTTTGAAGCCAATGCCCGCTCCGAATGCCGTGCAGGCGATCAGTTCGCGCTTGTAAAAAGAGCGGTTGTCAAAAAAATGTTTTTCTGGAATATCGAATACCGACAAGGCCATTCGGCAACCGATGTCCACACCCACGCCATAAGGGATGATGGCGTTTTTAGTGGCCAATACTCCGCCGATGGGCAGGCCATATCCCTGGTGTGCATCGGGCATCAGGGCACCTGCTACCGTTACGGGCAGGCGCATGGCAATGTTCATTTGGTTCAACGCGCCTTCTTCAATCCCATCTTTTCCGAATATGGTGTAAGCGGCGGCATCTTCTTTTAGTTCGATGGTCGCTTTAGCGGCTGCTTCTTGTTTGGCTTCAACAATGGCTTTGGCCAAGGGAGCCAGCGTGGCATCTTCGAGGTATGCTTCCGGGTTTTTGCGCACCCGGTTCAGGGTCGTCAGGGTTTTCTGTTTGTTGGTTTCTGCGAAACTTGCATTGGAGATTTCAAGGGCAATACCGAGGATTTTGCCTTCGGAAAATCCGAGGAACAGCAAGTCTTTTCCTTTGATTAAGACTTTTTCTTTGGTAGATTTCTTCTGGTGTTTTGCTTTCATTGCTTTGATGTTGCACAAGGCGATAGACCTCCTAATTTAAGGGTGTTTTTCAAACGAATGGCCTAAACCTTGAAAATCAGGCTTGAGTTCCCCTGTAAATCATCAGCCACCATGAACCAAATTTGAAGAAGGTTTTGCAGGTCAAAAATCTGTGTCAACGGGCACTGCAAACTGCTACTGCCCCGAAATCTCCCGCATCCGAGCCAACAAATCCACCGCGCGTTGATTCTGCGGCGCAATGCCCACCGATTTTTCCGCGTCAGCAAGCCCACCCGGTCGGTTTCCATTGTTAAACTTAGACACTGCCCGCTCAAGGTAAGCATCGGAATAACGCTGCTTTTCTTCCACTATTTTAAGCGTCAGGGGTGATTTTTCCATTGTTTCGATGACTTCGTTTAGGATGCTTTCAGCCTCGGCGTATCGTTTGAGGTTATTAAACACAGTGCCACGCATATGCTTGAATTGCAATGCTTTGTGCGGAGCCAGCGCGGCCGCTGTATCAAGATCGGCCAGGGCGCGTTCGGGATAAACCGTGATCGCGGTCAAGGCGCGGTTGAAATAAGTGTCGGCATTGTTCGGGTTTAAGGCGATGGATTGGGCATAAAGCGAAAAGGCCCGGTCCTGATAGGCGCGTTGTGTCGAAGGATCCTTCGCGGCGCCGGCTTTGATGGCGATGCAGTTTGCCAAGGCGCTGTACACATTCGGACGGGTGCAGCCGTCTTTTACGGCGCGCTCAAGCATTTGTTCGGCTTCTGGCACGCGGTTCACCTTGCCGTACCAGTTTGCCAAAGATTCAAGGGCCTGGTCTTCAGCGGGATAGTAACGGAGTACTTGCTGCCAGAGGGTTTCGGAGTTTTTCCAGGTTTTGGTTTGAGCGCGGCTCAGCCAAAGACACCATACCGCAAACAGCCCAATAATTGCCCACCAGATATTCCGCAAGGCTGGTTTTTTTTTCAAAACGAAAACTTCCGCAGCATAAGTCAGCATGAAGAATACGCCCGCAGAAGGCAGGTAAAAATAGCGGTCAGCCATGATGACAACGCCTACCGACACGAATTGCAGCACCAGAATCACCGTGGCGAACACCCAGCCAAGGCCAAAGGCAAAAATGCCTCCCCTCCTTCGCCCCTGCCCATCCATTCCTGCCGAGTCGTCTTGGTAAGGCTTCGACGAGTAAATACTCCAAATCCCAAAAACCAAAGAAGCCAACATAAATATCGCGCCGCCAATGTAGATGCCGCCGCGCAATTGCACTTCTGTTGGATAGGGGTAAAACGTGCAGAGATCGAGCGGCAGAAACGTTTTCGCGAAGTACATCATGTAACCATAACCTGCGAAAAGGATTTTCTTGTCGAGTCCGAATACGGTTGAAAGCGCCTTGGTTTTTTCGGTTGAAAGGGTCCATA
>Ga0163152_10007976_pt1 | contig 11415 bp, 10 predicted proteins | sample OliLakLV19MP8IB2_FD_148635 | JGI IMG/M metagenome (GOLD analysis project Ga0163152, IMG submission 148635) | Freshwater microbial mat bacterial communities from Lake Vanda, McMurdo Dry Valleys, Antarctica - Oligotrophic Lake LV.19.MP8.IB-2 | ecosystem: Environmental > Aquatic > Freshwater >...
CCCCGCGACCGGATGTCTCGCTGAGCCTGGACGCCGTCGAAAACCCGGCGCGGAACACGAGCGAGAGCGCGGACTCGTCGTCGAGTGTCTCCACTTCCGCGGCGCTGATGATCTCCTTCGCCACGGCGGCCTTGCGGAGCTCCACGGGGTCGATTCCGCGCCCGTCGTCGGCGACAACGACGAGCAGATGGCTTCCGGTGACGGCGACCTCGATCCGCACGCGCGCACGGGAAGGCTTGCGCGCTTTCTTCCGGTCCGCGGGTGATTCGATGCCGTGGTCGACCGCGTTTCGCAGCAGATGCACAAGCGCGCCTCGCAGACCTTCGAGAATGCGCCGGTCCGCCGTCAGGTCCGCGCCCACGATGTCGAGGGCGACCTCCACCCCCGCTTTTCGCGCCTGATCCCGCACTGAGCGGCGGAAGGGGTCCAACACCGTGGAGGCTGGTACCACCTGAAGGCCGCGAAGGTTCTCGCGGAGGTCATCCGACATCCCGGCGAGATACTGCATCTCCAGTTGCAGCTCGCGTGCGGCGCCGGACGCCTCGCGGGCGATGCGCCTGAGCTCGAACAACTCCTCCATCCGGAAGTTCTTCACCGCGCGGCGCGCCAGGACGTCGAGCGCAGCAGCGAGCCGGGTCGCCTCGGTCGCGCGCTGTGCCATGCGCAGTCGCGTGACGAGCAACTCGTCGATCGACGTGGAAAACGATTCGACGCGCTCCGTGCCGACCTTGAGGAATCCCTCCTGCAGGTTGCTCCTCGCATCGCCCTCCTCGCGGCGCAGCGCGGCCTCGCGCTCGACGGTCTCGCCCGCGATGAGCTTCGAGAGCCTCTGCTGTGCAGACGCGATGCCACCCGCCGACTCCGTTTGCCCCCCGAGAAGCGCATCGAGCCGCTTCCCCACTTCGTCGAGCGCCGTGAGGAGAGCATCGGTGAACGCGGGGATGAACTTCCGCTCGCCTCGCTGGCACTGTCCAAGCAGCGACTCGGTGGCGTGTGCGAGACCGACGACGTCGTCGATGCCCAGGGAGCCGGCGCCGCCCTTGAGCGTGTGCGCGCCCCGGAAAAGACCTTCGAGAAGCGCCTTCGTTTCCTTCTCGCTAGTCGACACCTCGAGCGCGAGCAACTCGCTCGTCATCTTGTCGGCGATCTCGCGCGCTTCCTCGCGGAAGACGCCGAGGATCTGTTTCAGCTCATCGAGCTCCACGTGCCGCCCTCGCCTCCAATCTCGGATCCAGGAAGAGCGCCGCCACGTCGAGAACGAGCACCCCGTCGGGCCCGACCGCTTTCACCGGATCGTCCGCCGTCGCACCCGCGACCGGCCGGAGCTCCCCGGCGAAGACCTCGCGGATGCCGGAGAGCTCCTCGGCGATGAGTGCGATCTCGCGGCCGTCGTGCGTCACGGTAATCGCTTTTCCGGCGTCGACGATGCGGCGTGACTTTGCGATCTGGCCGCCGAGAAAGAGGGCGAGGTCGATCGCGGTCACGTTGCGGCCGCGCACGTTCAGCAGTCCCGCCAGCGCTCGAGGAACACCCGGCAACGGAGTCATCGCGCGGATGAGCGTGATCACGGAGACGTTCACGAGATCGACGGCGTAGCTCTCCCCCGCGGCCCGGAACAGAAGCAGTCGCGCTTCCGGATCGCGAAGTTCCTCGCGCGAACTCGCCGCCTGGTCCGCCCGGCGCCGGAGGATCGCGTCCTCCCGTGCGGCGGGATCGGCCGGCAGCTGCGGTGGTCTCTCGCGCCCCGCCATCAGCGATCTCCACCGGCGCGGGTTGCCTCGTCCGAAAGAGAGCGACAAGCGGAACGCAGCCAGCCCACGGGCAACGCGTCCGGGCCCGCAATCGTGTCCGCGTCGTTGCGTCCATCGAGGAACTTCACGACGGCCCGAAAGTGTGCCCGCGCGTCCGGCCGGCGTCCCTGGCGAAGCAGGGCCATGCCAAGGCCGAAGTGCGCGCCCGGATCGATGGGGTCGAGGTAGAGAACCTTCCGCCAGGCCTCGACCGATTGCATCTCCTCCGCCGCCGTCAGCGAGAGCGCGAGACACCGAGTGAGCTCGAGCGACAGCGGGTCGCGGACCAGGGCCTTTTTCGATTCTTCCGTCGCGCCCGCGTAGTCGCCCGCGGAGAGCAGCGCGAGGATCGCCGAGGCCGTCTCACCCGCGGCAACGGGCGGCGGCGCGGCGGCCGTTGCCGCGGCGAGCGGAGGCTTGACGGCGGTCGCGGTCGCCGGTGCTTGCCTGGCGGGCGGAGCTGCAGGCGCGCGCTTCTTCGGCTTCGGCGCCGACACGCCCTTTCGCAGCCGGTTCGGCGAGATCGTGTCGGGAACGAGCTCCGGCACGTCTGCCGCCGGTATGTGGAAAAGGTCGGCCGGTCCGCACAGCACGAACCCCCCGTCGACGACGCACTGCGAGAATCTCTGCAGGCACATGCGCGCCGCTTCGGGGAGGAAGTAGAGGAAGACGTTCCGGCAGAGCACGAGATCGAGCTCGGTCGTCCGGGTGAAGATCGACGGGTAAATCGGATCACGCAGGTTCAGGTACTCGAACTCCACCCGATCACGGACACTCGCGAGAGGACGCCACGTGGGCGCGTCTCGACCGGAAACGCTCTCGAACCATCTCGCCCGCAGCACCGCCGACACGCCACGAAACGACCACTCTCCGTATTCCGCGGCCCGCGCGCCGTCGAGCGACGCGTCGTTGATGTCCGAGCCGAGAACCTGGATCTCCCAGCCGCGATCGATTCGCGCTTGGTTGCCCTCCGGGCTCCCGGCCCGCTCCCTTTCTTCCACGGCTTCCAACGCCAGGATCGCAAGGGTGTGCGCCTCCTCACCCGTCGCGCACCCGGCACTCCAGATCCGCAGCCGCTTCCCGCCTTCGCGCTCGCGGCGTGCGATCAGCGACGGGAACACCACGCTGCGGAGCCAGTCGAGATCCTCGACGTGACGGAAGAACGTGGTCTCGCCGACCGTGACCTTGCGGAGCAAGTGCTGCAGCGCGATTCCGCCATCGCTGGCCGGTTCATGGATGTTCGCAATCAGGTTCTCCATGGACGCGCCGGACGTTTTGGCCGCCTGTCGAAGCGACCGCTCGAGAGCCGCGTCGGTGACCTCGTCGGAGCGAAGTCCGCAGCGCGTCCCCAGCGCTTCGCGCACCAACAAGAGCCCTTCGCTCGACGCGGTCTTCCCGGTTCCGGCCGTGGGAGGAGTGCCCGTCATGGCTTGGGACGCGCCTCCTGCTGGAGACGGCGCATCGCCTCGCGAAGCGCCATGGCATCGCCATTCTCGAGGAGCACGGCGGGATCGAGCACCGCCACGGGATCGGCCCCCAGCCGCACGATGCCAGCGACGGGCACGCCCGGCGGAAGGGCTCCGCCGGCTTCACGCCACTCTCCGGCGGGAAGAACTTCCACGTCCTCGACGTGCGTGACCGCGACGGCGAGCGGAACGGCCGTTCCCGCAAGCACGATCAGGTGGTGGTCGATGCCCGGCCTTCCCTCGCTCCCCGAGGGGAGGCGCGCCTCGAGATCGAGCACGGCGATCGTTTCTCCGCGAAGAATCATGACGCCCAGGATTCCGGCGGGCGCTCCCGGAAGGTGGCGCAGCGCGACCATGCGCAGCACCTCCCGCACCGACGCGAGGTCGAGCGCGATGCGCTCCTTGCCATGGCGTACGATCAGGAGGTTCTCGGGAGCGACCATGTCGTGCTGACCCGCGGACGGATCGGTCAGACCCGGAAGCCCTGGACGATGTCGGAAATTCGTCCGGAGATCCCCTTCAAGTTGTCGACCGCCGATTCGGCCCCTCGGATCGAGACCACGGTTTCTTCCATCGCCGCGTCGAGCGAGCCGATGGCCGCGCTGATCTGCGTGATGCCGACGTTCTGCTGGCTCACAGAGGCGGCGATCTGCCGCGCCGCCTTGCTCGACTCGTGGACGATCGCGGTCATCTCCCGGAGGTTCTCGCCGGAGGCGCGGATCTGCTCCATCGACCGTTCCATCTGTTGCTTCCCGCTCTCGGTGATCGACACCGTGGAGCGGATCGCGCCCTGGATCTCCGAGAGGATCTCCCGGATGCGCGCCGTCGACTGGATGGACTGGTCCGCGAGCGAACGAATCTCGCGTGCGACGACGCCGAATCCCTTTCCGAACTCCCCTGCCTTCGCTGCTTCGATCGCGGCGTTGAGCGCGAGGACGTTCGACTGGTCTGCGAGGTCCTTGACCGTCTCGATGATCTCGCCGACCTGAAGCGTGCGCTCGGAGAGCTCGCCGATTCGACCGACGATCGCTTCGATCTGCGCACGGATGTCCGTCAGCCCCTGGATCGACGCCTCGACGGAGGACTGCCCCGCCCCGCTGAACGCCTCCGCCTTCGTGGCGACCTGGAGCACCGTTTCGGCCTTCGATGCGGCGACGGCGGAGGTCTGTTTGATTTCCTGCGTCGTCGCGGACGCCTCGCTCACGCCCGACGCCTGTCGCTGCACGGACGCGGTCTGCGTGCGGGTGATCTTGGTCAGACCCTCGACGGCCGCGCCCAGGTCGTTCACCGACCCCTGCAGCGAGAGCGGCACCTGGCGCAGCTTGTCGAGCATCAGGTTGAAGGCGGTGGCAAGCTGGCCGATCTCGTCGTTCGAGCCAACCGGAACGCGTTGAGTGAGATCGCCGGCACTGACGATGCGCGTGGTCGCCTCCGTCAGCGCGCGGATCGGGCTGACCATCCGGCCCAGGCTCCAGCCAACGACGGTCAGACCGATGAACAGGAAGACGAGCGAGATCCCCGCGTAGCGAAGTGTCGCCGCGCGGATGTCGTTCCGGACACTGTCCCGTGAATACACCATCCGCACCGTGCCACTCGATTCATCGGCCTTGCTCGCTCTCCGGACGGTCTGCTCCACGGTGATGGAGTGCTCCTCGATCTTCGGCTCCCGGAGCTGGGCGATGCTACCGCTCTCCCCCTCGGAAACGATCGCGGCGCCGCTCTTGTCGTGAACCGACGCGGCGATCACGTCCTTGTCCGCCATGATGCCGGCGAGCATGGGCTTGAGAACCACGGGGTCCTTGAACTCCACGCCCTCCGCCATCGCCCCTGCGGCGATGACGGAGGCCACTTTCGCTTTCGCCGTCAGGTTCGCGAGGCCGTTCGCGTTCAGCAGCTGGTTGAACGCGAAGACCGTGACCGCCAGGATGAGAGCCAGGACGGTTCCCATCAGCAGCAGCAGCTTGACCTGAATGCTGCGGCCGCCGGACGTGCCGCCGGCGAACGACGGCGTTGCTCCGCTCATGGGCGTCTCACTCGGCCACGAGCTCGATCACTCGGACCTTGGCGTTGGCCGCCGTGAGCTCCCGTTCGGACTCGAGGATGAATCCGATGCCCCCCGCCTTGCCCGCCACCTTGCCGATGATCGCGGCGGCGGTGCCGGCATTCTCCGGCGCTACCCCCTGCCCCGACAGCTCGAGCGTCTGCCAGTGATGGCGGAAGCGGGAAGGCGCCATCTTCAGCACCTTGCTGAAGAACGCCTTGGACGCGGGAGATTCCTCGCCTCGCTGGAAGACCGCGACGCGCTGTCCGTTCGCCCAGTAGCTGGAGGACCCGAGATAGAAGTTCTTCACCATGGCCGCGTCGACGCTCTTCACGTCATTGGACGCGTTGACGACCACGAGGACCTTCTCGCCGTCTTGCGCGACGGCAGGAACTCCGATGACCAGGATGGAGATGGCAAGCAGAAGCGTGACGATCCGGCGGCCCATTTACAGCCCCCACAGGTAGGAGAAGGAGACGCGGACCTCGGGATACGTGATCGTCTCGTCGTTGAACTTCTGAGAGTGAGCGGCAAAGTCGACCTTGAACGCGGTGGCCGGGATCGGACGATAGATCGCGCCCGCCGTCACCTTGGTGAACTTCCCGTCGTCGGTCAGGCCGGCTTCATTATCGCCGCCGAAGTCCTTCTCGTTGATCGTCTCCGGGTTGCTGAAGAAGTCGACTCGGGCGTACGGAGTGACCGCGCCCTTGCCCCCGAGCGGGATCTCGTACCCCGTGCCGAAGTAGAACGTCGAGGCGTCGTACTTCGCCGACGTGATCACGTCGCCCTCGGCGCAATTGGGAACGCAGGTCGTGTTGTAAAACCGGTCGGCCTGCCCCGAGTTCAACGAGGCCTGGAAGTCCGGGTCGGCGAGATATGCCGCATCGCGCGTGCCGTCGTGGTTCGCCATGAAGAACTCTCCCTCGAGGGTTAGTCCCGCGAGGTAGACCTGGGCGAATGCGCCGTAGGCGATGTACTCGTCCTCGGTCATCCAGTTGATGACGCCGCCTCGCGGGCTTCCCTCGCCGAATCCTCTCGAGGGCTGCGCCTTGCCGTTGGTCGAGTAGAGCGACCCACCGGCGGTGAGGAGCGTGCCGAGGTGGAAGCGCGCGTCGAGACCGATCGGGATGTCGTCGTCCGTGACCCGTTCGTCGTTGCCGGTCATCGCGGCGTAGCTGATCGCGTTTTCGCCCATCGTCCAGCGCCCGTGGAACATGAGGCTGGTGGTGCGAGTGACGAAGAGGTGGTCCTTGTCGAGATACTCGGGCACCTCGATGCCGTTGAACTGCGGCACCGCGTCGAGCACTTCGCTGTACAGGCCGAACCGCCGGTACATCTTGCCGAATCGCAGGGACAGCTTGTCGCCAACCAGCGGTGTCTCGATCCAGGCGTTCCGGACGACGAGCCCTTCGTCGTCGTTGTTGCTGCCCGCGCCCGGAGCGGAGAGGTTCAGGTAGTAGCGATACTTCGACTGCACGGCGCCCTGCACCATGACGTTGAAGTTCAGGACGTCGAACTCGGACGTGTTCGACTCGCTGAAGGTGTTGCCCTCCGCATCCACGCCGGCGGGTGTCGCCGAGACCTTCTCGTAGTAGGAGTTGATGTACCCGTAGATGCGGGTGTCGAACATCTTCTCCGGCGCTTCTTCCGCCGTCTCGACGACGACGGGCGCTGGAGACGCGGCTGGTTCTGGCGTCGGCGTCTGCGCTGGCGCAGACGGGGAAAGGAACAAACCGAGCAGCACGGCGGCTCCCGGCAATGACGAACGGGCGATCACGATGACGGCCTCCCTCAATTTCGGAACGACGCCCTGCGACGTCGCTCTCAGTTTCCGCTTTTCCCGAAAGCGGCCCCACCAACGCGGATGTTGCTGTCGACGTTCTACCGCCACAACGAGGTCCGGGGGAAGCTTTCGCGTTGTGCAGGCTCACAAGGCGTCGAGAATCTTGTCCCAAAGCTCCTCGACGCCGTCTCTCTCCGTCGCCGAGAACGCGATCCCCGCTCCCACCTCGAGTCCCAGGTCCTTCTCGAGCTGCGCCACGCGCTTCCGCCGCTCGTTCTTCGTGAGCTTGTCGCTCTTCGTGAGCACGAGGATCTCGTCGCGGCCGAGCGATCGCAGCCACTCGGAAAGCCCGCGGTCGAGCTCGCTCGGATCGTGGCGGATGTCGACGAGGTGCACGACCCCGCGAAGGGATACGCGGCCGGTGAGGTAGGAATCCACGCGGGCGCGCCATTCCTCGCGCTCGTCCTTCGGCGCCTTCGCGAATCCGTAGCCCGGAAGATCGACGAAGCGCATCTCGACGACGTTCGTCTTCGCCAGTGAAACCTCGAGGTCGAAGAAGTTCACGAGCCGCGTGCGCCCGGGCGTGTTCGACGTGATCGCGAGCCCCTTCCTCCCTGTGAGCGCGTTGATCGCGGACGACTTGCCGACGTTCGAGCGGCCCGCAAGCGCGATCTCCGGGAGGTCGACCGTCGGGTAGCCGTCTGCGCGGTTCGCGCTCGTGAGGAACTCCGCCTTCAGGATTTTCACGATCTCTTCTCTTTCGAAGCGGACGAGGCGTCGATGCCGTCCTCGAGCACGGGCATTCCGTGACCGGGGAGGACGCGGCGTGCACGCAGACGCAGCAAGCGCCGCTCCGACCGGGGCTGGTCGTCGTCGAACGCGTAGAACGGGTTGAAACACGCGCGGCCCGCGACCCCGAGGACCACATCCCCGGACACGAGCGCCTTCGCTTTCCCGTGGTGCAGACAGATCGAGTCGTCGGTGTGGCCGGGCGCCGCGACGACGCGCCACCCTCCCGCGTCCGCGAGCGGCTCCTTGTCCGACAGCCAGCGATCGACGCCGAACGGGAGTCCGTGCCGCCGCGCGAGCGGGCTGCCCGCCCACGGCATGCGGACGATGTCGCCGAACGACGGCATCGTGAACTCGGTTTCGCGATACATGGACACCATCTCCAGCCAGCGGCGGAACGGCGCCCACTTCATCCGCGCGCGCCCTTCCACGTACGGCTTGGCGCGCACGGACATGGCGACGCGTGCGCCGGTCGCGCCGCGAAGCGCGGCGACGCCGCCGATGTGATCGCAGTGCAGGTGCGTGACGACGATCTCCGCGATGTCGGCAGGCTTCCTCTTCAGCTCCTGCGTCACGAAATCGAGCACGGCGCCCGCGCTCGACGCGGCGCCGGGATCGACGACCGTCAGCCGCTTCCCACCGAGCACGTAGGTGTTCGCCATGCCGGTGCCGCGCAGCAAGTGGGCCGGCACTCCGCGCCCGAGGAGGAACGGCGTCGCTTTCACTTCGCCGATTCCTTGCTCGCCGTCACGTCGCGTTTCACACCCGGAACCGTGACGATCACCTTGTCGACGCTGTGCAGATCGGTGGTGACGAAAAATCCGCCCGACAACCAGCGCGACACGTCGACGGAGCGCAGTCGATCGCCCAGCGGCTCGCGCGCGACCTTCTCGGTCTTTCTCCCTGCGACCACCTTCTCCGGTTTCACGTAGACGCTCGTCGCGAGCTCGCCGATCGCGAGCGAGGCGTACACGACCTCGAACCTCTCCTCGCGCGGCGGCTCGCCGCGGTACGTCACGTCGATCCCGAGCTCCTGGTTCGATCCGGGGAACACGACGTTCACCCACTCCTCGCGCTTCTGGCCACCCTCTGCGGCGGGCGCAGGGAGAAACCGATTGGCGGCGTCGTCGTACGCGAACGTCGCGTCGGTCCACCGCGTCCACGAGATCGAACCGGTCCCCGCGAGGGCCGTCACCGAGATCGGGAGAAACGCGACGCCCGCGTCCGCGCGAATGACGAGGTGATACTGCACCTTCCCGTCCTGGTCGCGCACATACGCCGGGGAGCCCACCGTCACCGAGGGAGGCGGCGTGGGCGTCGGCAGCGCCGGGACCTCCGGCGGCGCACGGCAGGAAGCGAGCGACGCAGCGACGCCCACGAGGATGGACCGCGCCAGGTTCCTCATCCCGGGGACTCCGGCGGCGTCACGGGTGCTGCCGGCGTCGGCGTCGGCGTCTTTGCCGCCGGTGCTTTCGTCGCCGTCGCGCTCGGCGATGGCGATTCCGGCACCTTCGTCGCGGGCGGCTTCACTTTCGCGACCTTCTTCAGGTCGAGCGCCTCGCGCAGCTGGAACGCGACGGGGAACACCGCGAAGCCGGCGGTCGAGATGCGCTCGAGCGCAGGGAGGATGTCCGTCCTCGGCATCGACACGTGCAGACACTTGTAGGGCACGATTTCGCGACCCGGGAAGAGCGGGACGATCTCCTCGCGCTTCGCGCCGCTCACGCAGAACGACACATCCGATCCCGCGCCGTCGATCACCTGCAGCGCCTCGAACGGCACACCGGGCAACTGGCGTGTCGTGCCCGCGGCCGTCACGAGAACGGAGCGCTCCGAGTCGCCTGCGAGCCAGCCGCCCGCCCAGTCCGCGGCCATCGCGCGGTCCGCATCGAAGCCGGCCGTCCGGAAGCGATTCGCGATCGCCGGCGGCAGCGCGGGCAGCGTGAGGGCGATCTCGCCGAACGCCGCCTCGGGCGGCGTCTCGGTGCGCAGGTAGAAACCCGCGAGCAAAGCACCTCGACGCGCCGACGGATCCTGGATGCGGCCAAGCGGCGCGTAACGGCGCGGCAGAGCCTCGCCGCTTCCGACGTAGCAGCGCACTTCGAACTCGGCGGGAGTCAGCCGGTGAAACAGCAGCTTCACCTTTTCCTCGACGGAGCCCGTTTGCGAATAGCGCACGTCGAATTCCTGGACGAGCGTTTCGCCGGGAAAGAGTGCGGAACGCAGCAGCACGCGGTTGTCCGTCGGGACGACGCCGGTGCCCTCTTGCACCGTGTACACCGGTGTTTCGACGAAGCGGTCGGTGCTCTCGTCGTAGACGACTTCGCCGGCGACGGTGCGACCCCACGTGCTGCCGCCGCTACCGTCGCTCGCCTCGACGGAAAACGGCACGAGCACATCGCGTGTGCGGTTTTCGAACGTGAGCCGATACGGAACGGGCCGGCCCGGCGCGAGTCCGGCGCGCACGACGACGCTCACGCGCGGCGGCCCCTCCTCCGGGAGCTCGGCCGTCTGCACCGGAATCGCGGGGCCCTCGTCGGCCGGCGTCGCGGTTGCTGCCGGCGCTCCCGTCGCGCCGCCGCCGCTGCACCCGGCCACGAGAAGACACAGCCCGAGCCAGACACTCGATGAGAGGCGTCTCATCGAGTGCCGCCCCCACCGCGCCCCGCGCGCGGGTGCGTCGCGTCGTATACCTTCTGAAGATGCGCGCTGCTGACGTGGGTGTAGCGCTGCGTCGTCGCGAGCTGCGCGTGGCCGAGCAGCTCCTGGATGGCGCGAAGGTCTGCACCCGCGTCGAGGAGGTGCGTCGCAAACGTGTGCCGGAGCGAGTGCGGACTCACGCGACGCCGGATCCCGCACGCGGTCACGTAGCGATTGAGCAGCGAACGCACGCTGCGCGCGGTGAGCCGCCCGCCGCGCAGGTTCAGGAAGAGCGCACGTTGATCGATCCGCACTCGGTCGGCCTTCGGCCTCCCGTCGTTCTCCCGATTCTGCACCGACGCCGCACGGACGGACTCTCGCGCCGCGAGCCACGTCTCCAGCGCGCTCACCGCGCGCGAACCGAGCGGGCCGAGGCGCTCCTTCTTTCCCTTGCCGCGAATGTGGACCATGCGCTCCGCGAGATCCACGTCCGCGAGGCAGAGGCCGGTGAGCTCGCTGACGCGCATGCCGGTCGAGTAGAGCATCTCGAGCCACGCGCGATCGCGGCGGCCGCCGAGGCTTTCGGCGGGCGGCGTCTCGAGCAACGCGAAGACCTCGTCCACTGGGAGCACGGTCGGCAGCTTCTTCGGGATCTTCGGCGTGGAGATCTCCTCGCCGGGATTCTTCGGGACGACCTCCTCGCGCCCCAAAAACCGGTAGAGCGAACGGATGGACGAGAGCTTGCGGGCGACCGTCGCCGGCTTCGCGGCGCGATGCAGCTTGCCGAGAAACGCGCGGATCTGTGTGCGGTCGACACTCTCGACGGGCGGCGGCGCCTTCCCATCGCCACCCGCGAGAAATTCCGCGAACTGGCCGAGGTCGGAGAGACACGCCGAGAGCGTGTGC
>Ga0163152_10007977_pt1 | contig 11414 bp, 12 predicted proteins | sample OliLakLV19MP8IB2_FD_148635 | JGI IMG/M metagenome (GOLD analysis project Ga0163152, IMG submission 148635) | Freshwater microbial mat bacterial communities from Lake Vanda, McMurdo Dry Valleys, Antarctica - Oligotrophic Lake LV.19.MP8.IB-2 | ecosystem: Environmental > Aquatic > Freshwater >...
CGTTTTACTCTCAAGGCATACTCGAGCTTCGAACGACTGATCTTGTTCATCGCTATCAGGATTTCTCCTGCCAACTCCCATTCGCGGAGAAAACTTTTTTTCTGCAATCCCGGGGGGTCAAAGCGCGCTGGTGTTCGAGTATCCAAGCAAGCGCCCACCATTACCTCCCAACTGCAAAGCCCGCCAGTTACGAGCTCCTGCCCGAGAGTACGCCCGGATGGCAGCCGGCGAATAATACTTTCCAAGATATCCTTGCTCAAAAGCCCAGTCTCCAAAATCCGCAGCGCCAGATAGCGCTCAGGCGGACTTACAGATGCCGCTGCCGGCAATATTTCCTCAAGCTCAGCGCGCAGCTGCGAAAGTTTGATTTCAACAGGCTGGCCGATCATGTCGTCTTGCCGCAAGGCATAGACAAAGTAAGAGGCAGAACCGAAACCGGATTGGACTTCCAAGTCTGAAAGGTCTATCGAAGGGTAACAATTGACTAGCGGAAATGCCACCCTGACTGTGACTTGGGCCAGTTGCTCATCCGGTAGTTCGACGAAGTAGCCATAGGGGTTGATGAAGTAGCGGTCCTGCCTACGGGTGCGAAACGAAAGCCAGGCGTCGTTCTTACGGCACCAAGCTCGAAGCAGCGGTAAATTAAAGGATTCAGCCATCCACACCAACTCAGCCAAACGCTGATGAGTGTAATTTACCCACAGAGTAGCAAAGTAAGCCATCGGTCTACAGTTACCAAGCTAAAAATAGGTCGACACTTCGATTTTCACCGAAAGGTCGGCACAATGGCGCTTGCGGCTATCTTCGGCATCATGCAGGCGCCAACGACAACCACCCGCCGGCTATTACGGCGCGCCCGCGCAACCGCCACCTCAAGAGCAAAAGAGACGACCATGGTCGCCCCTTCGCCTGCCACCAAATACGGTGGCTCAGATTTTTCCGTTCTCTACATCCTGGCGTTCTTGCCGCAATCCGGACAGAAGAAGAAGGTCGGGCTGACTTTCGCACCACAGTGCGGGCAGTCGCGAATTCCCAGGTCATCATCTTTAGTTGGATAACGACCGGCAATGATCTCTTTAAACTGTTTGGACTCGGACCAGTCCTTAAGTTCCTTTGCTCTGTAGACCGGCAGTGGATGCGACATCCATAGCTCAAAGAAGAACTTGTAGAACTTGTTCAGCAAGTCGTAATCGAGGTCCTCGTACTTAGCTCCTTGTTTGAGGAACTCTTCCACACTCAATTGATCGAAAACGCGCTTTGAACCGGAAGCCATCTTCATATGCGTGGCGATACAGACTCTCACGTCCTGGGTAACGAGCAATTCCGCGCGGTCAGCGGTAAGTTCCGACTTTCTTGCCCAGTCAAAGAGTGCTGCCATGATGCCCACACGCGCTAGCGGATTGGACATAGCTTTGAATAAGCCCAACAACTCCATCAAAACAAAAACTATCGTGCGGTACAAAACATGATTGGCCTTCACGTGGCCAAGCTCATGCCCGATAACGCCGAGCAACTGATCATCGTCCAGCAAATCGATCAATTCCGAATGCAAAACGATAAACGGTCTTTCTGCGCCGAAGGTCCAGGCGTTGACAGTGAAATGGCTGATGATAAATAAATCGGGCTCGTGCATATCGAGAATGTCGCAAGCTTCGCGAAGCATTTCATAAACCCGACCACATTGATTGGGTGTTACATGCACGGCCTGGCCAAGCAGTTCGACACGAAGACGACGTTCGAAGCCGAGTTCGATGAGTTTCTTGATGATCTTATCGATGAAAGGAATCTTTCTGACTACTTCCAGCGCGGCCTCATCAAGAGGGTGTTCAAAGGCATTAGACGAAAGACGTGGAAATCGCCTGCGAGTTGTCTCTTGAACTGTGCTCATGCCGCCTCCAAAAACTAATAAGTGTTCACTCTCCTTTCTACCACCATTGACAGGCTGATTACTCACCTCCAAACCCTAGAATCGCAAAAAGGTGTTGGGTAAAAATGGAAAGTGAGCTGTATCGATAGCCTACGCCAACGAAAGGATTTCAAGTCCGCGTCCGCCAACCAGAGCAATTTGATCCTTAATTGCAACAGCAGCGGCCGCTTCAAGTACAGGATAGGATGACAATACACGCGGTCCAACCGGGTTGGAAAGGTCAACAAAGGACACGATGTCCTTGCCTTCCGGGCTGCGCCCAATAACGACCGCGGTCTTTACCGAGACAGCAAGAGCCACGGCATCTTGTGGCACATCCACAGAGCCGACTGTCGGCAGCTCATTGCGTAAGGTATTCACAATCAGAACGTAACCGCGGGAATTAGAATCAACTGCCGTAATGACGCCCAGATCGCCCAGTAGTGACAAGGCACGCAATGCCAGGTTGGGAAAAGTTCGCGTACCTACAAGCTGGACCTCCTCTGCCACCGAATATAGCGCCAGATTATTTAGCCCGCTGACCAGAATATGACCATTGGCTGCAGAAGCGTGATTGAACGAACCTGCCAACTCGTGAGACTTCTGCGCGGTCAACGTGTTGGAAACATGCACCGGAGTCAGCACCGTGGTTTTATCTTTTGCCTGCAGAACGAAGGCTCGTTTCTGTGCAGCATCGTAAGCCAAGGTCTGTCCATTTACTTTTACGGAACTGATCACTTCTGATGGTTTATCTAAATGGCGAAGTGTCAAAGTATCGCGAGTGAGCGCAAGTAGAAAGTGACCTGCCAGCGCCACGGCGCGCACAGTTCCACCTACCTCAGCGGTAGCCAGCAAAAGCGGATGGTCAGGCTGCGTTATGTCATAAACCTTTAGATCAGCACCAGCCAAAACTGCTCGGTTGCCGATTGCCGCGATTGCCGCAGCCGGAAGGCGGGGAATTGTGTGGCTGTATACATATTGCCAGCCACTCTTGGAAATACTCAAAACCTGTACGCCGCCCCAGTCAGAGGCAATGTAAGCTTCTTTCTCGCGCACGGCTATGCGTGCTTTTGAGGCCGCCCCGCGCTTTGCCACGGGCAGTAACACAGCGTCTCCGGCGGTCATGGAAAGACTTTTCGGATTGAATGAAATGGGAATTACAGCTTGTCTGTTGATCTGGTTCGCCAAAAGAAGAATCTGGCCGCGCTGCACTGCCAGATCCAGAAACTCAGAAGCTGGAACTTTCAGCGTCGATACCACGTGCGGTGTTGGTCGCGGCGCAATCATAACTAATTCCTGCTTGCGATCCGCTGCCTGCCCACCACAGACGATAGCATCGCGAGTGCGAGCCAGGTGCGAATATCGTCCATCAAGCTTTATGGTGCCTGCCCGTTCCGGATTACGGATGTTCATAACGTTGAACACATCTAACTGGGTGACTCTGCCGGCCTGCACCACCACAAGCTGCTTGTCATAAAGGTCAATATTCGTTACCGGATGCTCAAAGTTAAGAGTGGCTGACGGCAGTGTAGTTTCTTCCGGTCTGCGTTTACCGCTTATCGCATAAAGTAAAACCTGATTTTCGCCCCGCGGCCCAACTCCTGCAACGGCCACCATTTCCGCCGAAGCAGCAATTGAGACTGGCTCTGACAGCGCCGTAAGCGGGATGCGCGACAAAATGGTTGGATCGTTGGAGGGCAAAATACTCAGTGTTACTAACTGGTGTTGGGCGTCAGAACCTGGCTCCTGGGAAGCAAGCGCGTAGGCTCTCCCCTGTAATACAGCCATATCGATGGTGTTTTTTGCCAGCGCGCCAAGCTCACCTATGACCAAAGGACCTTCTTCTCGCTTCAAATCAACAATGGCAAGACGACCGGTATGATCGCTGATGAGGGCGTAGCCCTTGTCCACAATGGAAACAAAGTCCGGAGAAATAGCTGGCGGCCACTGTTCTCGCGACAAAGTGCGCGGACCGAATTTCTTGACCTCAACCGGCTTTTTCTTTTTGGCCGCAAGAGCGAACTCAGGTTGAAACAACAGGCCGAATGAGGCGGCAATGAATGATCGTCTAGAAAGCATTGTTTATCAGGACAGACCTATGGGATGGTATTCCTGATGAGCATGCCAATCGCCTGCAAAAGTGCCATGGCGATCATCGGGGACAAGTCTATCCCATTGATCGGCGGCAGGACCTTGCGTAAAGGTGTAACGACCGGCTGGACGATGCGATCGAGTGTTTTCCAAGGTTGGTCGTACCAACGAATGTTTGGAAACCAGCTAAGCAAGCACCAAAATATTACGATAAAACTATAGAGCTCGACTATATTTGAGAGGAGCAAACCGATTGAAATCACGGCAGCGCACCTTTTCGCTAGACTGACCTTTCTGGAATTGTAACACCAACTGCCTCCGCGCGATACCAGTGTAAACACCGTGCTTTCAACGCTTGGGCGAGGGCGCCAGAACCAAGGGCCGCAACTGAGTAAATTTAGGTGTTTTTCTGCCGCCGGGCCGGAGCCACGACGCACCGAACTGGATGCGCAGACCTAAAATAGACCAGCCCTTTGGGACAGCAAGTTCGTGAGCGACCAGCAAAACACAACCAGGGAACAGCGGCTGATCGCCAACATAAAGAAATGGACAGGCGAAAGGCTGATTGGCGATGACTGCGCTGTATTGCCCAGTCAGATGCTTGTCACGGCCGATACCCTGGTCGAGAATTCACATTTTATTATTCCGGGAATTAGCTTCCCGGACCTTGGCTGGAAGTCACTTGCCGTCAACTTAAGCGACATTGCAGCAATGTGCGGTCGTCCACGCTTTGCCGTGGTCAACTTAACGCTTCCACCCCAGGTGACCGACCGCGACATCGAAATGCTCTACGGCGGCATAGTGGACTGCGCCAGGGCCTACCGCTGCCGGATTGTCGGTGGCGACCTGACGGCTGGCAGCATCATTGTAATAAGCATTACGCTCATTGCCGATACCCACGAAAACGGCATCTCCCTTCGTTCAGCGGCAAAAACCGGGGACGTAGTCATTTGCACAGGGGACTTCGGCGCCAGCGCTGCCGGATTGTGGTTAATGAAAGCGAAGCTGGCCGGCTTTCCCCATTGCTCCAACAAACACTTTCGCCCCCTGCCTCGCCTTTGTGAATCATGGTCATTAATTAGAAACAGCGACGGGCGCGCGGCGGCGATGGATGCTAGCGATGGACTGGCTGACGCCCTGGTGCAGATCGGCAGATCAAGCGCAGTGGGCATGGAAGTGGACGAAGCGGCCATTCCAATTCATCAGCAGACTCAAGACGTCGCCCGCCTGGCCGGGGCGGACGCCATGGACTGGGCACTTTACGGCGGTGAAGACTACGAACTGGTTGCTACTATTGCAGCGGAGCGTTGGCTTAGAATGCAGCAGTTGCCCAACAATACATTTAAGAAAATCGGCACCGTCACCGACAAACATTCGACAATATTGCTTAAAGGAGCAGGCGGTAGATCATACCCACTGACGCTGGATAAGACGTTTCAACCCTGGAGCTGAGCGATGAGAGAAAAAAACGTGAGTGCCCAAATACTGGACGGTAGTGCAACTGCTGCGGCTATCCGCGAGGATCTGGCTGCTCAGGTAAAGGAATTGACGGCCGGCGGTAAACGCGCCCCCGGTTTGGCAGTCGTGCTGGTCGGAGACGATCCGGCAAGTCACATTTACGTTAAGAACAAAGTCAACGCATGCAAGAAGACCGGAATTCAAAGTTGGCTATTTCAGTTCCCAGCTGATGCAACACCATCTGCGGTGCTAAGCAAATTGCACGAACTGAACGAAGACAATAGCGTGGACGGCATCCTGGTGCAGCTGCCTCTACCCAAGCATATTGATACGGAAGAAGTGCTGGAAGCAATTTCCCCGGAAAAGGATGCAGACGGACTGCACTGCCTAAATGTCGGACTGCTTGCCACCGGCAAGGCTGGTCCCAGACCATGCACGCCGTTGGGTGTAATTAGATTGCTTGAACGCTATGGCGTCGATCCCAACGGACAGACAGCAGTGGTGATCGGCCGTTCGAACCTTGTCGGTAAACCAGTGGCACTGATGCTTCTCGAGAAGAATGCCACTGTCACCATGTGCCACAGCAAATCGAAAAATCTCGATCAAATAGCACGTGGAGCCGACATTCTAGTGGTCGCTGCAGGCAGACCGCAGATGGTAACAGCTTCTTGGATAAAACCTGGAGCAGTAGTCATCGATGTTGGTATACATCGAGCAACCAATGACAAAGGCGAGTCAAAAATTGTCGGTGATGTGGAATTTGATGGTGCAGCTCAAGTTGCCTCCAAGATCACCCCTGTGCCAGGAGGGGTTGGTCCAATGACAATTGCCATGCTGCTCTCCAACACGGTCCAGAACTATCGCAAAAGAATGAATGTTCGCGAAACGTCCCCTGCGCTAAAATAAACGGATGAGTGAAGTACCTGCGTCTGCAAAATCCCGACTGCCAACATGGGCACGAATTCTCGTGGGATTGTTTATTTTCGGCACCGTTGTTTCAGTTGGAAGCATCGGAGTGTTTGCCTATATGGTTGCTATATCCGGTGATCCTTCCCGAGTGAAAGAGATCCTGCAATCGATGGCCAAAGTCGAGGATTTACCTCCAGGATTTCGCTTCGATCGCGGCATTTCGCTGCCCGATGGCGATGGCGTTGTGCTGGTAGTTCACGAAAAGGACGGCACTACTTTCACAATAATGAAGATGCCGGCGGTAAATAATGTTGACGCCAAATCGTTGTCGACGCAACTTGCTTCTGCCGGTACGCAGTATGGCGGTAAGTTGAAGGTAACCTCAACTGGAAAGGAAACCGTTGCCGGAAAAGATTTTGAGTACATTTTGGGCACCGTTGGCAGCGGGACGGGCAAAACCATCGAGCAAATGCGTGGCGCGCTGATCATCGGCAACAAGCGCGTAATGACTTTGACAGGAAGCACACCCAGCGGTCCATACAACATGGAAGCTACAAAACAGTTGCTTGGATCCATTAAAGGTTTTTGAGATGCACGAGACTGTTCAAAAGTCACCGATGCCACTAAATGCGGTGATTCGTCCAACAACATTCATTCATTCAGTCAGGCTTCAGAACAAGCTCGGTGTCGATGTCACGATCGCCAGCGAGACCTTCCAAGTTACAGGCAGTTTTAAATTCCGGGCCGCCTACAATCTCGGATTGAACATCGCACAAGAGCGCGTAATCACTGCCTCTTCAGGCAACTTTGGCCAGGCAATGGCATACGCTTGCAAGCTTCTCGGAAAGCACTGCACCGTGGTTATGCCGGACAATTCCGCCCAGGTGAAAGTTGACGCGGTTAGAGAATTTGGCGCTCAAGTTGATCTGGTGCCAACGGCGACAAAGAGTCGCGCCCACAGGGTGGCGGAATTAGCCGCGCAAGACCCAGATGCATTTATTGCCAGTGCTTATGACGATCCATTCGTTATTGAAGGTAATGCTTCACTTGGGCAGGAGCTTGCACAGAAAGACTTCGACGTTGTGTTGGTGCCCATTGGAGGCGGCGGACTGAGCGCAGGCATCATCAATGGTTTAAAGAAGAGCAGTTCGGCGACAGAAGTTGTGGGAGTTGAGCCAGCGCTGGCAAATGACGCATCGCGGTCACTGCAAGTAGGCGCAATCCAAACCTTCGAAAAGGAGCCACAGACAATTGCCGACGGAGTGCGCACCCTCAGCATCGGAAAAACAAATTGGGAAGTCCTGCGCAGTGGACTTGCCGACGTTTTGGAAGTTCAAGAAGAATCGATTGTCAGAGCCATGCAATTGTTGTTCTTGTTGGCCAATTTAAAAGCCGAACCAACCGGCGCAGTCAGCCTTGCAGCTTTGCTTGAACAGCCCGAAAGATTCAGCGGGAAGCGCGTATGTTGCGTAGTCAGTGGTGGCAATGTCGACCCAGCGGTCTTCAAGCGCCTGGTCTTTGATTAACACTTTTCGTTAACTTTGTGATGAAGTATGCAATTATCCTTCATGTCAGGACTCGCTTGCTGGCTTATCATATTGCCACCGCGATTTCAGCGACCGGAGGCCAGGCATGTCAACAGAAGCTCATCACTCAAATCCCAGCGAAATGTGGCTGTGGTTCTTCTTCGTTTGCTTTGTGATCATCATGGTCGGCATTGGTCTTCTGGCTGTATTCACTTACAACGTCGACGCCCCTGAGCCCTCACCGGGCGGTGGCGGCGGACACGGCATGAATCTGCCGCTAGAGCGCCACAAGTTGGCGTATTTCGCCTAGATCAGTCATTTCTTAAGCCATGAAAGGCGCCCGTGAGGGCGCCTTTCCGATTATCTGTACCGACTGGGAAAACGACTATTCGTCGTCCTCATCATCATCTTCATCGTCGTAGTCGTACTCTTCGCCTTCACCGCACTCCGACATCATCGAAGCCAGCATGAAGTCACGAGCAACTTCGACTGCCTTATCTGGGGAGACGCCTGCGGTAGCAAGCTGTTTAACCCATCTGACAAGTTCGTCGAGAATTGGGCTAGTATCGGTTTCGAGTTCCGACTTAGTGGAAGTAACCATGACAATCTCCTTTGCAAGATCAGCGCAGAAGGAATGCTACATGGTCAACCCGCAACATCGCTAGAACTTCATCTAATACTCACATGGCGAAGAGTCGCTCAGTGTGTGCCTGTCGTGTATCGTCCGTGTCGAGAAGTTACGATGTTTAAGGCAGCAGCCATCTTCATCAGCCTGTCTCTCAGCCCTTTGCTCTGTTTCTCGGACGAATGGACGAGATGGTAAAGCATCGATTCACGCTCGATGGAGTGAACGAGCGAAAATTCCGTGAGCGAGATGGTTTTGCCGCCACTAATCGTAGTTGTGCGCACCCGGCGGCGACCGATCTCATCTTCCCCGACGATATCAACAAGCCGTGGTTCGTGGTCCGTGACAATCGCTTCATCACCGCTGACCAGGCTCGTCGCCTGCTTGCCGATGAGCATCGAAGATGGCCCAAGGAAAGTAAATACGCGGTCGCAACCAGAGCGCACGCGGACAAGTATCAGAGACTTCTTTTTCGCTTGAATTATAAACTGAGGCGTCTTAATCACCGTATCGAGTTTCGGCTCGACAAGAACGGCACCGGAAGTAACTTCAATCTGATCTCCGACAACTGACAGATGCGTACCTTCCGAAGCGCGGTAATTCATTTCGTCCCGGACCTCAGTCCAAAACGCAGGCTTGGCAGACTGTGCCGCCAGACCCCAAAAGCTCAGTGCCAGAGCTATTGCCAGAAGATGAAGCTTGAAAGCAGAAGTCATGCACTCAGGATATCAAATCAATTTGACGAAATCACTGCAAACCATGTCAAGAAAGCGATAATTACACTTCTGCCTGACGACGAGAAACAAGGAAGACCAATGCCTGATTGCGAGATCCTGTGCGTCGGAACGGAGCTGCTTCTTGGTCAGATTCTGAATACAAATGCTCAGTTTCTCTCTCAAGAATTAGCCAAACTCGGCATCAACTGTTATTTTCAAACTACCGTAGGCGATAACCCGACGCGCATCGTGGCGGCGATCCGCCAGGCGATACAGCGTGCGCACATCGTGCTTATCACCGGTGGGCTAGGTCCGACTGCCGACGATTTGACGACTGAGTGCGTGGCGCAATCATTCGAAACTCCACTGATTTTCGACGAAGCTGTCTGCGATCGCATTCAGCAATTTTTCAAAGTACGCGGATATCCAATGCCTGAGTCGAATCGCAAGCAGGCAATGCGCCCGGACGGATCACAAATTCTGCCCAATCCTCAAGGCACAGCTCCGGGAATCATTTGGGAACTGGAGCCGGCAACGCTTGAGAAGGTCGGAAATGCATCAGATGGTGACAGACGAATCATCATGACATTCCCGGGCGTTCCTTCGGAATTGCATACCATGTGGAAAGAGACTGCAGCGCCATATCTACAATCGCAGTATGGACAGCAAGTACTGCACTCCGTTGATCTCAAGCACTACGGTATCGGGGAATCGATGCTTGCAGAAAAATACGCGAAACTTCTGGATATGGCTAATCCCACAGTTGCTCCCTATGCCGGTCGCGGCGAGTGCAAATTGCGCGTGACGGCGCGCGCCAGCACCATTGATGATGCCGTGAGCCTGGCTGAATCAGTGGCCCAGCAAATTGAGGCCGGCAGTGGCGAACTTTGCTATGGACGCGACGATGATACGCTTGAATCAGTGCTCGGAGCGCTTTTGAGTTCGCGCAATCTGACTATAGCTTTTGCCGAATCTTGCACAGGCGGGCTAGCAACGACGCGCCTGACGGACATTGCAGGCAGCTCTCATTACATTGATTTGAGCTTGATCACGTATTCAAATGGAATGAAACTAAAGATGCTGGGCGTCGATGATCTCCTGCTAAGAACATCCGGCGCTGTAAGCCCCGAGTGCGCAGAAGCAATGGCCCTTGGTATACGCAATATTGGCGAATCGAGCGTCGGCGTAAGTATTACAGGCATCGCCGGACCGACTGGTGGCACCGATGAAAAACCGATCGGGCTCGTCTACATGGGAGTCAGTACCGAGCGCGGAGTGGTATCGCGCAGATTAAGCCTGCCGTCCCATTTAGGGCGGTCTGAAATTCGCCACAGAAGCGCCAGCGAAGCACTGAATATGGTGCGCCTGATGCTATTGAGAAACGAAATTTAGCTGGTAGGGGAGGGGACAAGCCCCTCCCTCTTACCAGCTAAAGAAGACAGCCAGCACCTGACGTGCGACGAAGGTGCTGGCTGTCTGGGCGAGTTCGCTAATTGAACTCGCGGCGCTTTGCTCTTCCATTTGCAATGAGTTGACGGGTGCTGCTGAGCGATGTTCCTTGCTGCACATTCATGACATCCTGTAGAGGAAGTGTAGAAAACTATATAGTGAAACCCCCTTGTGCATAGCCGCCCTCTATGTGGAAACACTGGCTATATCGGGGATTCGAGTTGTGTATATGTACAAGCAAACCCTTGTAGATAACTTTGGGGCATTGCGCAAACGGCAAAATTAGCTGCAGTTAAGTCACCGACAGATGCTAAGTGATCAACATCGCATCACCGTAGCTATAAAAACGATATCTGTCCGCCACAGCTTGCCGATAGGCCCGCATAACAAACTCGTGGCCAGCAAAGGCAGCAACCAAGACCAAAAGACTCGATCTGCTCAAATGGAAGTTAGTAATTAGGCCGCCGACAATCTGAAACTGAAAGCCAGGCTTTATGTAGAGCCCTGTTGAGCCGCTCTCCACGGGCCGGACTCTGCCCGAGACGCCAGCGCTCTCAAGGGCCCGACAGGACGTCGTGCCAACTGCAATTACGCGCCTGCCTTCATCCAGTGCGCAGTTGATCGCAGAGGCAGTGTCAGAAGAAATCGAGAACAACTCAGATTCAATTGCATGCCCTTCCACCGTGGTGGTTATCGGCTTAAAGGTGCCAGGCCCAACGTGCAGGGTCACATAA
>Ga0163152_10007979_pt1 | contig 11413 bp, 14 predicted proteins | sample OliLakLV19MP8IB2_FD_148635 | JGI IMG/M metagenome (GOLD analysis project Ga0163152, IMG submission 148635) | Freshwater microbial mat bacterial communities from Lake Vanda, McMurdo Dry Valleys, Antarctica - Oligotrophic Lake LV.19.MP8.IB-2 | ecosystem: Environmental > Aquatic > Freshwater >...
GGCACGCCCTACACCTGTCTCCTCGCCGTCGTCCCGGAACATGTGTGCGCGTCGGTGAGATCGTCCATCTCCCGCTGCATCTCCAGTTCCTCTGCCGTCGGCGGCGAGGGCGGCGGTGGCTCGTCCGCTTCGATCCGCACGTCGAGGTAGACATCGAAGCCGGTGCCGGCCGGGTTGAGACGCCGAACATCACCGCGTGAGGTCTCGCGCGGGATTGCCCGTGGCTGGCCTGCCACCGGAAGCCGGCGGTATGATGGCTGAGAGTCATGAGTCCCCACGTCTCGATCGATCGTGCCGCCGTTTCGGCGTTCTGCCAGCGCCATCACATCGCGCGGCTGGCCCTCTTCGGATCCGTGCTTCGCGACGACTTCCGCCCGGACAGCGATATCGACGTGCTGGTGGAGTTTCAACCGGGTCACGTGCCCGGGCTGAAGTTCATGAGCATCGAACGTGAGTTCTCCGGACTCGTGCAAGGTCGGCGCGTCGACATGGTGACACCCAAGTTCCTGAACGCCAGGATTCGCGAGCAGGTCTTGGCTGGTGCTGAACCGCTATATGTCGCCGCGTGATCTCGTGTACGTCGGGCATATGCTCGATATCGCGCGAAAGGCAGTCGGCAAGACTGCAGGCCTCGCGCGCGACGCCTATGACGCCGACGAAAACCTCCGTCTCGCGTTGACTCACCTCGTGCAGATCATCGGCGAAGCCGGACGACACGTCTCCCGGGAGTTCTGTCTGGCCCACCCAGAGATTGAGTGGGCAGACATGATCGGCATGCGTCACAAGGTCGTGCATGACTACCTGGGTGTCGATGAAGACATCGTCTGGCAGGTCGTCACCGAGGACCTGCCCAAGCTGGTGTGTGCCCTCGATCTGATCGTTCCCCCAACGCCCAGAGACGTGTAACGAGAAGCTCACCTGTCTGATTCGATCAGCCACTTGCGTCGCAGTTCGGCTTCGACGTGCTCCTGAGGAACAACACGGCCCGCGTCGACATCGGCCGTTCCGCTTGCGATGGCCTGAGTGACGTACAGGTGGTACTGCACATCGTCGAGCGTGCAGTCGTCGGGAAGGCGCTCAAGTACGGCCAAGACCGTTTCTTTTGTCGTCATCAGACCACCTTGGCGCGAGTATACGCCCTCTGCCGACCCTTGGATTCCGGGAGGCCCGTTTCTGGTACATCAATCGGCAGGGACTGCATGGTCGCTCAGCGGGCTACTAACTACTCATGGAGCAGACCGCCAAAACACCCGCCACAGCTAATGCCATCGGCCCGTTGGCGCTCTGTTCTCCAACTCGTTGATACGACGCATGACAGCCGCGGGCGCGACCAACCGACGGCAAGACGTTTACACCGGCGGCGAAGCTCGGGACGGGCTCGTGGCAGCTCGACGCATGCCCGATGGACGGCGGGGCACTGACCTTTGACGGTCGTGACCTCGTGGCGACGTGGCGGCGTGAGAACGACGTCTACCTGAGCACCGTGGCAGACCCGGAACTGCGGCTGGCCCGCGGCCGCGACCCGGTCGTCGCCCAGGCCGGCCAGCATCGCGACCTCGTCTGGACGTCAGCGGATGGCGTCCACCTCAGGCAGGGCCCACTCGCGACGGCCGTGCTGGGTCCCGGCCGCTTTCCGTCGCTCGTCGCACTGCCGACCGCGACCGTCGTCGCATGGGAACATCAAGGTCAGGTTATTGTTCAGAGGATCGCGCGCCGCTGACCGCCGCAGTGGCTGGTCATTCATCGCCTGAGGAGCACACGGACATGAACATATTCAGAACACTCGCATTCGCACTCATCGTCGCTCTGCTGACGACACTGCCGTCGGGCACGTCCGCGCGACAGGCCGCTGCTGAGCTGTACACCTGCTCGATGCATCCTCACGTCGTGGATGCAGCCCCGGGCACCTGTTCGGTCTGCGCGATGGCGCTCAAGCCCCGCTCCATGACTCCGGCTGAGAAGGAGCTCGTGGACTTCGTCAAGGCGTACGACGCGGCCTTCAGGGCGAAGGACCTGGCGAAGCTGGCGACGATGTACACGGCTGAGACGATCGTGTATGAAGGCAGCGGCATCAATCGCGGGTGGAAGAACTACAGCGAGACACACCTGGGACCGGAACTCAAGTCGTTCGAGAATCTGGAATTCGGACACACGAACGTTGTGCCACGCATCCTTGGCGCCGATGCGGCGTATGTGACCGCCGACTACACGATCAAGGCGAAGATGGGCGAGCGTGCGCTCGACAGCGGCGGTCTTGCGACGTTTGTGCTCTCGAAGAACGGGGGCGCTTGGCAGATCCGTCACACCTCCACGGCAGCCCGGCGACGGCCGGCCGGAGGCGCGCTCAGCCAGGACATGGCCGTCCGCTAATTTAGGTGCACCGGCACCTTCAGATCGCCGCCGCGCGTCGCACCAACCGCGAGTCCTGAAACGACTGCGGCGCGCCCCAGGGCGTGATGTGCGTGTGTTCAATCGACTCCACAAGTGTGAGATCACTGCCGAGTTCGGCGGCCAGCAGGTCCGGTGAATACACACAGGTCTGGGCGTTGAGCCCTGCGGCCTCCATCATGCGTACGGAGACTTCGGGCAGCGGCTCGAACCAACTCACGTCCTGATCGGATTTGGTGCTGTAGATCCGGTTCCAGTGATCCTGCGCCGACATCTGCCCCCTACTGAACGGATGGCACGGCGGTCACGACCGCCGCTTCGCCAGCGCCTCGCGAATCACATCGTGGGACGGAACTCCGCCCCGGTAGAACCGTCAGGTGGGCTGCGGCAAGGGCGGCGTCGGTACCGCCAACCCAAACACGTCGCGATTGGCGAACAGGAGGGTCGGCGTGGGATATCCGCGCCGGATGTCGTCTGCGGGCAACGCGTCGAGATCGATAACCGTGAACGCGGCCGGGGGTGACAGCGTGCGCGCGGCGGCCTCCAGATTGGTGTGCATGGTTTTGGTATCCACGCAGCCGACCCGAGTCAGCAGCACAATCCCGTCGTCCGAGGTTGGCGATCCCGCGCAGGCAGACAACACCAGCACCCCCACAAGCATCAATCCCTTCAGTGGCACGTCGACGGCATTCTATCCTGCGACAGACGGAGCCAGCGACGGTGTGCTGGGACCGCCCTGCAAGGGGCCGATAGTCCGTATGAGGTGGGTATTGGTGACATAACCTCGAATTATCAGACACGGCAGCCATGGCGATCCCGCCGGCTTCGATCGGTGGGACATTCTTCCAGGGCAGGGCGTCTATCAAGAACCCCATCTTCTACACGTTCACGGACGAGAAGACCTACTCCGGGCGTTATCCCGTGTGAAAATGCAGGGCCGCAGCCTTCTGCCGGTCTTGCGCGGCACACCGCCGAAGGATTGGCGCACGTCGATGTCATCATGGCGTACGCACGCGGACGCACAAGTTGATCGACTTCTGGACCACAGATCAATGGGAGCTCTTCGACCTTGTGAACGATCCGTATGAGCTCTACAACCTGGACGGCGAACCAGGACAGGGAGTGCTCATCGCATCCCTCAAGGCGGAACTGGTGAGGCTCAAGCGTGAAGGTCGAGATGAACACCAGTTAGCGGACCGGCAGTTGCCCAACGGCGTTGGCGCGTGTGGCGTTATCCCCATAGCGCAGGCTCTGGCCAACTGATCAGATCCTCTTTGTAGGTAAGCGGCGACCCGCGATCGGCAGCAAGCAGCAACGGGCTGTCGAGATCGACGATGTCGGCGTAGCGGGCGATGAGGAGGGCGGGCGCGATGGCCAGTGATGTGCCGAGGTTGCAGCCCACCATGACGCCAAGTCCGCGCACCCGAGCTGCGGTGGCCAGCGCCAGTGCTTCCGTGAGCCCCCCAGTCTTGTCGAGCTTGATGTTGATGAAGCGATAGCCGGCGGCCAACGCGTCAAGGCTGAGGCGATCGGTGATCGACTCGTCTGCACAGAGCGGCACGGGGCCCGCCCAGTCTGCCAGTGAATCGTCCAGGCCGGGCGCCAGTGGTTGCTCAATGACCGACACGCCAAGGGCTGCCAGTGCGGGCCTGTACGCATCAAGCTGCGCGCGCGTCCAGCCGCCGTTGATATCGACCAGCAGCTTCGCGTCTGGAGCTGCCTCTCGCACCGCATTGATCCGACCGAGATCGTCGTCACTTCCGGGACCTCCGAGCTTGACTTTCAACCACGGCCACGTGCGATGCGCGTCGGCGGCCGAGGCCATCACGGTTGGCGAGTCGAGCCCAATCGTGAACAGCGTACGCACAGGGCCTGGGTCGACGCCTGCGAGTTCCCACACGCGTCGCCCGGTGCGCTTGGCGTCGATGTCCCAGAGAGCGCAGTCGATCGCGTTGCGAATGGGTCCGGGCGGCAGGTCGTGTTGAAGTTGCGCGCGCGTGTACGCGGGTGGAATGCGCTTGAGAAAGGCCGCGCACACTCGCCGCGTTCGCTCGGCGGCAATCGGGTCGACTTCCGCGGCTTCAGCTTCGCCAACGCCGCGAATGCCGCCGACCTCAAGTGACACGTGCAGTACGTAGCTTTCGGTGCTGATCCCTCGCGAGATGCCGAACTGACCACGAAGGGGCCACCGTTCCGTCCGGGCCTCTGCGCGCATCAGGCCTCGGCCAGTGCGTCCACGAGGACGCCACACCCCAACCGCAGGGGATCGGTGCAGGGGAGGCCCGTCTCCGCTTCCATGGCTTGAATCGAAAGCCGCGCGGTTGGTTCATCGTGCGCGGCCGTGTTCAGCGCGATGCCTGTGATTCGCGCGGCCGGGTTCGTGAGCCGCGCGGCGGCGACGTAGGCGGCGGCGCAGTCGGCGAATGAGGGAATGGGGTAGTTGGGAAAGTTGCTGATGTGCGTGCGCCCGAGTTCGTGACACAGCACGATGGCGTCCGGTTGACTGCCGTGAATGAGGCCGAGCGTGACGGCCGCATAGGACGGGTGGAACAGCGAACCCTGGCCTTCGATGACATCCCAATGGTCCACGTCATTGGGCGGCGACAACCACTCGGCCGCGCCCGAGACGAAGTCGGCGACCACCGCGTCAATGGCCACGCCGCGCTCGGCGATGAGAATGCCGGTTTGTCCCGTCGCGCGATAGTCCGTCGCAATGCCACGAGCGCGCATTTCACGCTCGATGGCCAGCGCGGTGTATTTCTTGCCGACGGCGCAATCGGTACCGACGGTGAGGACTCGCTTGCCGCTGCGCTTGTCGCCACTGCCCGGCGCAAACGATCGAGGTGGGTGGCGGACGTCAATCAGGCGCCGGCTCAGACGCGCGGCTCGTGCCACCAGTTCTTCATCGGCGTTCAAACGCGAATGCAGACCGGCGGCAAGGTCGAGACCGCAATCGAGCGCTTCAAGCAGATGCCTGCGCCAGTGTGCCGGCAACTGCCCGCCGTCCGGCGCAATACCCACCACCAGCGTGCGAACACCTGCGGCGACGGCGGCGGCCGGGTTCATCTCAGACAGACCCAGGTCCACCGCGCAACCCGGCAGCCTGAACTGACCGGCGCACCACTCGGGTCGCCACTGCTTGAGGCCCATGGCCGTCTTCGCGTCCAACGGATCCTGGACGTCGCCAAGAAAAAGCAGGTACGGTTTGCCGATATCAGGCATGCGGGCGTGATTCTACCCTTGGGGGGCTACAATTGCCGCGATGACGCTTCGTCGCTTTCTTCTGTGGACCGCCGTACTTGCGCTGGCCGGTTCCACCATGAGCGCCGTCCAGCGTGCCGTTTCGCCCGCCACCACCACACTCATTCGGCACGCGCTTGTGATTGACGGCACGGGTCAGCCCGGGCGCCGCGCCGATGTGCGTGTGTCCGGCGATCGGATTCTTGCTGTTGGCGCGCTGACGCCGGCCGCCGGTGAGGTGCTGATCGACGCCGCGGGTTTCGCATTGGCGCCCGGATTCATCGACACACACAGTCACCACGCCGGCGGTCTCGATACCGCACGTGACGCCGTCGCCGTCGTCAGCCAGGGCGTCACTACCATCGTCAGCGGTCAAGATGGCGGCGGCATCGATCTGGCGGAATTGTTTGCCACGCTCGAGCGCACACCAGTGTCGGTGAATGTGGCGTCAGATGCCGGGCATGGAGCGATCCGTTCCCGCGTGATGGGCAAGGACTTTGCGCGCGCAGCGACGAGCATCGAAATCGATCAGATGAAGCGGCTCGTGAAAGTGGAAATGGACGCAGGCGCACTCGGACTTTCGACCGGTCTCGAATACGATCCCGGCATCTACTCCGCGCCGGAAGAAGTGCTGGCGCTCGCCAAAGTGGCCGGCGAGGCCGGCGGCCGCTATGTCAGTCACATCCGCAGTGAGGATCGCTGGTTCTGGAAGGCACTCGACGAGGTGATCACCATCGGTCGCGTCAACAAGATGCCGGTGCAGGTGTCGCACATCAAGCTGGGCATGCTCGATCTCTGGGGACAGGCGGAGAAAGTCATCGGCGTGCTCGATCGCGCCCGCGCGTCCGGGGTCAATGTCACGGCCGACATTTATCCGTACACCTACTGGCAGTCGAACCTCGGGGTGCTGTATCCGAAGCGCAATTTTGCAGACAGAACGGAAACCGAGTTTGTGCTTGCGCACGTCGTTCCGGCCGACGGTGTCGTCTTCAACAGCTTCCAAGGTCATCCCGAGTACACCGGCAAGACGCTCGCGCAGATTGCTGAGCTGCGAAAGACGTCGCACGTGCAGACACTGCTCGATCTGCTTGCGGAGCCCGGTGGCTCTGGCGCGGGCATTGTCGCCAGAGGGATGTTAGACGATGATGTCGCGCGGTTGCTGCAGTGGCCGATGGCGAATGTGTGCAGCGACGGTCGGTCGACGGGGTTGCATCCGCGTGGGTTCGGCAGTTTCCCGAAAGTGCTCGGCCCCTACGTGCGTGACAAGAAGCTCTTCTCGCTGGAGGAGGCCGTACGCAAGATGACCAGCCTCGCGGCCGCCAACGTCGGCATCGTCAATCGGGGCCGCATCGCGCCGGGATACTTTGCCGACCTCGTGCTCTTCGATCCGGCGGTGGTCGCCGACCGCGCTGACTTCGGCCGCGCGCAGGAGCAGGCTGTGGGCATCGGCACGGTGTGGGTGAATGGTCAGGTCGTGTTTCGTGGCGGAAAGACGACAGGGGCGTACCCGGGCCGGCCCATTCGGCGAGGCCGATAGATCGCTAGGGCTCGGGGGCCCAGTACGTCGGCCGGCCGTAGTGTTCGTGCATCGCCTGTTCGTGCTGGCGTTCAAACAGGGCATCGGCGTCGTACGGCGGTGCCCCCTTGATCTGGTCTCGACTCAAATCAAGGGCGACAGTGGACTCGGGCCAGTTGACCTCCGACACCCACCGCGGCGAGATCAACACTTTGTGCCCGCCCCACCAGTTGCTCGTGCTGACAACGAAGTACCGGACGGCCCATGTCTGGTCCTCGACGAGCAGATTGTCGACGTGTCCCAGGTCGCCGTCGGTCGCGAGAATCTGATGTCCCTCCAGAGCATTGGTGCTGCGAAGGTGCGCGTCTGTCGCCGACACGCTCACGTGCTCGAGCACAGGGTCAGCTATTGCCGCCAGGAGCACGGGATCGGCTTGCAGGCCCCACAGCGCCGTCCCCTCCCAATACAGAGGGTGGCCATAGTAGCCGGCATGTTCGAGTTCGTGTTGGCGCGAGATGGGTATGTGCGTGTCGACGCTCGGGCTGTCTTCGACCTGCTGCTTCGTCAGCGAGACGGGCAGTTGTTGTGCGGCCCAGTCCGGTTGTCCGATTGAAAAGGGCGAAATCAGCACCTGGCGACCGGAGAGCCACGTGCCGGTGTCCACCACCAGATACCGAATCGCCCATCGGCGGTCGTCGATCAACACATCCACCACCTGCCCGATCGGACCATCCGTGGCCAGGATCGCATACCCCTTGAGATCATTTACCGCTCGCAGCATGTTGGCACTGTTGCATGGGAACGGCGGTGCGGGCTGTTCACTTGGGTACGATGGGGCCTCACCCGACGAGACGCACGGGCGCGGACACCACTCTGGGCTGCACCCGCGCGGTGTGTTCTTTGGAACAGGCCTCGTACGCCCCTGCCCTATAGGCTCTGGGCATGCCGACTGACAACACGCCCCCAGAAGCCCGTCGGGAACAGGCGGAGGACGTCCGCGAAAAAGCGGAAGACGTTCGTGAGAATGCGGAAGGTGCACGCGTGGACACCGAGCACCTTCGCGTCACCGCCGAAGCCGCCCGGAAAGAAGCAGAACAGTTCCGCCGATTCGCCGAGGAGGCGCGCGAAACCCGGGATCAGCATCGCGAAGCGCTGGAGACGCTGCGGCAGGAGCGCGAACACCTGCGGGATCTCCAGGAGCAGATGCGCGTGTTCGGCGACGAAGCGCGGAACGCGGCCGAGGCCGCTCGCGAAGCCGCGATGGAGGCGGTGCGGGCGACCACCGATACGCTCGACGCCACACTGGAGAGCATGAAGATGGTCGAAACCATGCGGCGGACGTTGCGAGACATCAAGGATGGGATCGAGATGCACTGACCTCAGGCCTTCCGCAACCGAAGCGCGTTGCCAATCACTGACACCGAACTGAGGCTCATCGCGGCGGCAGCCAGCATGGGGCTCAACAGCAGGCCGAAGAACGGGTACAACACGCCGGCGGCCACCGGCACTCCCACCGTGTTGTAGACAAAGGCGAAAAACAAATTCTGCTTGATGTTCGCCATCGTCTGACGTGACAACTGGATGGCACGGGTGACCGCGCGCAGGTCGCCCTGAACGAGGGTCACACCCGCGCTCTCCATCGCCACATCAGTCCCAGTGCCCATCGCGATACCAACGTGGGCTTGCGCCAGCGCCGGTGCGTCGTTGATGCCGTCACCCGCCATGGCGACAATACGTCCCGACGCCTGCAGGGCCTTGATCGCCGCCGCCTTGGCGTCGGGCTTGACGTCGGCGATCACCTCATCAAGACCCAGTTGCGCGGCGACCGCCTTCGCCGTGGTCGCGTTGTCGCCGGTCAGCATGACGAGTCGCAGACCGTCCTTCTTGAGGGTCGCGATCGCCTCTGGTGTGCTCGCCTTGATGGGATCGGCCACGCCGATGAGGCCCGCCAATGCGCCGTCCACCGCGACGAACATTACCGTCTGCGCCTGCGCCCGCAGCGCCTCCGACCGGGTCGCAAGAGGTGAGACGTCAACACGTTCCTGCGCCATCAGCGCAGGATTGCCGATCGCCACCAGGCGCCCGGCGACGCGGCCACGCACACCAAGACCGGTCAACGATTCAAAGGATTCAGCCTTGGGCACATCCAGACCCCGTGTCTGAGCACCCTTCACGATGGCCGAGGCCAGTGGATGTTCGCTCCCCTGCTCGAGCCCTGCGACCATCGAGAGCCACGTGAGATCCTCGGTGCCCGATGCGGATTCGACACTCACGAGCGCGGGTTTGCCTTCGGTCAACGTGCCGGTCTTGTCAAACACCAGCGTATCGACATCACGCAACACCTCGATGGCTTCCGCATTCCTGAACAACACGCCCATCGACGCACCACGACCGGTCGCCACCATGATCGACATCGGTGTAGCCAGGCCCAGCGCACACGGACACGCGATGATCAGGACAGCGACCGCGTTGATGAGCCCGTGCGCCAGTCGCGGCTCCGGTCCAATCAGAAACCAGGCCGCGAAGGTGATGACGGCAATCCCAATCACGGTCGGCACAAAAATTCCAGACACCCGATCCGCGAGTCTCTGGATCGGCGCGCGGCTGCGCTGCGCCTCGGCCACCATGCTGACGATGCGCGCCAGGAGCGTGTCGTTGCCGACGCGCTCCGCACGCATCACAAACGATCCGGTGCCATTGATGGTGGCGCCAACCACTTTCTCGTCCACGGACTTCTGCACCGGCACTGGTTCGCCGCTGATCATCGATTCATCGACGTGGCTGGCGCCTTCGACGACGACGCCATCCACGGGCACCTTTTCCCCTGGTCGCACGCGCAAGAGACTGCCGACCATCACCATCGCCAGCGGCACGTCTTCTTCGGTGCCGTTGGGACGCACGAGCCGTGCGGTCGCTGGTGCGAGTCCGAGCAACTTGCGAATCGCCGAACCCGTCTGGCTGCGCGCGCGTAGTTCCAGCACCTGGCCAAGGAGAATCAGCGTCACGATCACCGCCGCCGCTTCGAAATACACCGCGACCGCGCCGCCGTGACTGAACTGATGTGGAAAGATGCCCGGCGCGAATAGCGCGACCAGGCTGTAGACGTACGCCACACTCACGCCCAGGCCGATCAGCGTGAACATGTTGAGATTGCCAGTGCGCACAGAGTTGACCGCGCGCACGTAAAACGGCCACGCCGCCCACGTCGCCACCGGGGTCGCAAGCGCAAACTGTATCCATCCTGCCGTCCGCATCGAGATGGGCGCCAGTCCCAGCATCTCCACCATCGCCACGGCCATCGTCGGCACACTCAGGGCCAACGCGATCCAGAAGCGGCGCGTCATGTCGATGAGTTCGTGGTTGACCGGCTCCTGGGTGGACAGGCTCGACACTTCGAGTTCCAACGCCATCCCGCAGATGGGGCAGTCACCGGGTTTCGACTCGCGAATCTCCGGGTCCATCGGGCAGATCCAGACTTGATGGGGTCCCGAGGGGTCCAGAGGTCCAGGGGTCCTGGGGTCCTGGGGTTCTGGGTTCGCCTTCAGCAGATTCTTTTGCCGGCGCTTCTCCAGCCACCCGTCGGGATCACTCTGAAACTTGGTGTTACACCCGGGGCTGCAGAAGTAGTAGGTCGTGCCGGCGTGGTCGAACGAGCCACCTTTGTTTTTGGTCGGGTCCACGGTCATGCCGCAGACGGGGTCGATGTGGGTCATATTCCTTCTCCTGCTCCTGCCCTGAATAACGCAGGGTGTCAGGAACCCTTACAGTGGCAATCCACGCAGGCGTTGTCTGCACAGCTGCGGCAGATCGCTCGGAGGCGTTCCCCCAGCGTACGTCGAGCGCGGTGCAGCCGCACGTACGCGTTTGTACTCGAGAGGCCTTCGGACCGTGCCACGTCCACGACCGATCGGCCCTGCAGGTCCACCTGTTCGATGATGTCGGCGTGCTGAGGTTTCAGCGAGGCCATGGCCCGCATCGTACATCGGCATAACCGCCCCCTCGGAGCGAGGTCGGGGTCGCGGGTGGGGTCCTTTTCCCACTCGCCCTTCAGCCGTTGTTCGACGCCTTTCCGCCGGTGCCGGTCGATGATGGCGTTGCGAAGGACCCGGTAGAACCAGGCCACCTCGCGGCCCGCCGGCACATCGTCGGGCTGCTCGATGACGCGCGTGAACGCGTTCTGCAGCACGTCTTCGGCCTCCGCCCGATCGGACACACGCGCACGAACAAACCCCAGGAATCGCGGGCGGTGGGACAGGAAAATATCTACTG
>Ga0163152_10007981_pt1 | contig 11412 bp, 7 predicted proteins | sample OliLakLV19MP8IB2_FD_148635 | JGI IMG/M metagenome (GOLD analysis project Ga0163152, IMG submission 148635) | Freshwater microbial mat bacterial communities from Lake Vanda, McMurdo Dry Valleys, Antarctica - Oligotrophic Lake LV.19.MP8.IB-2 | ecosystem: Environmental > Aquatic > Freshwater > Lake...
ATCCGCGACCTTCAGCCTCTTCGCCGACCTTGCCGGCCAAGGCGAGAGCGTGTACATCGCCAACCAGCTCTTCACCGACGAAGCCATGTCCGACGCCCAGGTCGCCGCGCTCGGCGGCGTCAACGCCCGCGGCATCGCCTACCTCCGGCCCGCGCCGTGTCGAGCCGACTTCAATGGTGCCGGCGGCGTCACCGTCCAGGACATTTTCGATTTTCTCGCGGCCTATTTCTCCGGCAACCTCAGCGCCGACTTCAACGCCTCGGGCACCGTCACCGTGCAGGACATCTTCGACTTCCTCGGGGCATACTTTGCTGGATGCGCATAGCACTGGGCTAGGGGTACTCGACCTCCACCACCACCGGGATCCGCGGCAGGGGGATCGGGCCGCCGTCGCTCTGCTGTTTCACGCCGTCGATGCGGACGGACTTGAGGTGCGGCGCTCCCGGCGGCATCAACCATACCCCGTTCCGCGGCATGCGCAGGTCGCCGCCGAACTCAAAACGCACGGTGCGGCCGTTGGAGCGGGTGTGCATGTCGACCCGGCCGTGCGGCGTATACAGGCCGCGGATCGTGATGCCTTCGGGCGACAGCACCCACGGCAGGGGCACGCCCGCGCACAGGACGAGGGATTGGTCCCGATCGTTGTTGTGGGCGAACATCGCCACGAATGAGTTGATGAAGTCAGATCCCACCCAGGTGTGCGGCATGTCGCCGATGAACTCGGCCCGGCGCGGATTGCGCCACACCACTTCGGCCCAGTGGTTCCAGCCCGCGGGCCGCGAGTCGCTGAAGAAAAACTCCGCGACCTCCGCGGCCCGCTCGCGCCAGCCCAGCCCGATCATGGTGCCGACGACGCGCCACTCGTACGGCGTGTAGGCCTTCCAGTCGGCCTGCTCGCCCACTGCCGCGCGGCGGTCTTGGAAAAATCGCCAGTACTTCTCGAAAGTCGCGCGCAGCGCCGTGTCTGCGAGTGCTCCCCCCGTGCCCATCTGGTCGCACGGCCACACGCCGATGGTCGTGCTGGTCGCGTCGAAGTCGCCCAGTTCCGCACATCCGGGGATGTAGTCGATCTTCTTGATCTTCATTGCGAGGTCGATCGATGCGCGAAGCGTCTGGCGAAACGAATCGCGGAGCATGGCGATGCGCCGCTCTTCGGCGAGTTCGCCGACCACACCCGCCATCTCGGCCGCATCTTCGAGGCCTTTCAGCGTCCAAAGGTCGTCCCAGTACGAGTGCATCGGCTGCGCCGAATAGCCCTCGTGGCTGATGGATTCGGGCATCAGCCCCGCCAGCACGCGCTTCTCATCCGGCGCATCCTGCCCGGCGAACTCCAGCGTCATCCGCTGTGCCCGAAGGAACTCGATGTACGCGACGGCCTTGAGCACCCGGTCCCAGTGCCGGCGCAGAAAGGCCGCGTCGCCTGAGAAGCGGTAATAGTTCATCACCGCGTAGATGTACTCGCCGTGGCTGTCGTGCTCGGGCACCGGGTCGGGCCCGCGCTGGTCCACGCAGCACGGGATCTTGCCGTTGTCGTATTGGAACGGCGCAAACCAGTCGAGAAACTCGCGCACCTCCGCCTCGTGCCCCAGCGCCAGCAGCGCCGCCGAAGTCAGTGCCCCATCGCGTATCCATGTACGCTCGTACGACCGCGACCCCGGCTGAATCCCCGGCCCGTCGCGGTTGATAAGGATGTACGCCAGGTTGCTCCGCACACAGTCCGCCCACCGCTGGCCCGCCGACGGCAGTTCGATCTTCACGCGGTTGAGCTTGTCGTTCCACGCGAGCCTGGCGGTGCCGAGGCGTGAGTCGAACAGGTCTTTGGCCTGTTGCTCGGTGTGCGGCGAATCGAACAGCGGCGCCATCGGCTTGTCCGGGTGCAGCGGTGCGCACACATGCACCTCGAATGCGCCCCCAGGCGCGAGCGCTTCGCCGCCATACCCGATGGCCGCGCTGTTCGCGGTTCCACGAGAGAGACTTCGGTGAGCTTCCGGCCACCGAGCATCGGGCGGCAAGTTGAGAAACTCGACCACCTCACCCTGATGGGACATGTCGCACACCGTGCTTCGCGTCGCTGGGTTCAGAGACACCACGCGCCATCCATCCAGCTTCATCCCGTCGGCATCCGCCGATGCCACCTTCACTGGCGCCGCGCCGCCCGCCAGATTCAGCGCCTGATACGTCGGGTTCACCTGCACCGGACGACCCGCCAGCCACAAGGTGGGGCGAAGCTCACTCTCCCCGATGTTCGTCACGCGGTACCGCGCCAGCATCACGCCCTCGCCCCGCACCAGCGGCGGCGAGTCATCGACGAGGCAAGTGACCTCCAGCCGCAGCCCCACGTCATTCCCTCCCGCTTTCAACGAGACTTCTCGCCGCACCGTCGGGATCGGCAGATACCCATCCTCCAGCGACTGTGTCGTCGTTCCCTCGTTCCACGTCAGCAGCCGTCCATCGCTCGCGATGAACGGCTCCAGCGACGGCCCGCCCTTCCCCAGTTCGATCGCTCCATCCTCGCTCACCAGCGCCTCATTCGCATCGCCTTCAGTGCCGATCACCGTCCAATACGTCGCTTCGCCGACCCAATACCGCGGCCACCATCCCCGCGGCGAATCGGCCGCGATCGCCTTGAACAGTTCATTTGGCGAATCCGCAAACCCCGGCGGTAGCACATGTATCGCCCTCAGCCCAATGCCATCCGGCGATGCCTTGCTCTGGCAGGTGATCCGCACCCGCCGCGCGAAACCATTGGGCATGACCAGGTGGTCGCGCCCGCCCCGACTCCCCTTTACATGCGCGAGCTCCTTCCAATCCGATTCGTTCGTCCCGCCACGCACCAGGCAGTCGCCCGCCTCGCGCCCCGCCTCCCACTCCAGCACCAACCCGCCAAACTCGCGCGGCTCGCCGAAGTCGATCGTTGCCGTGGGATGCGCGTCATCCTTCTCGCTCCTCCACCCCAGAAACCCCTCCTCATTGATCGCAAGCGGCCCTTGCTCCCCATCCCCGCGCGACGAAACCTCAACGCTCGGTATCCCCGCATACGGCTTCACCGCCGGCAACTCCTCCATCACCAGTTCATCCAGCCACACCGTTCCTTTTCCCCCGTTGAAGCTCGTCACCACGATCTCGATCGCGTCGATCCGTTTCATGGCCGCGCCGCCGCTCGGTCCCCACGCGAACCCGAACTTGCGCTTCGGCAGCACGATCTCTTTCCAGTCCTTCGCAAACGCAAAGTCCCGCTGATTCACCCACCACACGCTCTCGCCCGCTCCCGGTGGCGGTTCTTTCTCCACCAGCTTGAACTCCAGCGTGTTCCGCGGCCCGTCTCCCCGCATCTGCCACCGAAACCGGTAGTTCTCCGGCACCGGAAAGGCCGCACCTGGCGCAAGCTCGCGACGGATGATCCCATACCCCGACCCGCGCGCGAAGTCGTAGTCGAGACGGATCGCCCTCCCGCTCGCGCCGTCGGCGGCGCTCGCGGTGAGCCGAACTCCGTCCGCCGTCAGCACCTTCCAGGCGCTGGCATCCTCGAACCCGTCTCGCCAAACGACACCGTCCGCGTAAGCGCAAGACCCGCCCGCCAAACACAGACTCGAGACGACGACCACCGTCCACAGTCTCCGCTCTTCGCCTCGATGCCTCGATGCCTCGTGCCTCATGAGTGCTCTTTCTTCAATCTTCCTCATCCGCACACTCTACCCAAAAACGAAACCGGCGCTCGTCGTTCGCACGAGCGCCGGCATGATTGCACCAGGGTCTGTCACCGGTTTATGGGCAGCCCATGAAATACGCCGAGAGGAAGTCGAAGATATCCTGCACCGTCACCGCGCCCGAGTTGTTCACGTCGGCGCTGGGAAGGCTCGCGAAGTAGGCCGCGAGGAAGTCGAAGATATCCTGCACCGTGGCCGCGCCGGAGTTGTTGAAGTCGGCGATGCAGACCGTGCCCTGACCGAACGTCAGGTCGTCGAAGAACACCGTTCCGCGGGCACCCGCGAAGAAAGGATCGCCCGTGCGGATCGCCAGCACGCTCACCCGCGCATCGGGATTCACCGGCGGCAGCGGCCAGACATTAAACTGGCTCTGCTGGAACGTCGCCGACATCTGCAGCCACACCCCGTTGGTGTGTACGCCCGGACCCGTCGGCGTGGTCACCGCCACCAGGCCGGGAAACCCGGTCGGATCCGCCGGATCGATGAAGAAAAAGTCGAACCCCTCATACACCGAGTTGTTCACCGTTCGCCGAAACTCCAGCTTCAGCCCCACGCGATGGATCACCACCGGGTCGCTCGCGGGAATCATCACCCATCCGCCGAAGTTGATGTCATCGCCGCTGGGCGGATTGAACGTGTAGCCGGGATTGTTGGTCGGGCTGTTGGCATCGTCCGGGTCAGTCAGCGCATCGCTGGTGTGCCCCAGAAAGTCCGACGGCCCGACCGGGCGCGGCGTCTGCTCGATCGCCGCCACGCCGCCGTGCGCGCTGCTCAGCGTCGGCAGCAGGCCATCGCCTACTACACGCCGCCGCGCACCGTTGAACGCGCCCCATCCCGCGGGCTGTTCCGGATCGACCGCATTCACCGTCTCAAACCCGCCGTTCATCAGCGGCTGCGCCTGAACGGTCCCCGCGCTCATCACCACCACACACCCAAGCGCCAGCAAACCCTTGTTCCACATCATGGTTCATTTCTCCAGGACGACTTTGACCGGACCCACCAGCATGACGGCCAACGCCGACAATGCCACAACCGAGACCCGCCCACACACCTCGTAAACGCTTACATTGTGACCCCGGTTCGCCCACCGTGCAACTCTTTGTCCCCATTTTCCCACGCATTCACACCCAAACGGGGCATTGGACAAGCTGGGCGGCTATTTGATCCCCTCGGCCGCAACTCCTTGTATGAACGTCCTTTGCGCGAGCAGGAAGAGCAGCACCAGCGGTGTCACCACCATCGTGCTGGCCGCCATAAGCAGGTTCCACGGCGTATTCCCCGCCTGTCCCTGGTAAAGCTGCAGGCCGAGCGCGAGCGTGAACTGGTCCCGGTTGGTCAGAAAGATCAGCGGCCCCACGAAATCGTTCCAGACATAGATAAAGTGGAACAGCGCCACCACCGCCAGGGCCGGCCGGCTCAGCGGCAGGATCACGCCCCAAAACGTCCGCCAGCTCGAGCACCCGTCGATCCTCGCGGCCTCATCCAGCTCCTTCGGGATCGTCATGAAGAACTGCCGCAGCAGAAAGATGTTGAACGCCCCGCCGAACCACGCCGGCAGCCAGAGCGGCTTGAGCGACCCCAGCATCTGAAGCCCCGGGGCACGCTCCAGAATCCCCGCGCTCCGCATCGCATCGTCGATGCTCTTGAACACCACATACAGCGGGGCCATGATGACCGGAAACGGGATCATCATCGTCGCCAGCACCAGCCCGAACACCGCGCCGCGCCCGCGCCACTCGATCCGCGACAGCCCGAACGCGACGATCGCGCTCGACAGCGTCATCCCCACCACGCTCAGCGCCGCCACGATCAGCGTGTTGCGCAGATAGAGCGGGAACTGCACCGTCGAGTCGCGCCACACGCTCCCATAGTTCTCCGCGGCCGTTTCGCCCGCGATCGACGCCGGTTCCGGCAACAACCGGATTTCATCGCTCTGCGCCGCCTGAGCCTCCGGCTTGATCGAGGTGCTCACCATCCAAACCAGCGGAGCAAGAAACGCCAGCGCGATGAGCGCGAGCACCGCGAAGGAAAGCCAGGAGGGAGAGGCCGAGCGAAAAGCGAAAAGCGACGGGCGAAAAGCGGAGCCGCGCTCCGCGTTCTCCCTTCCACCATGCATTGCATCAGTTTGCTCCTTCTTCATTTTCGTTTTTCGCTCTTCGTTTTTCGCTCTTCACTCATCACGCTTCACCCCTCACACCCTCCGGTAATGCACCAGCCTCCTGCTCGCCACGATCATCAGCCCCGTCAGCGCCAGCACCACCACCAGTTGCACCCACGCCATCGCGCTGGCATACCCCATCTGCCCGTACACGAAGGCGTTTTCGTAGAGGTACATCGAGTAAAAGTGCCCCGCCGGGTTCTGCCCATCCGGCCGCCTGAACATGACGTATGGCACGGCGAACACCTGCACGCTGTTGATGGTGAGGGCGATCACGTTGAACAGAATCGCCGGCGAGATCATCGGCAGCGTGACATACCGAAACTGCGCCAGCCGCCCCATGCCATCGATCCGGGCCGCTTCGTACAACTGCCGCGGCACATCCTGCAGCGCCGCGATATACACCACCACCGCCTGACCCACGCCCCACAGGCTCATCAGCACCATCGCCGGCATCACCCAGTTCTTGTCCACCAGCCACGTCGGGCCGCGAATCCCGACCATCGCCAGCAAGCGGTTGATCAATCCATATTCACCATTGAACAGCCACATCCACACCATCGCGCTCGCGATCAGCGGCACCAGCGTCGGCAGAAAGATGCACGCCTGAAAGAACCGGCGCAGCGGGATCCTGCCGTTGAGCATGGCCGCGAGCGCGACCGCCAGCCCAGTCTGCAATGGGATCGACCACAGGCAGTACACCGCCGTGTTCTTCACCACTCGCCAAAACGTCGGATCGCCCGCCATCCGCGCGTAGTTGCCCAGCCCCACCCACAGCGGCGGCTCCAGCAGCGGATAGTCGGTGAACGAGTAATACAGACTCAGCGCCATCGGCACGAACAAGAACGCCGTCGCCCCTAGCAGCCACGGGCTGACCCACACCAGCCCGTGCCAGTCCGGATGCCACCACCCGCCGCGCCGGCGCGTGGTGACGGGCACTGCCGCGCTGCTCGCAAGCTGCTCGCTCACGCCCCGCGCCTCCGCTTCTCATCCGCCGCACGGTCGATCAGCCCCTGCATCCGCCTGTCCAGCTCCCCGCACACCTCCGCGGCCGGCCTCTCCAGCCTCCACATTTTCTGCACCGCCGTGTCGAACTCATCCTTGCACTGCTGCCACGCCCGCGTCGGCGGCGCGATGAACGCGCGCGGGCTGCTCAGGATGTCGTAGTGAACCCGAATGCCCTTATTCGGATGCTTCGACAAAAACTCTTCGCTCGCCTTCGCCAGCGGCGAGGGCTTGAAATGCGCGGTCGCCAGCAGCTCGGTCATGTCCTGCCGCTGCGTCCAGGCGATGAACTCCATGCTCGCCTCGGGATGCCGCGCCCCTCGCGGAATCACCAGCACATCGGTGTCGATGAGACCCACAGGAGATCGCGAATCGCGTTCCGCATTCTCTTCCGGAAACGCCACCACCCCATACTCCATCTCCGGCTTGAACGCTCCGATCAGGTTCGCCACCCACGGCCCCTGCACGATCATCGCCACCTTGCCCGACAGAAACGGGTTCTCCGGCGTGAAGTAGTTGCCGAAGCTCTCGTTGAACTTCTTCACCCGTTCCACGCCCAGGTCGCGCGCGTAGCTTTGCATCCACTCCATTGCCCGCACATTCTCGGCGCTCGCGGCCAGCGACCGATCCGTCGCAGCGTCGTAGATCCGCCCGCCGAAGTGGTACGCCCACAGCCAGCTCCACCACCCCGGCTCGCGGTGCAGAAACCCGACCCGTTCCAGATCGCCGGCCGCGTTGGTCTTCACCAGTTTGCGATGCGCCTCATCCAGTTCCGCGATCGTCCGCGGCGGCCGCTCGGGATCGAGCCCCACCTCGCGGAAGAGCGCCTTGTTGTAATACATCGCCACCGACCCGGCCGTGTTCACCGTCGCCCACCACTGCGTTCCCTCTCCCCCACCCCCCACCGCACCCCGGTCGTGCTGCATCACCTGCCGCACGCCCGGGGCATAATCATCCAGCTGCACGCCGAACCGCGGCGCGAGCTCATTCAGCGGAACGATCGCCTTACTCTCGGCGTAGGGCGGCACGTTGAACGCGTACAGCCCGATCACATCCGGCGGGTCGCCCCCAGCGATCGCCACCAGCGACTTCTGCCCGATGTCGCTGGTCACGATGCACCGCACGAAGATCCGGTTCTGCGACGCGTTGAACGCATCGACCACCTTCACCATCGCATCGCGCTCGTGCCGCGTCCATTTTTCCCAGTAGTCAAGGACGATCCGCCCTCGCGCGCCCTGCTCACGCGCCCCTCTCGGCCCAAAGGCGATAAACCCCAGCCCGGCCGCGGCCAGCCCGCCGATCGCGGCGCGGCGCGTAAGCTTCGTGACATCCGCGAGCGCTCGGCCTCCTGCGGTCATGGGTGTCAGTTTACTTCTTAGGCGTCGGCGGTGCGCTGGCCGGCTCGGCGAGTACCTTGCGTTCCGCGTTGATCCGCTTGACGGTCATGCTCCAATCGTCGACGGGAAAGCCGGTAGGGTTGCCCGTCTCCGGATTGATCAGGCCCTCATCCTGATTGACCGGGTACTTCCGCATGTAAAGTTCTTTTTCCATCGCCCCGCGGGGCATGGTCCATTCCTTCGCGGTTTCGCGACAGCGGATCGTCACGATCTGCGTCAGCTCCGCGGTTTCGCCGCCGGAAATATTGCGGTAGAACATCACCGCCGCCAGGATGCCCACAAGCGCTGCAACGCCCCAGCCCAGCGCGGGGTTCTTGTTGACGAAGTCACGGAGTGCCATCGGTAAGTTGTCTCCCGAACCATGCGCGTGCCTGGTCCGCGTTTGCGAGGGTCAGCGGCCCTTCACCTCGCCCCTTCGTCCCCCAGACCCATCGACAGCATCCCATTACCTTTTACGGCCCGGCAAACCCCCAATTGTAAAACGGGCCTTCGTTGCCGTACTTGTCCCTGGCTTCCTGGGTTCCGTACCTGGCGAATGTGAACGCGTCCAGGTGCTGATCGCCAAAGATTGCGTAGATCTGGTTCTGTCGCGGGTTCACGCCCTGAACATTCTGACGCTCGCCCCGCGACTTGCCGCTATGCCGCGGCACCTCCTCGTAAGCGTCGGCGACCCACACCATTGCGTCGGGGTAGCGAGCATTGCGGTACGGCTTGCCGTCGACATTCAGGTTGTCGTTGAACCAGTATTCGCTGAAGAACTTGGGGTTGTTCAGATCCTGCTGGTTGCCGGTGAGCGCTGCAATGTTCGGGTTTTCGGGATCGGGATCGATGAACACCCTGCGCCCGCTGGTGAGGTATTGCCGCACCGTTGTGCTCGCCACCGACGTCTCGCCAGCCGCGCGTGGGCACCGGTAGATCTTCGAGTCTCCCGGCCCGCTGTACTCCGCCAGAGCGCGAGGGGCGACCCACTGGTCGTATACGTTGCTCGGGCGGGGTGTCATATTGAACCAGTACGGCTCCTTCCCCTGGTCGTCGAGGTACATCTGCGTGCCGAGGCCGATCTGTTTCAAGTTGCTCTTGCAGATCACGTCCCGCGCCGCATCCCGCGCTCCCGCCAGCGACGGCAGCAAAATAGACACCAGCAGCGCGATGATCGCGATCACCACCAGCAGCTCGATCAGCGTGAAGGCTTTCCGACATTGCTCGCTCAGTTTCCGTTGCATGGCTCTTTTCCAGTCCTCCTCCCAGAGGGAGGATTAGGGGAGGGTTCGCGACAACCCCAACCTCATCATCATCGAGTCCATCGACCTCCAACGCTCCAAATCCGCAATCTGCGATCCCGCCCCCTCACCCCTTCCGTGCTACCGCCGCCTCCCGCTTCAAATGCACCGCCCCATTCGTGTGTACCTTCACCCCCCACGTCACCTCGACATCCAGTTCCCCATCTCCCCCATACGCATCCGGCGCGATGGTGTTGCCCACCAAGTCCTGCCCGTTCACCCTCACCCGGGCCGGCACGCCCGGCACAAACTCGGCCGCATCGAACCGCACCCGCACCGATCGGCCGCGCCACACCCGCGTCGCCTCGACCTTGCCGAGCACCGCAAACGGGCACGGGTCGATCAGCAGTCCTTCCCACGTCGGACGCAGCCCGATGATCCATTCCAGACTCACCCGGTTCAGCCACGCGGCCGACCCGGTGTACCACGTCCAACCCGCCTTCCCCGGCGTGCTCGACAGCGGCCCATCCACATTCCCCGGCATCACGAACGGCTCGGCCCAGTAGCCGTCGGCATCCGCCGCACACCGTGTCGGCGGCGAAATCGACCGCCAGATCTTCTCGACGCTCGCGACATCGCGCCGCTTGGCCGCGGCCGCAAGCGCCCACGTCGCCGCATGCATGTACACGCCGCCGTTCTCCCGCAGCCCCGGCGCATACCGCGTGATATACCCGATGGTCGTGTCCGGCTCGGTGTACGCCGGCCACGAGAGCAGCGGCCCCATCTCGGCCAGCAGATGTTCCTTGACCGCGCCCCACGCCGCATCCTCTCGCTCGCGCGGGGCCGACTCCGACAGAATCGCCCACGTCTGTGTATTGAGGAACAGTTTTCCGGCCGCATCCTTCTTGCTGCCGATCCACCGGCCATCATCGCGCGTCGCGGCCTTATACCACGCGCCCCCGCCATCCTCGGCATCCCACGCGTGCGCGTTGATCGACTCGATCAGCTTCTCCCGCACCGCCCGCGACTGCGCCGCCATCGCCTGACCGACCGCGTTCGCGCCCCCGTCGCTGCCGCCCGACCGACCGGCCGCGAGTTGCGCAAACTCGGCGAGCAGATACACCAGGAACTGCGCCAGCCACACGCTCTCACCCTTGCCATCCACCCCCATCGACGAAAGCCCGTCATTCCAGTCGCACGAGCCGATCAGCGGAAGCCCGCGGGGGCTTAGGCGCGCAAAGCTGCGCGCCAGGCTCCGCTTGCAGTGATCCAGCAGCGTGGTCGCCTTCGGATCATCGACGAACGCCGCCTTCTCGTCGAGAATCGACCAGTCGCCGGTGTCCTTTACATACTGCGCCGTCAGGAACGGCAGCCACAAATAATCGTCGCTGCACAGCGTTCGCAGCCCGAACTCCGCCAGCGGATGCCACCAGTGATAAACGCTCCCATCTACAAACTGATGGGCCGCGTGCAGCAGGATCTGCTTCCGCGTCTGCGTCGGATCTCGCGGCAGCCACACTTGCGAATCCTGCAGTTGATCGCGGTAGCCGAACGCGCCCGATTGCTGGTAATACCCCGTTCGTCCCCACAGCCGCGCGCCGATCGCCTGATACGGCAACCAGTGCGAGTTCAGCAGATCGAAGTCCGGCATGGCCGACTTCACCTGCGATCCCCCATTGGTCCCGGCCCACACCTTGCCCGCATCGACGATCGCACGCTCCGCCGCGCCCACCGCCGTGTACTTGTCCGTCAGTGCCAGCGCACCCGCCTCATCGCCCGCGATGGCGATCGTGTACACAATCGTTGCGCTCTCTCCCGCGCCCAGCGTAAAGTCTCCACCCAGCGCCGCCGACGCATCCCCAAACCGTCCGAAGTTGTTGAGCGCCTCCGGCGATGCAACTTCGCCCTCGACCATCGCCCGCGGC
>Ga0163152_10007983_pt1 | contig 11411 bp, 13 predicted proteins | sample OliLakLV19MP8IB2_FD_148635 | JGI IMG/M metagenome (GOLD analysis project Ga0163152, IMG submission 148635) | Freshwater microbial mat bacterial communities from Lake Vanda, McMurdo Dry Valleys, Antarctica - Oligotrophic Lake LV.19.MP8.IB-2 | ecosystem: Environmental > Aquatic > Freshwater >...
GCCCGGCTGGCTCACGGAGAGATGGCGCGGCGAGAAGCAGAATCGCGTGCGGCCGCGCTGGCAGCATCGGCCACTCAGCTTGCTTCGGCGCAACGCGACCTCGCAGCGTCAAGGGATGAAATCGGGCGACTCACCGCGACGGTTCAGACTATTGATCGGGATCGGAGCGCGCGGATCTCGCAGTTGCAGCAGGAAAACGGGGCGATTGCGGCCCGGTTGCGGCAGGCGCAGGGGACGTTGGATCAAATTGCATCGGCCGCCCGCTTGATGAACCCGGGGGCGGGGCAGGGCGTTTTATCGCCACCGACCAGTCCTTCATCGTCACCCGTCGTGGTAGCGACGGGGGCAGCTGCTCAAACGGGGTCGCCGGCCACCGCAGTCCCGGCGATCGCCGAGCGCAAGGTGCACGTGGTGATGGAGGGAGATTCGCTGACGCGAATCAGTGTCCGCTATTACGGCACCACGACGCGCTGGCAGGAAATCTATGAGGCGAACCGTGAAGTCTTGAAGGCCGAAAACACGCTGCGGCCGGGGCAGCGGTTGCGAATCCCGTGAACCCGGCGATTTTGCCGCGGTGGGCACGCGCCAGCCGCTCCCCGATGTGGATTGAAACGTGTTAAGCGGCTACCTCTTTACGCGCCGGTGGGTTGGTGGCCTTCGAGGACTCGGCGAGATTTGAGAAGAACGTGTCGCGACGCTCGCGGGCGACTGCGACGTCCTTGGTTCCCAAGGAGCGGCGAATCCGTTCTTTGGTGAACGGCGTCGGATGAACGGTATAGTGGAGGAACCACGTGCCGTGGTTATTCCACAGGTGGTGGTTTGGGTTTTCCGCGCGAACGCGGATGCCTGGGAGGGAGGTGAATGCGGTCATGATGCGTGATGGGTCTTTGTGGGATTTATCGCGCGCCAGGGTTTGAAAACAAAAAACCGATCTGAGCATCAGATCGGTTTCGTCTTCGGGAGCGTTCTTGGTTCGAGGCTCGGGTGAGTCTCGCACATCCGGGGTTTCCCCCGATCCACCGTGGCCGCTCCCGGCCCGGTTGGCGGAGTCGACTGTGTTACGGTCGACTCGTTCCTGATGCAGTCACGACCGTGCCAAAATGGGCGCGCGCGTCCAGACTTTTTTTAGGCGAATTTATCCGTGGCCAAAGCATGTCCCCACGGGGGCGTGCTCGTGCCTACTGCGGATCTGCAGAGCTTGAGGGAAGCCTTATTTCCCGTGGTCACGGGTGAGGTGTTCCTTGAGGAGGTCATGCCCAAAGTCGCCCTTGAAGTCGCGATAGGCCGTGTGGATGTGATTCCCGTTACCTTGGAAGTTATCGAATTCGATCAGGAAGGTCGGTCCTTGGATTCGGTAGTAAGTTTTCTCGGTGCGATCAAAGCCGCCGGCCCAGGCGAAGGTGATCTTTTCGAGGCCTGCGGCGTTTATCTTGGTGAGGGTTTCATCGGCCAAATCAGCGCGCCAGCGGCCGACGTACAGCGCAACGAGGCCCATCAGCTTTTCGCGTTGGGGCGGGGTCAGCTGTGCGGCGGCGATCCCGGTTGGGGAAAGGGGCTCAACGCGTTTCTTATTGGTTGTGACGATTTCCTTGAGGGCCTCATTGGCGAAGACGGCGGTCTTACGCTGGTTGGCGTCGAGTGAGTTCACGAAGGCGAGACCCAGGTCCTCCTCTGCGCCCAGAACGCGTTCACCTTTGCGTGGGCCGGCTTTCACTTCGGCCGGGTTGCTGCCGATGAACGACGGCGCAAAGAACACGTGCTTACCGTTGACGACCGTGAAGTTGAACGAGAGGTGATGTCCCTCGAAGCGCCAGCCCCACGATTTATCGGCCGAGGGCTCCCCGAAGATGGTGACGAAGTACAAGGTCGGGTCGCGGCGACCGGTCGTGTCCTTTTCCAGCTCTTTAAGGACGAGTTCCAGCGCGATGATGGCTTGGGCGCGGTTGACGCCTTGGTCACTGAGACCGGTACGAAGAAGTGACAATGCGAGCGCCTGCTGGGCGGTGGTCATTTGCTTGAAGGGAAGACCTTGCCGCGCAATCGGCACGAAGTTCCAGTTTTCGCGTTCGGCGTCGGTGAGGGCGTAGGTCGCCTGTTTTTTCAGATCGGGAGAAAGGGAACCGAGTAGCTCCGTCGCAGCTGACAGCATTTCGGTGGCGACTTCGTGCGCGCGTGTGACCGATGCAGCGGCGAGCAGGAAGACAAGGAGGAGGCGGGGGGTAGTGCGCACGGAAGGGTTAAGCCGCAAAACGTGCGCGAGCGCAAGCGCGGCGAAGACAACGCCGAGCAGCGATTTCACTAGGGACAGGTCGATTTCACTAGGGACAGGTTACAAAAGGGCGTTGACCGCAAAGGGACAGGCTCCAAATCCCGCGACGATTTGCTAAGTCTGCCGCCGAGTACTTCCGTCGTTAGAACACAGCCATAGGGACAGGCTACAAAAACTCCACTCGTCCTGCGCTCCCGAAAGGGACAGGCTCCATAAGGAAGGCGTCCGAGCGGGGGCGCTTGCCCGAGCTGAAAGCACGATCCTATCATGGCCATAGGGACAGGTTACCAAAAGCGGACTGTCGGGCTTCGAGGGGACAGACTAATTTCAGGCGGCGTTTAGCCACGCAGTTGTTGGTCACTCGCATAAAGTTTCAGCGGCCAACCTGACTAGCGGTGCGAAAAAGTTGCACTGGATCCAAGGCTGCGTTTGCTGATTTCGATGGATTCATCCGCTACTTTCGCTGTCGAAAAGGCCCTCCGGACTGACGCTTTGTCTGGAGGCTCAGGTAGCGTTGTGCTGCCGGAAGGTGTGCGAGAAGGGAACGAGACGCTTGTTTGCCTAACACCCGCAGCTGGGCTGAAGGTGAGGTCATTGATCGCTCGGGAAAAGCAGGGCGAGTTTCTTCGGATCGCCATCAGCGGAGGCGGCTGCAACGGGCTTAGCTACAAGATGAAATTCGTTCCCGCGCCTAAACGCGGCGACATTCTTGTACGCACCGCCGACGCCAGCGTGGTCGTGGACAGCAAGAGCGCCCTCTACCTAAAAGGTACGCACTTGGACTACTCCGGCGCGATGGTTTCTGGTGGATTTAAGTTCTCTAACCCTAATGCGAAGGCGAGCTGTTCGTGTGGCGAGAGCTTCAGCGTTTAACGTCTATCTTTCGCCATTTCACCTCCGTTTTGTCGCCACGCGTGTTCCAAGTTGCGCTAAAGATCCGTCACCTTTCCCCCGTTTCATCCCAGGTTCACCCCTTGATTCGGGTGTTTCCCTATCCAAATAACCCTTGCTCCCGTGGCGGTTCCGCGAGAAAAGGCATTCCGACCAGCTCCCAGTCCAACACTATTTGATGGCTACTTCGTTCCCTTCCGCCGCGGGCGGCCGCCCCGGCTCATATCAGCGTCGCAACGTCGACCCGTTCGCGGCCATCCGCCGCAACCATCGCATCAAGGTCCCCCAGGTCCGCGTCATTTCCCCCGAGGGCAAACAGCTCGGAATTCTGGATACGCCCAAAGCCATTAATCTGGCGCTGGAAAATGGCCTTGATCTCGTTGAGGTCGCACCCAATGCGACGCCTCCGGTGTGTCGGATCATGGACTTCGGCAAGTACGTGTACGAGGAGCAAAAGAAGCACTCCAACGCGAAGTCCACCGCCAGTAAGATCAAGGAAATCGAGTTCACTGCCCGCATTGAGCAGCACGATTACGAGACCAAGCTGCGCCACGCCGAAGAGTTTCTCGACCACGGGAACAAGGTGAAAATGCGCCTCAAGTTTCGCGGTCGGGAAATGGCGCACACTGACATCGGCTTCAACGTCATGAAGCGCGCGGTCGCTGACTTGGTGAGCATGGGCCATCCGGATTCGGAGCCCAAGCTCATCGGTCGTAACATTCATGTCATGCTGACGCCCTTGCCGCCCAATAAGCGCAAGCCAAAGTTCCACGTCCGCGAAGACGGCGTTGAGCCTCGGGACGATGAAGGATCGGATGAGGGCGAAGAAGATAACGGCGGTAGCTCGGGCCACGGCTCGAATCCCGCGATTCGCCCCTCTTAAGTCGGAGGCCGCCATGCTGCCGGCGGCCTTGCGTCTTCTTGTCATTGGCTGGTCGACACTCGGCGGGATGTTTCCTGCGAGTGCGGCCGATCTCCCTGTTCGGTCCGTTCCGACGCGTCCGACCGCACCTTCCTCTGTCCCTGCACCTCCAGTCGCAGCCGCGGTGACGCCGAAGGCAACCGCAGCGCCCGTGCAGCGCGCGGTTTCGACGCCCCGCGTGAAATTGCCGAGTCCCGAGCTGCGCAGCACCGCTAAATCGCCTGCGGCTTCACCGGCGCCCGCGACGCTTGTTTATATCGGTGCCAAGGAAATGGCCCGCACCCTTAATCTTACCCCCAAGTGGGACCCGGCTACGCGACAGTTAACGCTGCTGGATGCCCAGGTAACGCTGGTTCTGGAGCGCGACCAACGGGAAACGGATCTGAACGGAATGCGCGTCTTTCTCGGCGCGCCGACCGTGTGGCGGAACGGTGAATTAGCCGTCAGCCAGATTGACTTTCAACGCCTGCTGCTACCGGCGATTCGCCCGTTAAATCTCTCGGGTCCAACGCCTGGTCTAAAGGTGATTGCAATCGATCCCGGACATGGTGGGCGGGACACGGGCAAGGTTAATGCCGGACAGAAAGTGTTGGAGAAGGAAGCGACACTCGACACGGCACGCCGGCTGAAGCTGTTGCTCGAGGCCCAAGGCTTTACCGTGGTCTTGACGCGTTCAGATGATCGTTTTGTTGAACTGGCGGAACGACCTGAAATTGCCACGCGAGAAAGCGCGGACCTCTTCATCAGTTTGCATTTCAATGCGGTCGAGGCTGAAGCCACCCGCGTCACCGGCGTTGAGGTCTACACGATGACGCCGCAGTTCCAGCTTTCAGCCGACCGACGTCTCGACGATCACGTTCCCGTGTTCAATCCGGGGAACGCGATGGACCCGTGGAATACCGTACTGGGATATCACCTGCATCGTGCGCTGTTGAGCTCGTTGAAGGTTCCTGATCGTGGTTTAAAACGGGGGCGCTACGCGGTCCTTCGTCTGGCGCGGTGCCCGGCGGTGCTGATTGAAGCAGGATTTCTTTCTCACGATGGAGAGGCTCGCCGGATCGCGACGCCCCAATATCGTCAAGAGATTGCCGCCGCCATAGCCGCTGGGGTCCATAATTACGTTACGACCGTTGCAGCGGTGCGGGCGCAGCAAGCAGGTTTACGGAAGGCCGCGAAAAAGTAGCCCACCCAATTCGCGCCGGTGCAGCATGGCTCGCCACGCGCAGAATAATCGGCTCAGTTACGCGCATGTTTTTTCGCCTCGTCGTCTCGGTTACGGCCTACGTCCTCTTCTCAGGGTGGCCAGCGCGCGCTTGGGATCTCGAAGCGCATCGCCTGGTGAACCAGCTTGCGCTGACCGCGCTGCCGAAGGATTTTCCGGCGTTTGTTCATGGGGTCAGCAATGCAGACCGGATTGGATTCCTGGCTTCGGAGCCGGACCGTTGGCGCAACGTCCCGGATCTTGTGATGAAACAGTCCGGAGGCAGCTGGACCGACCACTTCTTCGACCTCGAGTACCTCCCGGACGCCGGCATGGATCTCGATACGCTCACGTCATTCCGTTTGGACTTCGTGGTGCAATTTGCGGCGGGGCGTGCAGCCAACCCGCATAAGTTTGCGCCTATTGATCCGGCCAAGAATCGGGACCATACCCAAGAGTGGCCTGGCTTTGCGCCGTGGGCCATCACGGAATATTTTGGGCGTCTGCGTTCCGGCTTCTCGTACTTGAAAGTCTTCGAGGAGCTCGGAACGCCCGATGAGATTTTGAACGCCCAGGCTAACATTGTTTACCTGATGGGGGTGATGGGACATTACGTGGGCGACTGCTCACAGCCCCTCCATACCACCAAACATTTCAACGGATGGTCGGGGGAGAATCCGAAAGGCTACACGCGATGGAATGGATTTCACTCCTGGATCGACGGGTTCGCAGCTCGCGCGGGAATCAAGTTCGCCGATCTGTCGCCGCGGTTGGCCCCGGTGCAAGCCGTGGCGCTGGCCCCTCGTCAAGATGGGCGTGATCCTTTGTTCGTGGCGGCATTGAACTACATCCGGGCGCAAAACACGAAGGTGGAGCCGTTGTATCAGCTGGAGCAGGGTGGAAAACTGGGGAATGGTGGCGGAGTAATCTCGCCTGACGCCAAGGCGTTCATCGAGCAGCGCCTGGTGGAGGGGGCTCAGATGCTCGCGACGATTTGGGTGACCGCTCACCGTAATGCCGTTCCGGATACTTATCTCCGCAGCTCCCTGATCAAGCGGCAGGCTGCGGCGACTTCGCGAGATTCGGCGGCCGTTAAACCCACACCGTGATGAGTGCCCCATTCGCATTACGGCCGTTGGGTGTTTCCAGGCAGCCTGGACTGCGTGCATGAACGCCACTTTGCTGCTTCTCGTCGCGGCTGGGGGCGCCATCGGATCCGTTTTGCGGACGCTCGTGGCATTCGCGATTCCCGCGGGTCGTCTGCCGTGGGCGACGATCGCGGTGAACGTGATTGGTTCGCTGCTCATCGGTTACCTTATCGCGCGATTCACCAGTGCCGGTGGGACGGGCCTCAGCGGCGCGCACGCGTTTTGGGTCGTGGGAATGTGCGGAGGATTCACCACCTTTTCCGCCTTTAGCTGGCAGACGTTCGAGCAATTGCAAAAAGGGGACTGGTTCGCGGCAACCGCGAACGTGGTCCTTTCGCTTGTGGCGTGTGTGGCGGCCACGTGGTTAGGCTGGCGGCTGGCGCGTTAGGTTGGAACAGACGCCCATGAAGTCGCGACGTTCGACCGGTCCGACCGGATCACGACTCTTGTTCGCAGACCCAGATGGTCTGCTGCCAGTGATTCGCGAGCGCCGACGGAGGGGAGGGCGCTCGCCATTTAGATTCCTAGGTTCTATCGACGATCTTGTCGGCCAGTCCGTACTCGATCGCTTCCTTGGCGTTCAGATAGAAATCGCGATCGGTATCTTTGTTGATGCGCTCCAACGGCTGGCCGGAAGAGGTCGCCAGGATCTGGTTAAGCTCCTGCCGCAGTTTTTCCATTTCCTTGGCCTGTATGTTGATGTCGCTCGCGGGTCCGATCATGCGGCCTGAAATCAACGGCTGATGGATGAGGACGCGGGAATGGGGATATAGGTGACGTCGGCCCTTCGAGGCGCCGCACAACAGAATCGAACCCATCGAGGCGGCCATGCCGGTCACGACGACGGTAATCGGCGACGAGATGAGCTTCATCGTGTCGTAGATTGCCATTCCGGCAGTGATTGAACCGCCGGGAGAATTGACGTAAAATGTAATGTCCTTACCGGGCGCGTCGACTTCGAGGTACAGTAACTTCTCAGTGATGTCCTTGGCCGACTCATCCGTCACAGCGCCCCAGAGAAAGATTTTACGCTGCTCGAGGAACTTGCGTTGAATCAGCATCGCTACGGGCGCGTTCTTCTTCACCAAGCGATCATCCTGCTCGTTGTCGTCATCGTCTTCATCGTCAAGACGCGGGAGCGGGGTGGAAAGACCGGGCTGCAGGTTGTCAAAATGCATAGGCGGCGAAGGTGGAACGACGTTGCGCGATTGGCAAGTGGGGAGCTTACGATCCTGTGGGCGAACGGCCCTCGGAGCGGGTGTCGCCCAAGAGTAGCCGTGGTGGATTACTGCGAAGGAGTGGCGGAACGGTTGAAGGATTTATTCCAGACGCCGAGCGTATCGGGAGAGCCTTGGGCCCGAACGCCATTATCGGTTAAGATTTCCTCAGTGGCAGCGACCATCTCCTTCCGGGGGAAGACCAATGTTTCAAATTTCCGCCCGGCAAAATCAAAGACGAGAAACTCGTCCTGTGAATCGCGTAACGTTGCGACGAGATGCTCGAGATTTCGAATTTTAACTCCGTTGATCGACTCGACCACGCGCGACTGTGCAGGCGAGTAACCCTTGGACAGTTTGTGCGGAAAAAATGGGGAAGACACGACAACCAGGGTTTCGCCCGGAAACCCCGGTCGATCTGAACGGCGTAAAGCCAGAGGGCTGGCGACCGCGGCCAACGTGGCGGCAGCGTTGTTCAATCCGCCGAGAAAAAGCTGAGTTGCAGTTGAGAACACGAGAGGGCCGTAGACGAAGTAGGAAGGGTAGGTGCCTTCCAAGTCTGGAATCAGCATCGGCCGGGTAGGGGAGACTGGCACGCTGATGTTTAATTCTTGGCCGGCGCGGACCACCTTGAGTGGAACTCGGCCGGACTGTGCGACCTTCTGGATCAGGTAATTGAAACGTACTCGAATGTCGCCGATGCGGACCATGCCCTCGTTATCGATGGGGGTGTCGCCTATATGCGTGATCACGTCCCAGACCTTAAGGGGGTAGGTGTCGGCGGTCGCATCCGTTTCGGTAACGATCATCCCATCGATCCCTCGGCCTATCTTGAGGTACGGACGGAGCGCTGGATTTTCGAACGTCTGCAGCGAGTCGAAGATCGCGGGTTTGCCATCATAGCGACCATCCGCGGCGTCTTTTAAGAACAGTTCAATTTCCTCGCAGGGGATGATGTAGCCAATGTTGTCTCCTCCGCCCAAGCGGCTGAACGCCACGCCAATCATCTGGTCGTCGGCGACCGCGGGTCCGCCACTGTTACCGGGATTGATGGCGGCATCAATTTGGATGCGTAGGCCGGAGGTGGGAAAATTATATAGCGTAAAATCGACCCGCGAGACGATGCCCTTGGTAATAGAGAGATTCGTACCGCCGGTTGGAAATCCGTAGACCATAACCGAGTCTTTCACATCAGGCAGCTTGGAGGCGCGTCGAAGGGGCGGGCGTGAGTCGAAAAAGGATTCATCTTCCAGCTTCAGGATCGCGAGATCGATGCCTTGCGCGATGGTCTCGACCGTGGCGGAGATTTTGTCTCCGGACTGATTTGCCTGCACCTGCACTTGGCTGGCGTAAAGCACCACATGCGCGTTGGTCAGGATTCGATTTCCCTCGATGATAACTCCCGTGCCGGTGCTTTCGCGAGGCGCTTGTTTGGTCCAGGGCTTGTACGGATCAGGATAGCGGATCGTGGAGAATATTTTGACTACGGTGTTTTCGACTATCGCGGTTTTGGCTGGCGGTGAGATGGCCCCAAGGTTGTCCGCGGCTTTTCCGTGAGGGAGCAAGCAGGTAGCAGCGGCGAGGACGAGAAGAAGTCGGCAGTGCGAACCGGGTGGCAAGTACATGGAAGCGTGAGTTAGAGTCATGCGTCTCATGCATAAAATGCGAGCCCGATCGGCGGTGAGGCAGCGCTGCCGTTCAAACGTTGTAAGGGACAGGCTATTCAGCGGAGAAGTCCCAAGGGACAGGTTGTTCCCGGTCGGTTACAAGGGACAGGTTATATGAGCGATAGAGTCCAAGGGACAGGTAGGAGGTACCGCGAATTGGGGTATCTATGCGCTTTTCTCCGCTCGAGGCGCCGATGAACTCAATTGCAGTGAGAGGCCCTCGTATAAAAATTCCATCCGAGCAAAGTGAGTCCGCTTATCACTGCATCACGACCACCGTAAACAAAGAACACTTGTTTGATGACGTCGCGAAGGAGGTTCTTCGACGTCAGCTTTGGCAGGTGGCGGATTACTGTGGGGTTCGAATTGTGACCTACGGCATTCTCGTTAACCACTTCCACATCCTCGTTCGGGTACCCCAGAAAGTGTTCGTCAACGATGCCGAATTGCTGCGGCGCTACCATGTTCTTTACCCCAAGGCAACTGCCTATCAGATAGCTCGGCTGGATGTCATCCAAAAGGACCTCGCTGTTAATGGCGAGGCCGCGGTCGCTTGGCGGCGGCGTCAACTCGCGCTTATGGGTGATGTTTCCCAATTCATGAAGCTGCTTAAACAGCGATTTTCAATCTGGTTCAACCGGACACACCGACGTATCGGCACCCTGTGGTCAGAACGATTCAAAAGCGTCTTGGTTGAAGCCAACGAGAGAGTCCTCCAATCGATGGCGGCATATATCGACCTTAACTGTGTCCGCGCAGGTCTCGCTGCCGATCCGATTGAGTACCGTTTTTGTGGATACGCTGAAGCGGTCGCGGGCAACAAATTAGCTCAGGAGGGCCTTCAATCGATCGCTGCCACCGTCAGTTGGAGCGCGGCGCAGGCGCAATACCGTGAGGTGATATTTGGCACCGGGGCTGGAGCGCGCGAGCACGCGGCCGTCATTCCGCTAGAGGAGTACAAACGTGTGCTCGCCGAAGGCGGCAGCTTGCCCATCGCGACCATTCTCCGGTGCCGGGTACGTTACTTCACGGACGGAGCGGTTCTGGGCAGTCGAGAATTCGTTAACGTGCAACTCGAACGCTACCGGCAAAAGGCAGGTGCGTGTCCACGTACTGAAGCCCGGTCACTAGCCGCTGGGGTCGAGTGGGGTGACCTCATGACGATGCGTGCATTGCGCCGGGATGCACTCGGCTGAGCGGTACAACTTGCCCCGTTTTTCACCAGCTAATCCAACTCTGCGGTCGTACCGCCGGACTAGGTATCAGCGTTCAGTACGACACTTTGTCTGATTTAGACTGCCATTCCTTGAAGCTAGTTAACGCTTCTTCGCGTAGCAGCGGCTGCATTGCGATGGCCCGCTTCTCGGGCGCGAGGGGCATCTGCTGGTAAATAAAATCGTCGTCGAACCCGATCGCAGCCGCGTCGCTCCGAGTGTTACCATAATAAATCTGTGGAATCCGTGCCCAGTAAATCGCCGCCAGACACATCGGGCACGGCTCACAGCTGGTGAAAAGTTCGCAGTCTTCGAGCTGAAAAGTCCCGAGTTTTCGGCATGCTTCGCGTATGGCCGTAACTTCCGCGTGCGCCGTGGGATCATTGCTCGATGTGACGCAGTTTCTTCCGCGCGCGATCATTTCACCCTTACGGACGATCACGCAGCCGAACGGGCCTCCCTTGCCTCCGCGCATACCCGCTTCGGCTTCTTTGATTGCCTCCCGCATAAAGTGTTCTTCGTTCACGACGCTGGAGTGTTTAACACCACGGTGCGCTGGATTGCCGCGAGCCGAAGCGGTCGAAGGTTGGACGATTCGGGAAAGTAGAAGGTGCGCAAATCGGCAGTGGTTGAGGGAAAAGAAAGCAAGGGCCTTGCCAGATTAAACTACTGATAATCCACGCCATCGACGGGTGACAACGCCCAATCACCCGCTCGTCGATATCGAATTCCCGCCGCCATCCGCGAGCGCCCGGATTTGGGTAGTCAATCACCCCAGTGACGCCTGACGTCGCTCGGTTTAGAATCGATCGCTTTGAAGTAATGCTCGTGCACACTTTACGAAGAGTTCAAGGCGACGGGTCGCTTCGCTGGGTTGGATGG
>Ga0163152_10007985_pt1 | contig 11411 bp, 12 predicted proteins | sample OliLakLV19MP8IB2_FD_148635 | JGI IMG/M metagenome (GOLD analysis project Ga0163152, IMG submission 148635) | Freshwater microbial mat bacterial communities from Lake Vanda, McMurdo Dry Valleys, Antarctica - Oligotrophic Lake LV.19.MP8.IB-2 | ecosystem: Environmental > Aquatic > Freshwater >...
ACGAAAGCGAAATCAACTGGGCCATCTCCGAATATGTCGAGCCCACGGTCATTGAAAAGGCCTTCAAGAGTGCGTACCCGATGCCGGTGCGCGTCGGTATCGGGGCAAACCAGCCGTCACCAGCCGCGGCAACCTTCAAAGCAATAGTCCCGTTTTGGGGAATTTTCCTGTGCATGATTGTGGCCATTCAGTTCTGGGCGCTATCAAAGTCTTCCAACGAAACCGCCATGGAAAAAACATTCCTCTTTGTCACCAACGCCAAGAGAAACGACATCACCAGCCCGGTTTTCAACTTGAGCCAAGACCACGCAAATGTGGAAATCAATGTCCGCGCCGCAGTGGATAACAGCTGGTTCTACGTAGCAGGCGAATTAGTGGACGATACAACTGGCACCAGTTATCCATTTGAAAGATCGATTGAGTATTATCATGGTTACGAGGGCGGCGAGTCATGGAGTGAAGGAAGCACCCATGAGAGGCTGTGGTTTTCAGATGTTCCGGGTGGAAAGTATTACTTGAACATGGACACTGAAAGCGACGGATTTCCCCCGCCACAGGGCGAGCGAGAATTTACCATCACCGTATTGCGCGACGTACCGTACTGGTGGAGTTTTTGGTGGTGCGCTCTGGCCGTGTCGATTCTGCCGGTCTGGTTTTGGCTGAAGAAACGCACCACAGAAGTGGCGCGCTGGTCCAATAGTGATTACTCCCCTTACGTATCCAGCTCCGATTAGGAAACATAAGCCATGGTAAAGACTTACATTGTCTCTGGAACTTTGATTTGTGGGCTCTTCATCTATGCCACGTTCGCTGGCTGGAATTTTCTCGATCCATTTGCAGAGGCAGGTGGTAAGCCAAAAGGTCCAGGTCAATATCACAAATAATTTGGAGGAACGCAAATGGAACAACTCTTCTCAGCCAAGCCACTGGTGGCAGCAATTGTCTATGCCCTGGTAGGCAATGCCCTGCTGTTTGTTACTTTTTTCATTATCGACAAGCTCACCCCCGGTGACCTCTGGAAGGAAATCATCATCGAAAAAAATCTTCCATTCGCCATTACAGTTGGTGCCATCACTTTAGCGCTGGGTCAAATTATTGCGGCAGCCATTCACGGATAAATAACATTGACCTATCCACTACTGATCACTGCGTTCGTAATATCGACTTGCGGTCTCATATACGAATTGATCGCTGGAACAATCGCCAGTTACTTACTTGGCGACTCTATAACGCAATTTTCCACAGTAATTGGCGTTTACTTGTTCGCCATGGGTATTGGTTCATTCCTTTCTAAATACGTGGGCAAAAACGTGATGCTCACTTTTGTCCAGGTAGAGTTGCTGATTGGAGTCGTTGGAGGATCATCGGCAGCAATTCTCTTCATGCTCTTCGAACATGTCGAGCATTTCCGCGTGCTGCTCTACGCAATCGTCGCAATCATAGGCATACTGGTCGGTCTGGAAGTCCCGCTCTTAATGCGTATTCTCAAAGATCGACTCGAATTCAAAGACCTTGTTTCACAGGTTTTCACTTTCGATTACGTCGGTGCGCTGCTGGCATCCCTTTGTTTTCCTCTCGTTCTGGTGCCGCATCTCGGACTGCTACGGTCTTCATTTCTCTTCGGACTGTTGAACGTGCTGGTTGCGCTCTGGACCATGCAGCTGCTCCAGAAAGAGCTCCCCTGGCGCCGTAGTCTCCAATCTGTGGCGGTGGTGCTGATCGTATTTCTCGTATGCGGCTTTGCTTTCTCCGAAAAAATAACAACATGGTCCGAGGCCTCAGCATTTCAGGACCCCGTGATCTACGCAGCATCGACGCCTTACCAACGGATCGTCATAACCGGTGGTGGCAAAGACATAAAATTGTTTCTAAATGGCAACCTGCAGTTCAACTCTCGCGACGAATACCGCTATCACGAAGCCTTGATTCATCCAGCCATGGCAAGTTTGGATCATCCGCAGAAGGTCCTCGTTCTCGGGGGCGGTGATGGAATGGCTGTCAGAGAGATCCTTAAGTATCAATCCGTGCGAAACATCACACTGATTGATCTCGATTCGCAAATGACAAACCTGTTCAAAGAGCAGTTAATGCTGACAAGACTCAATGGAGACTCGCTCAACGACGCTAAAGTGCACGTTCTCAATCAAGACGCATTCGTCTGGCTCAAGAATTGTGCCGAGCGCTTTGACCTTATCGTCGTCGATTTTCCAGACCCGAGCAACTTTTCGCTAGGCAAGCTTTACAGCGATACCTTCTATAGAAGCGTAAAACGCGCACTTAACCCGCAAGGAATAGCTGTAATCCAGAGCACCTCACCTTATTTTGCAAAGAACTCCTACTGGTGCGTAGTCAACACTTTAAACTCGATCGGATTACGCACAACGCCATATCACGCCTATGTTCCGTCATTTGGCGATTGGGGTTATGTAATGGCTTCACCTGTCGAATTCAAGCCGGCGACCAACTACCCGCAAGGGCTAAAATTCATCTCTGCTGAGACCGTGGCGCCAATGCTGACCTTTCCCAGTGACATGCAACCGACCGTCCAGAGCATAAACAAACTAAACAACCAAACGCTGGTCCATCTGTTCGAGTCCGAATGGGGCGAGTATGTCGAAACTCATTAGTCGTTCCAGTTTTCTGAAGGCGCTGGTTGGCTTTGGCGCAGCTGGTGTTTCAGGCAAATTGTTCTTCGATTGGGCTCAGAACAGCCAGCCCATCACGTATCGCTGGCTCGGTCCCTCAATGAGTTTCGGACACAAGATTCGCGATAGTAAGAGGCTCTCGGCTCCCCCGTCGAAGGTTGCGGAATCGCAAAAGGCAGTCACCATAATTGGTGGCGGCATCGCTGGCTTATCGGCTGCATGGTGGCTTAAAAGACAGGGATTTTCAGATTTCGTGCTGCTTGAACTAGAAAAAACCGTGGGCGGAAATTCGGCCGCTGGAAAGAATGACATCAGCCCATACCCATGGGGCGCTCACTACGTTCCGCTGGCAAATGTGGAGTCAGAATATGTCCGCGCGCTTTTTGAAGAATTAGGTATCATCACCGGCTACAACGGGTCCGGCACTGCAACTTATAACGAACTCTACCTTTGCCATGATCCCCAGGAGCGCCTGCTCAAGGACGGGTCATTTCACGAAGGCTTAATTCCCAAAAGAGGCTTACAGGAAAGCGACAAGCTGGAACTCGCTCGCTTCTTCCACTTGATGCATGAATTCAGAGCCGCTGTTGGCGCTGACGACAAACACGCCTTTTCAATTCCGATCGAGCTAAGTTCCAGAGACGCTCAATTTAGAGAACTGGATAACCTATCGATGGCCCAATGGTTGGAGATAAGGGACTTTCGCTCCCGACCGCTACTTTGGTACGTTAACTACTGCTGTCGCGACGATTACGGAGCCTCGACCGCGAATGTGTCGGCCTGGGCAGGAATCCATTACTTTGCCGGACGGCGCGGCACCGCGTCTAACGCCGAACATAACTCGGTAGTCACCTGGCCCGAAGGAAACAACTTCATTGTCGAAAGGTTGAGATCTCAACTTACAGATCACATCGTCACGGGAACGGCAGTTGCCCAGCTCAAACCGGAAGGGGACGGAATTATAGCGCGGTTAGTCAATGGAGAATCTCAAAATGAATCTCTTATACGATCAAAATGCGCAGTCTTTGCCGCCCCACGATTCATCAGCGGCCATGTAATCGATGCCGAACACAGCGTAGCCCCGCACCACTTGACGTATGCACCATGGCTGGTGGCTAACATAAGCTTGAACCGTACGCCTGAAGGACCGGGCACCGGTCTGTCATGGGACAACGTCAGCTACACAAGCAAATCACTAGGATATGTGGTCGCAACACATCAGAACATAACCACTCGGGCAGGAAAGACGGTAATTACTTACTACTACCCCCTGTCGGATCTAGCGCCAGCACGTGCAAGGGAAGAACTAAGTTCGGCGTCTGCCGGCAAGTGGGCCGCGCTAATCGTCAAAGATCTCGAAGCCATGCACCCTGGTATTAGAAGAGAAATTATCTCCGTTGATATGTGGCCCTGGGGACACGGCATGATTCGCCCCTCTGTAGGTTTCATCTGGGGCGATACTCGCCGCAACATGCAACGCAACATTGGCAACATCTTCTTTGCCCACTCCGACATGAGTGGGATTTCGAACTTCGAAGAGGCCCAGTATCACGGAGTAGAAGCGGCTAAGAAAGTGCTGTCTGCGCTCGGACACGGAGCTCGAGCATGACAGAACAAATACTCAATCTGGCAACTACAAGATCGTGGCCGCAACCATGGCTTTCTTCCGGGCGCTGGGATACAGCATTGATCTTGCTACCGGCATTCATTTCATCGTTGGTTGCGCTGGCCTTCCGCGATTCCCTCGCCGGCAATCAACATATACCTTTATGGGCCTGGGTTTCATTTGTATTACTGGTGGATGTTGCACATGTCTATGCAACGCTTTTCCGCACCTACTTCAATAATTCCGCCTGCGAAAAAAAACGCGGATTACTGATCGCAATACCACTTGCCTGTTGGGTGATTGGCACACTTCTATACACTATCGATTATTTGCTGTTCTGGAAAGCTCTGGCCTATCTGGCAATTTTCCATTTCATTCGGCAGCAGTACGGGTTCATGGCGCTCTATTCGCGTCGAGGACCAGTAGATTTCGAAAAATACAGACAACTCGATCAGTCGATCATATACATAGCGACACTCTATCCTCTTCTTTATTGGCACGCAAACTTGCCGCGCAATTTCAACTGGTTCGTCGAAGGAGATTTTTTCGAATCGATTCCCATAACGCTCGTTGATGCAGGTTTAATGCTGTATGTGATTACAGCCGCGCTCTATCTAGCTAAGGAAATCTACCTGCTAAGGACAACTGGATTCTTCAACATCCCCAAAAATCTCATTATCGGGGGCACGGCACTGAGCTGGTGGGTGGGGATCGTCGCCCTGAACTCCGACATGGCGTTCACTATGACAAACGTACTTAGTCACGGCATCCCGTACATGGCATTGATCTGGCTAAGTCACTCTTCAAAAGGACTTGAGCGAAAAGACAGGATATTCTCCTTCTCTCTGTCCCGCGGGCGTCAACTTGCGCTCACTTTTGTACCTTTGTTTCTAGCAGTCCTCGTACTGTTGGCCTACCTTGAAGAAGGTTTGTGGGACGGGCTTATATGGCGCGAGCACTTATCTATCTTTGGGATTTTCTTTGATCTGCCACAAATTCACGACGCCGCAATTCTGGCAATTCTCGTGCCGTTTCTATCTTTGCCGCAGTCAACACATTACGTGTTGGACGGCTTCATCTGGCGAATGAAAGACAATTCATCAGTGTGGTCCGAACCGTCAAGGGGACAAATTTAAAATGCATCAAAGTCAGACTCTAGCTATTGCAAGCTCCGAGACCGCCACGTCGCATCCAGCGGAAGGCAAACATTTGCTGCTCACGTTGCGCGGTTGTCCCCGCCACATTCTCGACGACAAACAATTCATCGAAGATGTTTTACGTATTGCGGTCAGTGCCACAGGTGCCACCATATTACAGGTAGCCACACACAAGTTTGAACCACAGGGCACGACCAGCATGGCAGTGCTAGCTGAGAGTCATGCATCGTTGCATACTTATCCTGAAGTCGGTGTGGCATTCTGGGATTGTTTTACCTGCGGCGACACATGCGATCCGGAAATGAGTATTGCCATTCTCGTTGAAAAACTGCAGGCGCAGAGCATAGAATCCCAACTGCTCCGGCGGTGAAAACGCGCGTTGTGAGAGTAACTCACCTTTGCACTAGGGGTTGCGTTCATCACGATTGTTGCTTCGGCTTATATTCGCTTTCTTCCAGCCCGAAGGTCCAGGCGACTGCTTGCTTGGCACGCACCATGTTAGGCGGGACACGCAAGAAATAATCCTTGTACGTCCCATCTGGCTCAGGCGTTGAGTTGCGAACTTTCACCATCGTCAAAGTTTCGTCACCTTTGAACTCCAGCGAATACAAAATCCCGCATTCGTCTTCGTGTATTTTCTTCGCTCCGACTTCTTCCAGATAGCGCGCTTCACCATAAATATCTAGCATTACCCGGCGCAACTCGACATTGTGTTCCAGGCTGATAGCCTGACTCGTGATCGAATTTTTGTCCTCTATCCAAGAACCATCAATTGTGATACCACGCCAGGCGTAGACTTCATAGCCATCCTGCCAGCGCGCGGCCGAGCCCTCAGCGTTGTGTGGACGGTCTAACTCATTAAGTACTAATTTCAGCGGCTTTGGGCAAACAAAACAAACATTGTCGCAGAGCACATAACCCATCGCGCCATGCGACATGTATGCCCAGCATTCCAACTCCGGCTCTACTTCGCCAAGCAAACTGCTATCCACGTAGCGGCAGGCAAGCGCAAACGCAAGCCAACCCGCCACATACGGAAGCCAACAGATGAACTGGTTGTTCGGCGGTAAAGATGACGCTGGCTCAGGGCGGCTGTCCAATGCTCGGTTATATTGGCTTTTCATCGTGTCAAAGAAACTGGCCTTCGGATCTATATCCAGCGGCGGTTCATGACTCGGCTCAGCCATCATATTCAAGAGCCAAAGAAACAACGTGCCGGACAACGTATCTTGAGGAAGGCATTTGTCTCTGATCTTCTCTAACTGCACAACGACCTTTGGATCCGGTTTTTTCAAACCCAAATACTTCTCGGATCCAGGTACGAATTTTGCCACAAGTCTCTTGTCCCAGGCGCCGACAAATGGGGCAACCAGTGTATAAAAGTTTAGAGACAGACTCAATCCTGCACCTTGCTCGACTTTGCCGTGGAGAAAGACAAGGCGTTTCGCCAAGTTAAGCCCATGAGGCGCCGGTAGATAGCTGCGACCAGCCTTAAAAGTCTTCTGCTTAGCCTCAGCAGTATAGAATGAGCCTGCCCGCAGTTTCTGCTCCGCAGCAATGTCATGCATGATTCGCTCAAGACGATAAAGCAGAGCGGCCCTCACTGAGGCCTTTGTGGATCGCAATGATTTATGCGACATGAATTGGTTTGCCAGGCCATCAACTTGAGTCTGCCGCAGGCGTTCCCAGCAAACAACCCAGCAAGCCTCCCATTGCGGACTCGCCACCGGGCCAGAAGCCCTTAGTTGGGCAGTAAGATTCTCCCACTGCCTTCCTTCGATAATGTTTGTCACCAGCACTGGGATAAAGGCCGCCTGGTAGGGACTATCCATCCAAACAATAGCGTCGGGCTTTTTTCCCCGTGCCAGAAGATAGAGTTCGTTAACACCCTGCTCGGCCATCTCACGATTGGTAGGCGTGGCAGAAGTGATCAACCGGCGCCAGCGCGCCAGGTGATCATCAATCTTCTCATCCACCGATTTGTTACTCAAAGTACTAGTCATTAGTCTGATACCCTGCGCCAACCTTGGTTTTGGTACTCACGTTGCCGAATTACTTCGTAAACGCCGGCATCAAGAACCAACGCGCTGTGCTCTTCGTGGCAAAGCGTGGCACCCGGTCGGGCTACCAGCCAATCTTTGTCTTCAATTCCGTACATCGTGGCGAACGAGGCGTCGATAGCGTGAGCATGCCCGGTGACTTCTCCATAGGCCAACACAACTCGTCCAGCATCAACTGGACGTTTTTTCACATCGGGCGGCAATGCTTCTACGCGTCGCAAAAGGACATCCCCTTGCCTGTATTGTGTTTCTTTCATTTCTGCAAATACTCCGCTTGACATCATAGCTATTATGACAGCCTGCTCACAAAGAGCTCCAATCTTAATGAGTCGATAACAGTTGGAGAACGGCATCACTGGCGGCATTTTCTAGATATGACAGCAAACCTTGACAATATCTAACTCGCCATTTCCTCAATTGCACACATAATGATTGAGGTCGAGGATTTATATGCCAGTCAAAAGCCCACAGCGTAAGGCTATGGGGCTGTACATTAGCGCATGCTGCACAATTCTGTGCGTTGCGGGTATTGCCTTGTCAGCTTTTATAGCACCATATATAGTGGCATACAACTTTTCGGTTGCCGCAGTCACCAAAAACGGCGATGCGTTGGCGACAATGATCGATTTCGATGAACTACGCGAGAACTTGAGACCGCAACTTCGCTCCATCATGGCGGCTCATGCCGACGAGTTTGTCCACAAAGACCAGATATGGGCAAAGGCCCTGGCAAGCTTGCTTATCGATTCGGCCGTGGACGCATTCGTCACTCCTTCAGGCCTCAAAACTGGACTGCTTGAGCTGGAAAACACACGCCATCAAAAGAAACTCAATGAGTGGAGAATCAAGAATGTCTCGCTCAAGATCCCGAACATCACCGATTTGAGATCAAAAACGTATTTATCCAACCTGGCAGCGCTTAAGGAAGTTGCCGGTTATGAGTCGGTCGATGAGTTCAGGGTGTTGTGCACAGTTGATCGCAGCGCCAAGATGAAGCTGTCCTTTCGGCGAGAAGGCTTATTCGGATGGAAACTCACCAATGCGTCCTTAGCAGACTTTGCTGAGCAGCTGTACAAAAACAAATTGGCCAACGCGGAGCATTCACCCTTGTAGGCTGGATTGGGAAACACTACTCTGCAGCCAGTAGCTACCAAAGGTCATGTTCTCTGATGAATCTTTCACCTATAATCGGAAAATGATCAGACCCGTCGCTCTATGTGGATTCCTTTTGATGTGCTCTCTCAACCATTCCACAGGATTCGCCGGCGAAACGCCCGAACCAACCCATACCTCGAAGACTACGAAAAATCCGTGGTCAGACCTGAGAATCATCGATGTGCATGCTCATATCGGTCAATTCAAAGGATATGACTTGAGCTGGACGACTCTACAAGAGAACTTGAAACGACGGGGAATCTCCCGCGTTTTGATATCCAATATAGATGGCGCGGATCTATCAGCAACCACGCGCAACCTGGATGAAAAAAAGGCGAACGAAGCCACGGCAAGACTTGTTGCGGATGTGCCAAATGCAAGTGGTTTGGCCTGGGCTCGTCCGGTCGATGGTGCAAGTGAGAACCTGGTTCCGTTTCTGAAGTTGCATCGAAAAGATTCGAAGGAAAACCTGTTTGTTGGTATCAAGCTGCATCCGGAAATGAATCATTTTGCTGCCGATGATACGCGGGTGGATCCATACATGGCGCTTTGTCGGCGTTTTAATATTCCCGCGGTGGTCCATTGTGGCGATGGCAGCTCATCGGCGATGCGCATTTACGCTCTGGCGCGTCGTCATCCAACGGTTCCTGTAGTGCTCTACCATATGGGCTTCGGAACGAACCACCAAGAATCGATTGCGACTGTTAAAGCGGCACTGAAAGCCAAGGACGCGAACCTGTATCTCGAAACGGCCCAAGCAGATCCGAAACAAGTTTTGTCAGCGGTGAAACAAATCGGAAGCGAGAGGGTATTGTTTGGTACTGATGCCACTTACTTCGGCAAGAAGCACTATGAAAATTACGACGAGCTGGTGGCACTGCTTCGAGCAAAGCTGACAAAGGAGGAACTGGACGACGTGCTCTACAAGAACGCACAGCGGCTGTTCCATCTGTGAAAGCGTTTTGAGCCTGTACGATTACGAATCGAGATTCACCAATCAATTGTGCGGAATGTTCTTCAGTTTGGCGTAAAAGTATCCTTGAACACAACTTTGTTTGTAGGGCAATCGCAAAACAATGTACCCAGGCAGTAAGTCCCCTTTTTGCTGTCCAAACTCCAGTCGCATGCCGTAGTTATCGGCCGCAGTAAAGCTGTGCATGTCTGGAGGACCAGTGCCAGTGCTTGCTCTAAAATTGATATCAGGTGAATTGAATGAGTCGGCATTACGCCCGACAATGTACTTCTTGTTGCTCTGGGTTGACAGCGGCTCGCCCAATATAATTTCGATGCTAGTACCCTCGAACAAATCGCCCTTCTGGATCATCAGTCGGTCCCGCAAACCGTGCTCGAGACTGATTTGAGTTGGCTTGAACGCGATGCCCGAGACATTCCCAGCCAACGGTGTCTGCGGAAAAGCGGCAGCTGAAGCCTGCCAGCACCATTCATAAGATCCCAGCTTCTGCGCAGCAGACGGAGCTGTTGGCGCTAACCTCTTCTTGTTACCCATTTCTGTAAGCCAATTCTCTTGCTCGATTCTCCATGCTCCATTTTCACGTACCAAGAAAATGGTTCCTTCTGAAGTTTTGGACGGTGGTGCCCCAAGTGCCGTCGACGCAGCATTGATCGCGGCGGAAAACGAATCTTTCACAGTTCCAGAGACGGATACGGTAGCATGGTCACCATTGATGTTTTCAGCTAGAACTTTCATATTCTCGATTCGCGTGGTGCCAAGAGAATTGCTCGCCTTCTCAGCCTTCGTTTTTGCAGGCTTCGCGAGGTATTCCACGAATAAACGAGCAGGGTCTGCATTTCTCTTTTGCACATACTCAACGAACACCTGGCTGGGAGACAGGTTCTCCGCTGAGACCGAAGTGGACATCGATAGCGTCACAACAATGCTCAACAGCAAAAGGAACTCGTATTTGATAGTCATGTTCAATAGCTCAAATCCGAAGGAAACGTGCAGCACAATTGTACGAACTCGGTGATTACTTATGGGGGGTCAAAACATAAATCATGCGTTGATTGTGATTTTGCCATGAATTGAATCAAAAAAGAGGCACCACTTCTGGTGCCTCTTTCCCTGAGATGATGGGAAGGAATGATCTAATAGCCTGTATTACTGCGATTTCCATATTCTTGGGAGGGGAAAGGAACCACATCAACGCGACGCTGCCTGCGCTTACGTTCGAACGGTTCCGGCTGCTTCCGCGGCTGTTCGCGCGGTGGATTGAGCTGAGACGACCAGCTCCAAAACGCCCAGGCGATGCTGGCGGTTGCGAATCCAAGGAGAAGGAATTGCCAACTCAAACACGCCAGCATAAAGCACAGCGCTAAGACAGCAACACCTGCCCCGAACGTACGTAGCTGAAAAGCCATAGTATGCCTCAGGCAAAGATGATATTTAAATTTTTGAGAGTGTATATACGATACACCGCAAATCAATATCGCGGCCTCTTGGAATCGCTGAATTCTCTAAAATTAGTTAGCCGGCGCAAATTCATCTGCACCACTCGGTTTATCAGTCGGAGTGGAGCCCTCCTGCGTGGCCGGCGGTACAGCTTCCCCTAGTACCGGAGCGTTGGAACCGGCTGCAGGTAGTGCTACAGGCGGTGCGGAATCGGTTGGTAAAACTGCTGGCGCCACTGAGGGCTCGGCAATAGGTGTCGACGCAGGAGCTGGTGTCGACGCAGGAGCTGGTGTCGACGCAGGAGCTGGTGTCGACGGGGGCGTTGAGACCACAGGCGAAGCCGGAGCTGATGCCGACGGCGCTGTTGAAGGAGCCGAC
>Ga0163152_10007988_pt1 | contig 11409 bp, 8 predicted proteins | sample OliLakLV19MP8IB2_FD_148635 | JGI IMG/M metagenome (GOLD analysis project Ga0163152, IMG submission 148635) | Freshwater microbial mat bacterial communities from Lake Vanda, McMurdo Dry Valleys, Antarctica - Oligotrophic Lake LV.19.MP8.IB-2 | ecosystem: Environmental > Aquatic > Freshwater > Lake...
GTTGCCATATTTTAGATGGAAGAGGAGATAAACCTTCCGTATTCAGAATCAGCATTCCGGGAACTAATCCTTTTAATGGCCCCAATCCTGTTCCGGGAATGGGAGATCAATTGCAGGACAAAGCCATTATCGGAGAATTGGCAGAAGGATCAGTAGAGATTATTTACACAGAAGTATTTTATTCTTTACCGGATGGAACTCCTTACAGTTTAAGAAAACCAGATTATACTATTATTAATACCTATATTCCACTTCCGGCAGAAACAATGTTATCCGTGCGAGTTGCACCTCCTGTATTTGGGTTGGGTTTGTTGGAAGCTATTCCTGAAAGTTCGATTTTAAGTCTTGTTGATGAATTTGATCATGATGGAGATGGAATTTCAGGAAAAGCAAATTATGTTTACGACCATAATTCAGGAACAACCGTTTTGGGAAGATTCGGATGGAAAGCAAATCAACCTCATCTGCATCAACAAACATCTGCAGCCTTTAATGGTGATATGGGAATAACCAGCCCAATGTTCAGCTCAGAATCCAGTGAAGGACAGATCCAACACGACGGTCTTCCGGATGATCCTGAAATTGACATTCATTTTATAGAGGTAACTTCGTTTTATACAAAAACGCTCGCTGTCCCGGCTCCAAGAAATCTGGATGATAAAACTGTAAAACTCGGAAAACAACTGTTTTTTGAGATCGGATGTGAAAATTGTCACACCCAAAAATGGCAAACCGGCAACATCACGGAAATACCGGCAATTTCTAACCAAAATATTTTTCCCTATACTGATATGCTGCTTCATGACATGGGTGAGGAATTAGCCGACAATCGCCCAGACTATCTAGCCTCCGGCTCTGAGTGGAAAACCAGGCCATTATGGGGAATCGGACTTACTCAGCTCGCAAACGGTCATACCTACTTTTTGCATGATGCGAGGGCCAGAAACCTGTTTGAAGCTATTATGTGGCATGGCGGAGAGGCAGAAGAGTCTAAAAATAACTTCGCAAATTTATCCGCAACAGAAAGAGCTGCTTTGGTCTCATTTCTGGAAGCACTTTAAAAGGATTTTTGTTCCTGTTGGAAATAAATTTTGAAATTATATATTATAATAATTTATATATGTAAAATTTTGAACTCAATTTAAGTTTTCAACCACCTTTCGTTAAAAAAATACAAATATTTTAGGGAGTCTATCGTTTTTCCACAAATTGACCCTGTTTTTGCAACTTCTTTAACAAGAGTTCAACTTATTTTTACAAAAAACATTAAAAAATGAACTCCAACCGAACTTCTGCAATGGATCAGGTGCTCAACCGCAAGGTAATTGAGGTAAAACTGCCTTCCAACCGTATTTCCGAATATTATGGCTCCAATGTTTTCAGTGAGGAGATCATGCGCAAACATTTGAGTGAAGAAGCATACTTCAGCGTAAAAACCTCTATTCTACAGGGTCAAAAGATCGATCGCAAAATTGCAGATCAGGTAGCGGCAAGTATGAAATCCTGGGCAATGGGTAAGGGAGCAACTCATTATACACATTGGTTTCAGCCTTTAACAGGTGCAACTGCAGAAAAGCACGACAGTTTTTTCACTCCTTCAGGTCCTGCAGTTGGAATGGAAACTTTTAGCGGTGGAGCATTGGTTCAACAGGAACCCGATGCCTCCAGTTTTCCGAGCGGAGGAATAAGAAGTACATTCGAAGCAAGAGGTTATACCGCATGGGATCCCTCCTCTCCTGCTTTTATAATGGAATTAGGAAGTGGCAAAACGTTATGCATCCCTACCATTTTTGTTTCTTATACCGGGGAAGCTTTGGATTATAAAGCACCTCTGTTAAAATCTTTACATCTGTTAGATCAGGCTGCAGTTCCTGTTTGTCAGTATTTTGATAAAAACGTTAACAAGGTTTCTGCAACACTCGGATGGGAACAGGAATATTTTGTGGTGGATGAAGCCTTATTTATTAACAGGCCTGACCTTAGTATTTGCGGAAGAACTCTGGTTGGACATTATCCAGCGAAAGGTCAGCAATTAGAGGATCATTATTTCGGAACAATTCCTGAACGCGTTTTCAATTTTATGATAGATTTTGAAATGGAAAGTCATAAACTTGGAATTCCATTGAGAACCCGTCATAATGAAGTTGCACCCGGACAATTTGAATGTGCGCCAATGTTTGAAGAAGCCAGCATAGCCGTTGACCATAACTGTTTGTTGATGGATGTTATGGAAAAAGTTGCAAAACACCACAAACTGCGTGTTTTATTTCACGAAAAACCTTTCGCAGGTGTAAACGGATCCGGAAAACACAATAACTGGAGCATGGGAACCGATACAGGAAAAAATTTATTGAGTCCGGGTAAAACGCCAAGAACCAATTTACAGTTTCTTACTTTTTTTATTAATACGATTAAAGCAGTGCACGATCAGGCAGATCTTTTAAGAGCGAGTATAGCAAGTGCAAATAATGATCACCGATTGGGTGCAAATGAAGCGCCGCCAGCAATTATTTCTGCATTTATCGGAACAGCACTTAGGTCAGTATTGGATGAAATAGAAAACAGGGTGGATCCAAATTCATTTGACGATTCCGATAAAACAGAATTGCGTTTGGATATACACAATAAAATTCCCGATCTGATGTTGGATAATACCGACAGGAACAGAACAAGTCCTTTCGCCTTCACAGGAAATAAATTCGAATTCCGTGCCGTTGGATCCAGTGCAAATTGCAGCAAGGCAATGACAACCCTAAATACAATAGTTGCGGCCCAACTTATTGCTTTCCGCGAAGAAATTGACGCATTAATTAAAGGTGGTGAAAATAAGGATGGCGCCATTTTACGCGTATTGAGAAGATATATTTCCGAAAGTAAAAATATTTTATTTGAAGGTGATAATTACAGCGAGGAATGGGCAAAAGAAGCAACTGAAAATCGCGGATTAAAAAATGTAAAAACCACACCGGAAGCAATCGATTTTTATGGTACTGAAAATGCAAAAAATATTTTTGTTAAAAATAAAATATTAACAGAAAGAGAACTGCACGCACGTCAGGAAATTGAATTTGAGGAATACGCAAAAAAAATCCAGATCGAAGCGCGTATTTATGGTGAATTAGTATACAATTATGTTTTACCTGCAGCAGTAGATTATCAAAATAATTTATTGGATAATGTAATGAAATTAAAAGCGGTTGGATTAAACGAAGATCACTACAAGGAACAAATTGATCTTGCAACTACTATTACCCTGCATTTAAATCATTTACGTGCTGCATTGGAACGTATGGTAGAAGAAAGAAAACGCGCAAACAGAATCCACGATGCCCGCGAAAAAGCATACGCGTATTGCAACAATGTAAAAACGTTATTCGACGAAATACGTGAACATGCAGATATGCTCGAACGTTATTTACCGGATAATAAATGGCCTCTTGCGAAATATAGGGAGTTGTTGTTTGTGAAGTGAAGGGGTATCAGGTATCTGGATGGCATAATAGTGATAAGAGAAAAAGGATAATAAAACGAAAGCCTCATAGGAATTGTAGGGCTTTCGTTTTTTTGGGGTGGAGTTATATAAATATATATTGTATTTAATAGGAAGTTCACAATTTTGCAAGTTCCTTTTTTAAATCAGCAATGGAATATTGTTTATAATCGGGTTTAATAATCATGTCGGGTGAAATTGTAACTTTTTGAATACTGAGGTAGGAAGTTTTATCTTCGTATTTTAATGCAACCACAAAACACTTTCTTTCTTTCCCAACATTTGCAAATCCATGGGTATCATTAGTATTATTGTTTGCGGCCATCATACTTTTGAATTCAGTAAATACTAAACTAATATTGACATTTGCAGCGGGTTTTTGCTCTACAATAATATTAGTTCGTTGTTTTTCCGGTAGTTCCAAAAAACGGTCACAATTCATCCAACCTAAATTTGTAGCTTTAGTGATATAATAATTCCATTCGTCGGCAGAAATATCTCCTCTGCCAACCTTTGATTCAAAATTTTTGTTTTTTCGTTCTTCCATTAATTTGCATAACTGGAAATAGCTGCGCACACCATAAATTGCGCAAATGCTATCTTTATATTTATTAAAAGCAATATAATCAACTCTTCCAACATCTATACGTGTCGAATTTACCGTTGCATTTATACCTATGAAATTTTTAATCTGACAGAAAAATAAAGGACATCGTTCAATATATTTACTGCGATAAAAATTATATCTATTTAATAATTCTTCTATTTTGTAATTTGCTAAAGGAGCCAGTATCGTTGGCGAAAGCACCCAATTAATATTTCCCGATTCTGTTTTAATTCCACTAAATAGTTGCATCTTTTCTTTTAATTCCGCAGTTGGAAACATCACAGTTAATGGTTTATCTTCTTTAACAGTAAGTATCCTGTTGCATAATTGCGCATTTAAAAATATCATGCCATCTGATTCCAATTGCACGGAACCCGACATTGTTGAAAGATTATTTAAATACATAGAAACCGGATCATAAGCTTCCAATAAAACAATGTCAACATTTTGCCCAACACAACTTTTCGGTATATAAAATGCATCTGCATCAATACTAATAATAGTTCCGGCCTCTCCTATCAATATGGTATCACGTGTTGGATCAATTTTAAATTTTTGTGTTGGTGTTCGCAACTGATCAAATAATTCGGAAATATTTTCCTTCGATTTAATTTCAATATAGCTAATATATACGTCTACACATCGCTCCGAATAATGGAGACCTTTTTTGGTATAACCTTCTTTTAATTCACCAAACCAATGCATGGTGATTTTATCTTTTAATGCAGCCGGAATATCTGAACTCATAGCTGCAAATACAACATCACATCGTTTTTTCGATAAGGTTTTATTGTAATTAACTGAAGCCGAAGTATCAGCAAATCCATAAATTTCAATGGCTGATATCTGAATATCATCCTTATTCAAAAAATTTACCATTTCCGAAATGATAATATCATCTCTTTCGTCTAAAACGGATTCATCGTTTTCAAAATAAATGGTCCTGTTAAATTGTTGGGCTGTCGCAGAAACGTATACAAAAGTAAGAGCAAGTAGTAAATGGATTTTCATGCTCGAATTTCGACAATAACGAATACACAAGAAAATTTATTGTATCGATTCTCTGGTTAGCAGGTTCATTGCTCGTTTTTGTAACCCACAAAATGGACAAAAAAGGGTAGCCACGAATGCATTTAGACTTTAATATGGTGTAAAAATAAGAATTACCCTTGGCTGTTTATTCGTGCATTCGTGGCTACCCTTTTAACCCATAATATAGACAAAAAAAAGTTGCCACGAATGCACGAATAAACAGCCGAAAGATGGGTTGTTTGTATTATTAAAATGTTTTTTATTCTTGCAGCTGCCTGACGGCAGTAAGGTTAGTGGCTACCCTTTTAACCCATAATATAGACAAAAAAAAGTTGCCACGAATGCACGAATAAACAGCCGAAAGATGGGTTGTTTGTATTATTAAAATGTTTTTTATTCTTGCAGCTGCCTGACGGCAGTAAGGTTAGTGGCTACCCTTTTAACCCATAATATAGACAAAAAAAAGTTGCCACGAATGCACGAATAAACAGCCGAAAGATGGGTTGTTTGTATTATTAAAATGTTTTTTATTCTTGCAGCTGCCTGACGGCAGTAAGGTTAGTGGCTACCCTTTTAACCCACATATTTAAAATTAAAAAAGCGGCAATAACTACAATGCCGCTTTCTTCACACACTTATTAGAACTATTATTTCATTGCTTTATCTTCTGCGAGGTAATAGGTCATTTCCACTACAAAACGATTATCTAAAACATTTAATCGCTCTGCGGCTCCCGCACTTAATTTAATTAAAACCTTTTCCTGTTTTTCACTTTCGCTTAAACTGCCAATTACTTTTGCATAAATGGTTCTGTTGTTCATCAAATTGCGCACTTTCACAATAGAACCAATTGGTGCCGAACTATGCAATGCATAAAAACGATCATTTGCAGTTTGAATTCCATTTTTTTCTATCCAGGTAGCTACTCCTTTTTCCGAAGTTGCTATCATTTCTGTGGAAAGATATCCTGCATATAGTTGTGCAAAGGTTTTTGATTTATCACCGGTTTCAACAATTGGTTGTACAGTTAAATCACCTTCCGATAACATTGCAGGATCTGTATTAACCGGTTCAGATGCAACAACTGGTTCCTCCTTAATAATTTCTGTCTGTGTTTCCGTTTTTACAGGAGTTTCAATCACATGTGCTTTAGGTTCAGGTTCAGACTCTACAATTTTAGGCTCTACAATTGGTTCAATCACCTTAACTTCATTTTTTGTAATTATAGGTTCCGTAGTTTTCACCTGCGTGTTGCTCGCAGTAAATTTTCCTGGAACTAATATCTCTTGTCCCGATTTTAATGCTCCCATATCAACACCGCTGTTTGCAGCAGCCAAATGCTTAAATGTAATGGCATATTTGCGGCTCACAGCATAGGCTGTTTCCCCTGCACTCACTTTATAAATGATGAGTGTTTTACCATCAACAGTTCGTACACCCACCGAATCTCCGGGAAGTGTATTGTTTCCAACAACACTCCAGGCCCATAAAATGACGAGGATTAAAACGCAAATTCTTTTCATATTCTTATCTTGTAAAAGTGCCTCCATGTGTATTTCCGATTTTGAAGGTTAAAAAATTACAGATCCAAGTTTTTTATTAAGCTGTGCACTCAAAACATTTCAGTACTTTGTTGCGCGCACTAACTGTATAACTTGTATTTTTGTGAACTTATTATTTATTAACAAATTATTCACATGCAAAAGTAAATTGATAAACCATGCACAGAAGTATTATGAGGCGCATCTTATTAACCACTACATTTATAAGTGTACTGTTATGCACACAGGCACAAACGGAAGCACAAGGTGAAAATAATGCCAAAACGAAGGTTTATTATTTTGAATTACATCAGGATATTATGCCAACCTCTGTTCGAATAGTTGACCGGGCAATCCGCGAAGCAAAGGAAATGAAGGCAGATTATATCGTTATGAGCCTCGATAGTTACGGTGGTTTATTGGATGCAGGAGATACTATTCATGTAAAATTATTGCGTTGCCCTATACCGGTTTTATGTTACATTACCAATAACGCAGCCAGTGCCGGAGCGCTCATAGCCCTCAGTTGCGATTCCATTTATATGTCGCCATACGCAAAGATCGGCGCTGCAAGTGTGGTGGATCAGGAAGGAAAGGTGGTGGATGAAAAATATCAGGCTTATATGCGTGGAATTATGCGTTCCACCGCCGAGGCAAATGGCCGGGATCCTGAAATTGCAGAAGCAATGGTGCAGGGAGGTGGTGCAGTTCCCGGAATTATAGATTCTAATAAAATTTTAACCTTCACAACCGCTGAAGCAATTAAATATAATTATTGTGAAGGAGAGGTAAATTCGATTGAAGACCTTTTAGCAAAAATAAATATAACCAGTTACGAAATAACAGAATATAAAACAACAGGAATGGATAAAGTGATGGCATTTTTATTAAATCCTATACTGCGCGGATTATGTATTACATTTATTTTTCTGGGATTATATTTTGAATTGCAATCACCGGGTATCGGTTTTGCATTGCTAATTGCAGTAATTGCTGCACTGCTGTATTTTGCTCCTTTATACGTGGAGGGATTGGCTGCAAATTGGGAAATATTATTTTTTATTATCGGATTAATATTAATCATTCTTGAAATATTTGTCGTCCCGGGATTCGGCGTCACTGGAATTGCCGGTATGGCACTTACATTTTCTGCCTTGGTTTTAGCAATGGTAAAAAATGTAGGTTTTAATTTTGAGATGAGTGGTGATGGTGAAATAACAACATCGGTATTAATTGTCCTGAGCTCCTTTGTAATTTCATTAGCAGTGATGTTTGCATTTTTTGGGAGATTTACGCGTTCTAAATTATTTAAAACATTATCACTGCAAACATCTGAAAATCACAGTGAAGGATATAATTCCACCATCTTTAATATTCCTTCCGATTTTATCGGCAAAACAGGAATTGCAAAAAGCGATCTTCGTCCCGCAGGAAAAATTGAAATTAATGGCGAATGGTACGACGGACAAAGCGACGGAGAATTTATTTCTAAAGGGGAAGTAGTGAAGGTTGTTTCGGTTATGAATAATTATTTGATTGTGCGAAGAGGATGAGAGTGGGCTGTGGGCAGTGGGCAGTGGGTAACATTGGAGAGGAGACTCCGGGTGTAGATTTAGAAATAACGAAAACTGATAAACAATTTTACATATGTTTATTCTTGAACCTTGCCTCCTGACCTTTGACAACTAAAAACAAAAACGTAAAATGAACATCATAGCTATTATTCCATCCCGATACAACTCCTCTCGCTTTCCGGGTAAACCTTTAGTAGATATTAATGGAAAAAGTATGATACAGCGTGTTTATGAACAGGCACAAAAAGTAAAATCATTTTCTAAAATAATTGTTGCAACAGATGATATAAGAATTGAAGTACATGTTAAAAGTTTTGGGGGAGATGTTATGATGACCTCTTTCGAACATCAATCCGGCACTGACCGTTGCGGAGAAGTTGTGCGAAAATTAACGGAGAATTATGATATTGTGGTAAATATTCAGGGAGATGAACCTTTTATTCAACCGGAACAATTAGAAAAATTAACGGAAATATTTATTGATGAGCATACACAAATTGCAACTTTAGCCATTAAATTAAAAAACAAAGAGGATATATTTAATCCTAATATTGTAAAAGTGGTATTTTCTATTAGTGGTAATGCATTATATTTTTCCAGAAATCCAATTCCTTTTACAAGAAATGTTTCCACTGAAAATTGGATAGATTCAACATCCTATTTTAAACATCTCGGCATTTATGCATACAGAAGTGATATACTCAGAAAAATAAATACAATATCTCCCGGTGAACTCGAAAAAGCTGAATCTCTCGAACAATTGCGTTGGCTCGAAAATGATTTCAAAATCAAAATAGTAGAAACTGATTTTGATACAATTGGGATTGACACACCGGAGGATCTGGAAAGGATAAAGGGTTATTAATAACATCCCTTGATTTTATTATTCGTGGGTCGACAGTCGTGAGTGGCATTTTTCGTGGAAAGGTGCATGCCGTGGCCCCTCAGACCTCATAGGAGGTTTCCTAAACCTGTGAGGTCGAGAGAGAGGCAAAACAGTAATATTCAACTCTTTTAGGTAATCTCCTCAAAAACCCGTATCTTTGCACCTCGTTCTGAAATAGATTATCAAATTTTAAGATATACCGCGGGGTGGAGCAGTTGGTAGCTCGTCGGGCTCATAACCCGAAGGCCGCAGGTTCGAGTCCTGTCCCCGCTACTAATTTTTTTAATTATTGAAGGAAAAACGCTGCATATTGCAGTTTTTATTTCTTGCACAACTCCAGGTTTTCTCGCAGATAAAGCAAAAAAGTGCTGATTTATAAGGCTTTTTGGCTGTAATTGCGGGAAATTGTTTTTTATAAAAGAATCGAATTAAAGTGGGATTTACAGTTGCTATTATTGGTCGTCCGAATGTTGGGAAATCAACCTTATTTAACCGCTTAACAGGGGAGAGGGTTGCTATTGTAGATGATATCAGCGGTGTTACGCGCGACAGACACTATGGTACGGTAGAGTGGAACGGAAAAACGTTTGATCTTATAGATACCGGTGGATTCGTAGCGCGTTCGAGTGATGTTTTTGAAACGGAGATCAGAAGGCAGGTAAAAATTGCCATTGATGAATCCGATTTGCTCATTTTTATGATGGATGTTACCACCGGCATTACCGATTTTGATGATGATGTAATAAAAATGTTGCGAAAATCGAAAAAAAAGGTATTTGTAGCAGTAAATAAGGTGGATAATAATGTTCGTCATTTGGAAGCTACACAGTTTTACGCAGCGGGTTTTGAAGATGTATTTTTTGTTTCTTCCATAACCGGAAGTGGAACCGGCGAAATTTTGGATGCAGTTGCAGCGCAGATTCAGGAACCCGATAGCAGTGATGTTTTAAAAGAAAAAGGTCTTCCGCGTTTTGCTATAGTTGGCCAGCCTAATGCAGGAAAATCAACTTTATTAAATGCTTTAACCGGACAGGAACGCACTCTGGTTACCGATATTGCAGGAACAACAAGAGATTCCATCCACACCAGATATCAATTATTTGATAAAGATTTTATTTTGATAGATACAGCCGGTATAAGAAAAAAAGCCGCAGTAAAGGAAGATCTGGAATTTTATACTGTAATAAGAGCGATTAAAGCGGTGGACGACAGTGATGTTTGTTTACTGGTAATTGATGCAAATTCCGGAATTGAAAGTCAGGATCTCGCAATTCTACAAATGATTGAGAAGAAACACAAAGGTTTAGTGATATTGGTGAATAAATGGGATATGATGGAGAAGGTGACCAATACCATGCGCGATTTGGAGGTTAAAATCAGAGAAAAGATTGCACCTTTCCGCGATGTGCCCATTATTTTTATTTCGGCTTTAGAAAAAACCAGAATATTTCAGGCTATGGAAGAGGCCCTCAAGGTTTTTGAAAACAAACAATTAAAAGTTTCTACCTCCAAATTAAACGAAGTAATGCAGGAAGCACTGGCATCGTATCATCCGCCAGCAGTTCGGGGAAGTCATATCAAAATAAAATATGTAACACAAATGCCGGCATCGGTGCCAACCTTTGTGTTTTTCACCAATTACCCTAACGATATTCGCGAAGCATACCGCAATTACCTGGAAAATAAGCTGCGGGAAGCGTTTCCTTTATCGGGAGTTCCCATAAATATTTTCTTCCGCAAGAAATAGTTGTTTTATTTTTTTATATTTTTGCACTATACTATTTATAACCAAATCGAATCAAAATGAAAAAATTATCTTATTTGACCATCGCCCTGGCACTTACCATATTTGTATCCTGTAAAGGAAAATCTGCAAAAGATGCGGAACAGGAAAGATTGGACAGTTTATCTACTCAGGTAGAAACAGGCGCTTCTGAATCCATTGAAAATGCAGCTAAGGTTGACGAAGTTTTAAACCAATCATCTGATGATGAATTGTTTGGAACTGATGTTGATGACGCTGCTGTGGAAAGTGCAACGAAGAAATAATTAAAAGGATATAATTAAAAAAAAGCCGACATAAATGTTGGCTTTTTTTGTTTTGAAAAATTTAAAAGAAGGAATTTGTTATCGGATGAAAATTAAGCTTAACCCAACTTGGCTTTTTAGCGAGTAACCTATGCTGATTATCAAGTAGTTAGACTTATTAATGGTACACTACATATTTTCTTTTTGCTTTTATATCGGGTTTACAACCACATGCCATATAAATATCTTTT
>Ga0163152_10008000_pt1 | contig 11399 bp, 10 predicted proteins | sample OliLakLV19MP8IB2_FD_148635 | JGI IMG/M metagenome (GOLD analysis project Ga0163152, IMG submission 148635) | Freshwater microbial mat bacterial communities from Lake Vanda, McMurdo Dry Valleys, Antarctica - Oligotrophic Lake LV.19.MP8.IB-2 | ecosystem: Environmental > Aquatic > Freshwater >...
GTTTCGAGGTCCGGATAGGAACGCAAAACACGGGTCACGGCTTGCCTCACTTCCGCGCGGAATTTCCGGCTAGTGAAGGTGCGACGTATCGTCTCGATCGTGTCGTCCGAGGTGTAGCGGGGCACGTTCATGGCTAAATGAAACTCTTCGAGAAGCACCCGCTCGGTCATGGCATGCTCCTTTCGATGGAGAACAGCGGAAAGGACCCACCCGCAACCGAGTGGGATTGATCGCGGGGATGTGTAGTAAGCGGCCCGTTCTGGAACGGAAGGGTAGAGGTCATGATTCATCAACAACGCACGGGCTGACTCGCGGACTCGCCGCGATTGACCGGCCGTCATCATGATCACGGACTCACTTCGTTCCGTCAGTTCGGACCGCTAGCGATCAGGCCAGGGCCAGACGGCGCACCGCCTTGCGAACCCAGAAGCCCACCTGAACCGCCACGGCTGTGGCCGCCGCGCCTGCTCCGGAGATGGCGGCCGCCAAGCCATGTGAAGTCAAATAGCTGAAGGTCGCGACTGCCACCCCGATACCCATGCCCAGCAAGATTACCTTGCGAAGTTGCCAGATCAGACTGGCACCGGTTCGAGTGCCGTTGACCGTCGCGCGAATCGACCGGACCCCGGCCGCCACGCTCGCTGTCATCGCGCCGGCTGCTACCCCGACCTGGGTCGCACCGCTCCGAACTGTTGACTTCAGTCGTTGCCAAAAGGTCGGCAGAGTGGCCTGAGCCGGTGCCGTCGATTGGTGCAGGGTGGCCCGCAAATCGGGATCGGTCAACATCTCGATGACAGCTTCCTTAACCGCACCGCGAACGCCCTCGCGCGCGGCGGCCGCCACCGAATCGTTCAGTGCATCGCTCAGTCCGTCCAGAATCGAGTCGAATCGATCGAGTTGATCGCTCAGTTGCTTCTTGCCCATTCGCCCATTGGTCATCGTTGCAAGTGCCATGTTTTGCTCCTCATGTATTGGTGTGTCAAAACAAAAAACCGACCTGACGGTCGGTTACGAAAGTCAGGCTTGACCGCTCGAAGCGGTTTCAGCCTGCGGGTACTACAGATCCTCATCGGCGAGGTGGTCGAAGTTCAATTTCTCGGTGGTGCCGACCAGCTTGTGCATGGTCCACAGCACTCCCAAAACGGTCCGGGTGATTGGTCCGCCGGTGAGCATGGCACCGCCGACGGCGAGGGCCACGCCCGCGGCCCCCCACGGTGATCGCTTCTGCAACAGCCACCAGCGTCCCGCCGAAAACGCGAAAGCCAGCGCGGCCGGACCGATCGGATTCGCGGACGATTCGTCCTCGTCCTCGTCGTCGTGTCGCCTGCCGCTGGCATCGACCCAGCCGCCCTCATCCCAGCGCGAACGACCGTAGGCGGAGCCGGGCCGCTGGAAGGCAGGCCGACTCGCCAGCGTGCCGGTCAGCACCGTGGCCACTCCCTCGGCAACCGCCTTACCAATTTCGCTGGCCACGGCATCGCGAACTTGGGACCGCAGCCGCTGGAGCCGCTCAGCCAGTTGCCGTAATTGCTCCTGAGCCAGTTCCTTCATGGTGCCCTCCTCAGGGTGAAAGATTGAGTTGCCGCAAGCCGGACGACGCCGCGGCCACGATCCGTGGTCCCGAGCCAAACTGCTTGAGATAAGCGATCAAGCGACCGATCCGGCAGGCCGCATCGGTCAGGGCCAATCGCAATGCTTCCGCCTCGGTCAAAGGATCAATGGTTCCATCGGCTGTGAGGTTGACATGGCCGTTGGCTACCAAAGCGGGTTCACGATTCAACACAGCAAAACTCCGTTGGGGTGAAGGTGGAGACATATCGACCACGGCGGACGGACCTTCGAGCGCTGCCATGGCTGGCCTCGACGCGGGCTCAACCACAGTCGCGGGCCGATCCAGAGGGGCCGGTAAGGCCGTGGCCGAATCGCCGGTGATGCACAAATACATCCGGTTGGGATCGTGGGAATGGATGGGCCGATGCGGTGCCGAGACGCGAAACTGCCGGAAGCCGAGCGACAGGCCCCGGCCCAGCAGTTCCGAATCCACGACCAGTTGCACATCGGTACCCACTCGCCGCGAGTTCGGCAGCGGCGCTTCCAGTATCTCGTCGGTTTCGTCCGGACGGATGCGCACATAGACCTGCTCGCCCAGGTCGATGGTCACGGGCCGAGAGGATTCACCGGTCGGCATGGGCATGGCCAGGACTTCCAAAATCGTCTCCACGTCTCGTTCGTGGAACACGACCTGACTGCGGAGTGCCTTCGGCACCACCTCGAACACGTCGGGATAGCGCAACTCGGGATCACTCTGAAGCCAGATCCGCCAGGGTCCGACATCGACGCACAACCACGGCGCTGTGAAGCCGATGCTCACGGACTGGCGAAGCAGTTCCTTGGCACCGAAGATCGGGACTGCTGGCAGCAGCAGGGTCTCCTCGAAAGGGAAGGTGAATCCGCTCTGGACCAGAAGCTGTTTGGTGTCGCTGGCGATCAACTGGCCCGCTTGACCGCGAATCTGAATCCAGTCCATGGCGTACTTGCCACGATCGCTGGCGGTACTTCGACCGGCCTCGTGCATGGCCTGCAAGAACGTCGCTGGGACCGAAGTCAACTCGGCCGGAGTATCGGGCCACTTTTGTTCGCTCTCCGCGAAGTCGAACTCGCGACTGGCGGGGATGTCCCGAACCTTCCAGCTTGCTCGGCCACGCTTCTCGGTGAGAACCTCCAAGGTTACCAGATCCGAACCGGAGCCGGTGAAGCGTTCGAGGTCCGTCATGGACAGGATCAGGGAATCCAGCGTTCCTTCAATGTCGGGAACATTCAGAGCGACTACGACGTCACCGAGATGGACGGCGAGCGTGCCGACTCCATCCTGGGCCGAAATACGAACCGGATGTGCCGGACTGCGGGAATGGCCCGGCGGGACGCCTCGTCGTGACAGTGCACGAAGTCGTTTGATCGCCGCGCGGGGAAGCGCGATCATGGTACACCTCCTTCAGTAGGTAGTGGGGAATCAGGACAAGAGTGGAACGACCTGGCCGAACGGCGCTTTACTGACTCGACCCCCCGTGACGGCCCACAAGACCGGTACGGCAGGAATCGCAGTCGGAAACTCGGTCTCCAGATCGGTCAGGCAGATCACGCACGCGGGCTGCTCGCTGGCCTGGGCAATCCAGTCGAACACGCAGACGTGGCTGGTGCCGCCACCGCCGACGGCATCGAGCACCAGCGGCCCATCGCTGGAACGCCAAATTTGTACCTTCTGAACCTCGGTGTCGTGATAGAGCACCGTGACCGAACAATCGTAGGACGCCAGAACGGCATTGGCTTCTTCGGCGAAGATGCCAAGCTCCTTGGCTCCAATCGAACCGGACGTGTCCACGGCGAGGACCACGTCGCCCAGTTCTTCGGAATGCAATCCAGGCAGGTACAGACCTTGGGCGATGAACCGTCGATTCGGCCGCGACCAGGAATAGTCGTTGCGAGCATGTGCCGAGACGAACTCGCGCAACACGCTCCGCCAATCGGCCGGTGGATGCAAGACCTGCTCGACCGAGCGACCCAGCCCGCCCGGCAGCGGGCCACGGCCAATCGCAGCCTGCTGGGCCTGGGCCACCGCGACCTTCCACTCGGCTTCGCTGGCCTGCACTTGAGCCGGATCAGCGTGATCGGGATCGATCACTTGACCACAGCCACCGGGATCATTCTTGCCTGCTGGATCATCCGAGTTGCCCGAAGCGTCCTTTCCCTTCAGGAGAAGCGAGTAATATTCCTCGGCTGACTTGCCGACAGGAAGCTCGCCGAACTGGCCTTCGCCCGGCATGAGTCGCCCTTCAGGAAGCACCAGATGTGCATCGCGCAGGATCGGGTTAATGGCCAGATCGCAGGCGATGTTCCAAAGCACCGGGTCACGCGGACCACGACGCGACGGATGCGCCAGGGCGTTGTGCATGACTTCGTGAGCCAACACGCCCTGTATCAACAATGGACCGAGGCCATTGATGAACTCCGGGTTGTAGAGCAATTCTCGGCCATCGGTGGAGATCGTCTCGGTCTCCCAGTCAGGCTTGGGTTGCAAGCGTAAGACCAAGGTCGCAAAGAACGCCGCCGGGGCATCGCGGCCCAGGATCAGTTGAGCCCGAGCCATAGCCAGCGCTCGGTTTGCCGATTCCTCGGCCGATTGGCGAGACGCAACTTCTTCCAGGGCCGCGAACGGCCCATCACGAGCAGTCACTGGTTCCTCCAAGTTGATTGAGTTATGAGATGAACGCTGGCACTTACTCGGTGCCCGCGGTAGCGTAATGGCAGGCACTTGCTCCCAGAAGCAATGATGCAGTCGCCGCGGCCTGGTCGGCTTGATCGACCGCCTGGTGCAAACCTTCCAGCCCAACCGACAGAAGATCCTCGTACATAAGGACCTTGTCGCGCAAGTCGGCTGCTTGGCGCTGGCGAGTCTCCAGGGCGCGCGTCCCCAGGCTGCCGGTGATCACATCCTCGCGAATGCGATTGGCTTCCGTTTGCACCTCTGAAATAACCGCGTCGCGAATCGCCCGGATGGCATCGGAATCAAGCCGATGTCTGAGCAAGTACACGCACGAAGGCCTGCTCTCGGCCGACTCTTCGATCGCCCGAGCAATCTGGGTAAAGTCATCGAGTCGATGACCGGGTACCCAGTAGACCGCGCCGCTCGGACGCAGACGCGTGCCACCAAGCGATTCGACCACGCGTACCAGTACGCCCGAGACCTGTATGGCCGAGACGCGTTCGAGTTGCGATTGATACGCTCCCTGAACTGCAACCGCACGCGAGTCCCAAGGATCGAATGTCAGTGCCGGGGGATCACCAGTGACCCTGGACGTGAGCAAGGTCTGGTACTGATTGGATGACAGGCCGCGGTCTTCCTGCACGACGGCAAAGCCGTCCTTACTTGCCAGCGGTCGAATCAGAATACGTGGGCCGCCAAAAACCTCCTCGAGCGCGGAGCGCAGGGCCGCCGGTGCCGGCCTTGGATCAGGAACCAGAGCTTGCAATTCCAATTCGCCGAGTTTGGCAGCCAGACGGCTGCGGTCGGTCCATTCTGCGATCGACCAAAAGACGACGGCGCCACCGACATCGAGATTGTTCTCGATCATGATTCCTCCAAGTTGTGAATTGGGAATGAGCGAAGAAATGAAATCAGCCCGAAACGAAAAGGCCTTTGGCTCGGGCATGGCCGATCCATTTTTGCACCGACGCGAGCCCGGCAAGTTTGGGCTGAATCGCTAGTGAATCGCGGAGAGCCAGCAAGGTGAACTCGTCGGGTAGCCGCATGGCGTAAGAGACGAAGTTCCCTAGCGACGTGGTTGTCGACCGGCAACGTTCGACGAGAGCGCCAACCAGTGCGTACAAAATCGCCGGCTCCCGCGGAACCGGACTCGTGTCGGGCTTGGCAAGGACTTGATCCAGATCGGGCAGTTCTCGATAAAGCCGCAAGAATCCCAGAAACTCCGCCGCTGGCCCTTCCCCGACGCAGCCCGCTGCGACGGGATGGAGGAGTTCGTTTGGCGTGCGTGAAATCACATCCGACACGAACTGCCAGGACCGTGGAGTAGGGAACGCCCGTGGATTGCTGGTCACATCGAACTGAGAGAGCAGCGCGGGGCGGTAGTTCAAGAACGCCCGGACTTCCGGCACGATTCCGTTTATCACGGCCCATGCCTGCCAGTCTTCGCTCGATACTTGGAGGTCGAGATGAACGAAGCGATTCAGTAAAGGTGAAATCAGCCGATGAGTGCCGGCCCGATCCTCGCTGCGATTGCTCGCGGCCACTACACTCCAGCCATCTGGCAACTCGTACTCTCCGACTCGACGGTCGAGTGTCAGTTGTAAACAGGCGGCTTGCACGAGCGGTGCCGCTTGCGCGAGTTCATCGAGAAACAGCACTCCATTACCGGCACGAGGCAGGAACGCCGGAGGGCACCATACTGCCTGGTCGCCGTCCAGTCGCGGCAGGCCGCGTAGATCCACCGGGTCGAGGAGCGTCGCTCGGACATCGACGAGGCCAAGGCCAAGCGAGCTCGCGGCTTGCTTGACCAGGCTTGATTTTCCAACTCCTGGACTCCCCCACAAGTACACCGGTCGCCCCGTCGGGATTAAGACAGCCAAAGCCAGACTCAATTGAGAAGCTCTCATGAAACCTCCTACAAGTGAAAAGAAAAAAAGCCAGCAATTCACGCGAATTGCTGGCCGGACCGATCGGTGAGAACTCAAATTAACACGAACGACATCATGCGTCGGAAGAATCGCCAGATCGTCTCTGCTTTCGTTCGAGAGTCTTGCGTCGATTTCGACCGTCCGGCATTTCTTCCCCCCGCGACGAGAACCAGAACTTCAGCGCCGATCGAACCGTGTCTTTGATTCGGCCAACTTTCGTCGCGATGTCCTCGATCAGAAAGCCCTGGTCGTAAAGCAGTTTGACCTCCTCGGCAATCGCCTGGAATACCGGTGGCTTCAACAATTTTTGGGGCATCTCTGCGCGTCGTATTCTGCCATCGACAGGAGCAGATAGGCCGCGCCGCTCGTGCCAGATCTGCAATGCGTCTGTCACCTGATGCCGTTCGATTCCGAGTTTCTCCCCGATCGCCGTGATCAACATGCCTTGCTCGGCAAGTTCATGCACCCGATCGGCAAATTGCTCCGCGATCGTGTCATTACGGATCTCGACCGTCATCTCTGTGCCTAGATCTTCATCCATCAAGACACCGCTCTGCAGTCGAGTCAAGGACGTACAGAGCAGCCGCAGGCGAAAGCGGGCGATCACCCAGCCACGTCGCTTTGCTTTCACAGGCCCTTGCACGATTTCGATTCGCCCACCTGTCAGCAACTCCAGGATGGTCCGAACCATTCCGGCGTCCTCTGGATCGTTGCCGACTGCAGCTCTCACCAAGATCTGCTCCAGCTCTTCCAACATTCCTGCGACTTCTTCCTCCCCCGGAACGATCACGGGCCTGGAAGCAGCAGCTTCCAGAATTGACAAGTCAGCCGCAATCGTCGCTCGTTCGGCTCGCAGGGCTTGCAAGCGAGTGGTCGATTCCTGACGGTCATCTTCCGAAATACCGGCGTTTTGGAGGACGAACTCGATTTGACGTGTGAGACGGTCACGATGAGCACGTAACGAAGTGATTCGACTTTCCTCGGGACGGGTAGCCTGGGCAAAAGCCAGTTGGCAAGAGTCGATAATCGACTGAACCAACGTCTTGTCGGCCCGGATCTGCTCGGCAATTGCCTCGCAGATTTTTCGTAGAGCCAATCGACGGCTGACATAGTTGTGGAGCGGACGTTCCTCCTTCGGTAGATTGCGGCAGATCGTACACGCCATCCACTGTCCTCGATTACCAGAAACCTTGAGCGGCCGGTCGTGGACCTGGCACATCAGGATCCCGTTTAACACGCGGGGACGCGTAACCCGATTACCGTCGAGCGGCTTTCTTCCAGCTCGTTGCGGGCTTTCGAGCATCAGTCGTTGAGCCTGATACCACATCTCATCCGTTACCAGCCGAAGATTCTCAAACTGCGCTTCGCGCAGAGGCTTCTCTCGCAGCACGCGCTTCGAGTAATCCTGTTTACTTTGCCAGACGTTCTTGCCTTTGCCGTACGCCCAAGCGCCTCGGTAGCACGGATTCTCGATCAAGTACCGAAGTGCCTGATGAGTCCAGTACCCGCCAAACGCCTTGGGCGGCAAAGGTGAGTCCTCGCTATTGAGCCTCTCGATGATACGAGCCAAGGCCAATCGGTCGACGACGAACCACGTGAAGATCTTTAATACCCACTCTGCCTCCTCGGGATTGATCACGATCTTCTGACGGGGGCGATGACGTTTCGTTAGGGGTCCGTCAACATCCTGACCGATGTACCCGAAGGACAGTGTCCCAATCACCATCTGCTTCAGGAATAGACCTTCGTGAGCCGCTCGGATGTTGTCCGCGTACATCGTGCCCGTCATCTCATCGACGAGTGAATGCACCTGCAGGGGAAGCCTCCATTGAGTCCCTTGATCGGTGTCGATACCTGTTTTGACAAATACACACCGAAGTCCGCGTTCGACCACTTCCTCCTCGACGAACTTCATGCATTTGTACCCTTTTCGGAACAAGCGATTCGTGGTCAGGACGAGTAGCACGTTCGCACCCTTCCTGGCGAGAAGTGCGCGGGCTGCATTCAGACCAGGTCGACGTTCCTTCGATCCCGAGATGGCTAGGTCATAAAAAATGTGCGACCGAGGAACACTGAGACCCAATCGGAGAGCTGCTTCGAGGCAGGCCCGAATCTGATCGGCGACGGAATGCTGGAACTCGGTCGAATATCGAGCATAGATAACGCCGATACCTGAGGTTCCGCCTGTTGTGGAATTCAGGTTCATCTCGGCGAACAGGGTGTCGATCTCGCGTTCGGTTTGCTCGCGAAGTTGTTTTCGCTCCTCTTCGACTTCGCGGCGGGAGCGACGGCGACCCGATCGACGGGGCTGCGACCGACGCGAGCCCCGAGGTAGTCGCAACGGCAGGAACTCCGTTTCTAAGTTCCTGAGCACCCATATGGGTCGCCCAGAAAAGTTGTCCCGGTTTTGTCCCGGTTGGCGACCGCCATGACCGGGAACAACAAGGAATGAGAAGGACCAGCCGGACGAAGCAAAGTAAGGCGTCACAAGGGACTTAGCTTCAAATTGCCTGTTTTGTAAGGGGTTATGAAAATGACCTGCGTCGAATCTCCGAGTCGAGAGCCTTTCATCCCACGGAAGCCACTCGACTCAGAGAGTCAAGCTACGCCCGACGCAGATTTTCGTCGGGAGCGTCCATTTGGGGACACCCCACGAACAACGCTCGGAAGACACCTTTTTCTGGTGTGACATTTCGAGACATTTTGTGACATGCCATTTGCACGGAACACCTGCGAGGCCGATTCGAGGCGACCGGTGACGGAAAGGATCCTTTTTTCGTGTCCCATTGAGCCCCATTTTATCCACGCACATGGCGAAACCCTCCGCGGGCATCAACGCCCGATAGACCTGTATTGCGGTGGGGGTCAAAACGTAAGGGGACTTTGGGAGATTTTTCGAATTTGCTGGCGAGGATCGCTGGTAAAAGATTTCCACGAGTGGTTCGCGGCAGGCTTTTTTGATTCCGAGCAGACAAGAAGCTTGCCGCGACACTCGCGACATGGTGGAATACACCAGTGATATGTTGCGCAGCCGAGTTAAAAGAGCGCGCAGGGTCCGAGATAAAGCGCTCGGGCGCGCTCTAAGAAGAAATTCGGCGGCGGAATCGGAGGTATCCCTATGGCGCGATGGTTTCCGGCTCTCTTCTGCGGGCTGACGCTCCTGTTCGCCGGCTGCAACAAGGAGGATCCCTCTGGCAAGGCAGGTGACCCGCCAAATCGAACGGCATTTCCTGTCCCGCTCAAGTCAGGCGAGGCTAACGGACCCGTCGCGAGAACAATCCCTCGCAAGGACCGAAAGGACGAGGCCAAAGGCCCCGTCGCGGGAACAATCCCCAGCAAGAACCGACCGGGACAAACTATTCTTCACTGGGTCGAAACTGCCACGATAGAAGGCGGAGATGGTCACACCGATCGGATCGAGTCGCTCTGCTTCTCGCCGGACGGTCAGACGCTCGCAACGGGGAGCATCGACAGCTCATTGAAGTTGTGGGAGGTCTCGACCGGGAAGCTCCGAAAGTCCGTCGCGCGCGAGCACAAGCCCGCGGCTCTAGCGTTCTCCCCCGACGGCAAGACGCTCGCGGTCGGCAGTCTCGGGGAAATGACGGTCACTCTTCTCGATCCGGTGACGGGCAAGCCCAAGGGCCAATTCACTGACCCGGATGGCTACGGCCAACCGTTGTTCAAGGGCGTTCGATCAGTGGCCTACACAGCCGACGGGGCAAGGTTTGCCGCGGGCGGCGACGACAATCGGGTGCGGATCTGGGACACGACTACGGGCAAGATGGTCCACAACTTTGAGGCAGGCTGGTACTTTGTTCACTCTGTCGCTTTCACTCGCGCCGGCCGTACCTTGGCCGCCGGCGGGTCGAACGGACAGCTTCACCTATTAGACTTGGCGACCGGGAGGCACCAAGCGTTGGTGAAGCAAGAGAAAGCGATCAATTGCGTGGCCTTCTCGCCCAACGGTAAGCTGCTGGCCTATGGCGACGAAAACAATTCAGCCAGGGTGTGGGACTTGGCGAACAAGGTGGGAAATGCGGTGTACAATGTGGGCAGATTCTTTGCGAGAGGCGGGCCGGCATGGTCTCAGCAGACACGAAATCGGTCATCGAACGAGCCAAGCGGATTTATTCCGAGCAACTGCAGGCAGTGCTGGAGTCCGAACACCTCCATCAGTTCGTCGCCATTGAGCCGGAATCCGGCGAGTATTTCGTGGGGGATACGTTCGACGACGTGGTGAAGTCGGCAAAGGCGAAGCATCCGTCACGCCTGTCGCACACTATCCGGATCGGGCACCGGGCGGTCTTTCACATCGGGAGCATGTAGCGGTGAGCGGACTCGTGGATGATCAGCTCAGAGCCCTGATCCGCGTGCCGGTGTCCGCCTCGCGTGCTGGGGAGCGCACGGACCTCGTCGTGTGGATCGACACGGCGTTTAATGGCGGACTGGCGATACCTCGGAAGCAGGTGGCCGCGCTAGGGCTTTCAAAACAGTCGTCCGCCGAGGCAATCCTTGCGGACGGCCGAACTGTCGAGTTGGAAACGTTTGCCTGCTTTCTCGATTGGTTCGGCAACACGTATGAGACGCAGATCGCTGCAAGCGATGGGGAGTATCCGCTGCTCGGGACGATGCTACTAGATGGGCATCACCTGGACATCAATTACGCGGCGAAAACGGTCGAACTCACGTAGCGAACCGGATCATCAACTAGGTGACGCGGGAGAGAGACGTGCTGGAGTCGCTGAAAATCATCCTGGCACGGATCGCCACGGGTGAGTTGTTGCCTCCCACATACTTCGTAGCCCTCGATTGCGATGCCGCCCTGAACACCCGTGACAACGATGAGGCATTTGAGGCGGAGTGGGCCCGGCTGTCCGGAGATGTTAATGGCCGCTGGGCCACGTCCAATATCCCGCACGAGGCACGGTCCTTGGTCGAGGACATCCGTCGCGAATCGTTTCTCGCGGCCAGTCGGGCGACCCAGCAACACGAGATCGCGAGCTACGTTTCCGATGACTTCGACCTGGTCGTGCGGGGCCGTTTGGTTGCTTCGACGGATCCCTTTCTAGCGCAGTTGTGGGGCGCGTACGAGCGCGGCGCGTTCCCGGCCCCACCACTGTGAAATGCGCCGAACAATTCAACAAATTTGACCGGGCCGGCATCAAGTTTCTTTCGTGGTAGAATGATCTATCGGCCGGTCCGGCAAGTTA
>Ga0163152_10008002_pt1 | contig 11398 bp, 5 predicted proteins | sample OliLakLV19MP8IB2_FD_148635 | JGI IMG/M metagenome (GOLD analysis project Ga0163152, IMG submission 148635) | Freshwater microbial mat bacterial communities from Lake Vanda, McMurdo Dry Valleys, Antarctica - Oligotrophic Lake LV.19.MP8.IB-2 | ecosystem: Environmental > Aquatic > Freshwater > Lake...
CTCACGGTGGGTGAGACGGTGCAGGGACACATCGACTGGGCGCGTCGGTTCGACCACATGCAGCAGCACACCGGGCAACACATCCTCTCGGCGGCGTTTGACCGAACGTGTGGTGTGCGCACCGAAAGTTTTCACCTCGGGACAACCAGTTGCACGATCGATCTCGCACGTGAAGTGTCGGCAGCGGAGATTGCGGCTGCAGAAGCCGCGGCATGCCAGGTGGTCTGGGATGACCGCGAGGTGACGGTGCGGTTTGTCACCGAGGCTGAAGCGGCGGCGATGCCGTTACGGAAGGAGTCCCTCCGGTCGGGCACCTTGCGTTTGATCGAGGTGACGGATTGTGATCTGTCAGCCTGTGGGGGCACGCACGTGCCCAGGACCGGTATGGTGGGCCTCATCGCCGTGGCCGGGTGGGAACGATTCAAGGGGGGCAGCCGCATCGAATTTGTCTGCGGCGGCCGCGCACTGGCGTCACACGGCCGTCTCCGGGATCAGGTCACCGCGCTGGTGCGGCAACTGACAGTCGCCCCGCATGAATTGGCCGACGCCGTGGAGCGTCTGCACACCGACAACCGCGCGGCGCAGAAGTCGATGCGGGTGCTTCAGGAGGCACTCGCCACGCACCTCGCCGCCACACTCGTGGCGGAGGCTGAGGATGTCGGATCGTTCAAGCGGGTACTCGTCGAACAACCAGGGTGGGACGCGGCCGCGTTGAAGACGCTGGCGGCGGCCATTGTGGCTCACCCCGGTGTGGTGGCGGTCGTCACTGGTAGCGGTACTCCTGCACCCCTTGTGGTGGCGCGCGCAGCGGATCTCGCCTTCGATGCGGGCGCATGTGTGAAACAGATCACGGCGGCACTTGGTGGTCGAGGCGGTGGTCGCTCCGAACTGGCCCAGGGTGCCGCCGGTGATTCGGCGCGGATTCTTGCCCGTGCGCGCGAATCGGTCAGGTAACGGGATACAATCCGCCTTTCAGTGATGGACGCCGTCTTCCAATTCCTTTTCAAGTACCAGCCGCTGGTATTTGAACAAGGAGACTTTGTGTGGGGGAGTTCCCGGTGGATGTCTGCCAGCGTGCTGGTGGCCACTGGAATCGCCGCGTACGCGTTGTTCACGTACCGCGGCATCCGCGGACACAGCCCACGAGATCGCGCGATCGTCATCACGCTGCGACTCGCGGCACTGGCCGTGCTGGCCATCTGCCTGTTCCGCCCGATGCTGGTGCTGAAGGTCGCGGTGCCCCAGCAGAATTTTGTCGGCGTGTTGCTCGATGACTCGCGGTCGATGCAGGTGTCCGATCTGGAAGGTCTGCCGCGTGGCAACTACGTGCGCGACAACTTCGCGTCGGCCGATGGGCAACTCCTCAAACAGCTCTCGGAAAAATTCGTCGTTCGCACCTACAAATTTTCCTCGGTCGCGCAGCGCCTCAACGAGGGCGACGGCCTGTCGTTCACCGGCACCGGCACGCGGCTCGGCGATGCGCTGGGGCGCGCGCGTGATGAGTTGGCGGGATTGCCGCTCTCCGGTCTGATCGTCGTCACCGACGGTGCGGATACCTCGGAAGGGGCGTTGGAGGCATCCCTTGCGTCGCTGAAGGCCGAATCCATTCCGGTGTTCCCGGTCGGTGTCGGTGATGAAGCGATGACGCGCGACATTCAGGTGAGCCGTGTGGAGACACCGCGCACCGCGCTCAAGGGCACCTCCCTCGTGGTGGACGTCGTTGTCACCCAGACGGGATTTGCCGGGCAGGTGTTTCCGCTGGTGGTGGAGAGTGAAGGCCGCGTGGTGGACACGCAGGACATCACGATGCCGCCCGATGGAGAAGCGTCCACCATCAAGGTGCGCTTCAAAGTGGACGAGGGTGGCCCACGCCGGTTCAAATTCCGTGTCCCCGAGCAGCCCGGTGAGCAGGTGGCGCAGAACAACACGCGCGAACATCTCATCGATGTGCTCGATCGGCGTGTGAAGTTGTTGTACCTCGAGGGGGAGCCGCGGTTTGAAGCCAAGTTCATCAAACAGGCCCTTGAGAGTGACCCAAACATCCAGGTGGTGTTGTTGCAGCGCACGGCGGCGGCCACGCCCTCGGCCCCGCCCAAGTTCCTCCGGCTCGGGATCGACACCCCTGACGAACTGATCGAAGGATTTCCCATCACCGAAGAGGCGCTCTTCAGCTACAGCGGGCTGATCCTCGGTAGCGTCGAGGCCAGTGCATTTACCGCCGAGCAACTGCGGATGATTGCGGAGTTTGTCGGACGCCGCGGCGGTGGGTTGCTCACGCTGGGCGGTGCGCGGTCGTTTGCCGAGGGCGGCTGGGGCGGCACACCGGTCGCGCAGGTCCTGCCGATCACGCTCGAGGCCGGGGCCAACGCCAAGGCCGGCAGTTATTTCTCCGAGGTGTCCATCCGGCCGGCGCGCGCCGGGACCGCCCACCCGATCGTGCAACTGGCCGCCAATGAAGCGGCTTCCCTGGAAGCGTGGCGGAAGCTGCCGCCCCTGACGAGCGTGAACCTCATCCAGTCGGTGAAACCGGGCGCGTCGACGTTGCTGACCGGCGAGGACTCCAAGGGCACCGACCTCGTCATTCTGGCCGCGCAGCGGTACGGCCGCGGCAAGGCGATGTCGTTCCCGGTGCAGGACTCCTGGCTGTGGCGCATGCATGCGTCGATGCCCATCACCGACATGACGCATCACAACTTCTGGCAGCGGCTGCTGCGCTGGGTGGTGGATGGCGTTCCCGGCCGCGTCGAAGTGACCATGTCGCCCGATCGCGTGGAGCCGCGCGAGCCGGTCACGCTGACCGCACAGGTGGCGGACAAGACGTTCCAGGACGTGAGTGACGCGCGCGTGCTGGCGATTGTGCGGTCACCCACGGGGGTGGTGACCGAAGTCCCCCTGTCCTGGACCGTCAAACGTGATGGGGAATACAGCGCGGTGTTTGCGCCCGACGAAGAAGGTCCGTACGAAGTGCGCGTCACGGCCACCCGGGACGGAGAGACGCTCGGCACGTCCGTGGGACATCTGCGGGCTGCCCCGAGCGACCGCGAATATTTTGATCCCTTTTTGCGGTCGTCGCTGCTCGAACGCCTGGCGGACGAAACGGGGGGGCAATATTTCCGCTCGTCCGACACCTCGAAGCTGGCTGAGGCCCTGACGCTGAGCGGCCGGGGCGTCACCGTCGTAGAAGAGAAAGACCTGTGGGACATGCCGGCGTTGTTCCTGCTGCTGGTCGCCTTTGCCGGCGGCGAGTGGATCTACCGGCGCGCAAGGGGGTTGGCATGACGATGACCGCAACACAGCGCACGTCGGCGGCGTTTATCGTGGCGTCCGTGCTGATCAGTGCCGGCCTGACCCTTGAGGCGCAACGGGGCGGACGTCAACGTGGCGATGGCGGCAGCGCCAATGTCCGCCTCGAAAGCAATTTGCCGTACGACGGCCGGTTCACGTTCGTGCGCGTCCGCTATCAGAACTTCATCAGCCGCGGCAATCAGTGGTCACACGATTACCCCTATGGTGAGCGGCACTTCATGAAGATTCTCAACGCCGTGTCGCTGGTCAAGCCCTACACGGACGCGAGCAATGTGCACACGTTTGATGACCCGGAAATCATGAAATTTCCCATCGCGTACATGGCCGAGCCCGGCTACTGGGCGATGACCGAGGCCGAACTGGCCGGGTTGACCGCCTACGTCAAAAAGGGCGGGTTCCTGATCTTTGACGACTTCCGCAACCAGCAATGGGACGAGTGGGCCAATCTCGAAATGCAGATGGCGCGCGTGTACCCCGAGGCGCGGTGGATTGATCTGACGGCCGAACATCCGATCTTCCACTCGTTCTACGACATCGACGACCTGAACGTGATCCCGCAGTACTTCCAGAACTACGGCATCCCGAAGTTCCGGGGTCTGTTCGAGGACAACGATCCGACCAAACGCATGATCGCGATCGCCAATTTTGACACCGACATCTCGGAGTTCTGGGAATTTGCCGACTCAGGCGTGCGCGCGGTGGGTGAAACCAACGAAGCGTTCAAGCTCGGAGTCAACTACATCATCTACGGGCTGACACATTAAGTACGGAGCCGCCGGGCTTTAGCCCGGCGGATAGCGAAGGGACCATATCGTGAGTGTAGACACGCAGACCGTCGTGAACATGGAGTCGCCGGACGACATCGCACTGGCCGACAAGATGAATGCCGCTCGCGGGCAGATCATCACCGAGCTCAAGAAGCTGATCGTCGGCCAGGATGACACGGTCAACCTGATCCTGTTGTCGCTGTTTGTCGGCGGCAACAGCCTGATCGTCGGCGTCCCCGGCCTTGCCAAGACGTTGTTGATTCGGACGCTGGCGCAGGTACTGGAGCTGAAGTTCAACCGCATCCAGTTCACCCCGGACCTCATGCCGTCGGACATCACGGGCACGGACATCATCCAGGAAGACCCGGCGACCGGACGCCGGCAGATGACGTTCGCGCCGGGACCGATCTTCGCAAACATCGTGCTCGCGGACGAAATCAACCGCACGCCGCCCAAGACGCAGGCGGCGCTTCTGGAAGCGATGCAGGAACACCGCGTCACGATTCAGGGCCGCACCTACGACCTGGCCGAGCCATTCTTCGTCTTCGCCACGCAGAACCCGATCGAACTGGAAGGCACCTATCCGCTGCCGGAAGCGCAGCTTGACCGGTTCATGTTCCACATCATCATCGAGCACCCGCCCGAAGACGAGGAATATGACGTCGTGCGCACGACCACGGCGATTCTGGATCCGAAATTTAATCGCCCGGTGTCGGGTGAGCAGTTGGTCGCGTTCCAGAAACTGGTCCGGCGCGTGCCGGTGTCCGAACCGGTGATGCGGTATGCGCTTCGCCTGGTGCGCACGAGTCGCCCGAAGTCGGCCGAGGCGCCGGAGTCGGTGAAGAAGTATGTGGCGTTTGGCGCGTCGGTCCGCGCGGCGCAGTACCTGATCCTGGGTGCCAAGGCACGCGCACTGACGAGCGGCCGGTACCACGTGAACTTCGACGACATCAAGGCACTGGCGCATCCCGTCCTCCGCCATCGCGTGTTGACCAACTTCCGCGCAGAGTCGGAAGGCATCACGAGCGACGTGTTGATCGACGACCTCCTCAAGGTCGTGCCGCTGCCGAAGTCCGGAATGTAGGGTGGACCTGCAGGTCCGACAGAGATTCGATATGGAACGACGCGCACATTCGGGACCGATGACGGGGGCGAGATTTGTCGACCCGACAGTCCTTGCACGTATCGGGAACCTCGACCTGATTGCGCGGCATGTCGTGGACGGCTTCATCAACGGCCTCCATCGCGCCCCTCACTTCGGGGCATCGATCGATTTCGCCGAACACCGCGGCTACGTGCCCGGTGACGACATCCGCCGCCTCGATTGGCGCTTGTTTGCGCGGACGGACAAGTTCTATCTGAAACAGTACGAGGCCGACACCAACACGAACTTCGCGGTCCTGCTCGACATCTCGAAGTCGATGTCGTTTGCGGGCGAAGGGCGTGTGTCGAAGATTGAATACGCCCGCTACCTCGCCGCCTGTATGGGCTACATGGCCCATCGCCAGCGCGATCGCTGCGGCATCGTCACCTTCGATGAAGACATCGTCTCCTACGTGCCGCCGTCGGCGAAACACTTCGATGTGATGTTGCACACGCTCGACCGCGCGGAACCGGTGCGACCAGGGCGATTGCGTGCCCCGCTGGAGAAGATTGCGGAGCACTTCAAGCGCCGAAGCGTCGTGGCGCTGATCTCGGACCTCTACGAGGAGCCCGGGGAGATCATGGAAGCCATCAAGCCCTACCGCCATCTCGGCAACGACATCATGGTGTTTCACGTGCTCGACCGTGCGGAGCTTGAGTTTCCGTACCGGGAGTCGTCGAGGTTTCAGGATCTGGAGACCGGTGAAGAAATTCCCGTGGTGCCCGAGTCGCTGCTGAAGCAGTATCGCGAATTGATTCAGGGCCACATCGAGTCCATCAGAACGAAGTGTTCGGAGATTCGGGTGGACTACACCGTGGTCGATACGTCGCGTCCACTCGACGACGCGTTGTTCAGCTACATGGCGCACCGCGAGCGCACCATGAGGGTGAGGTAACGGATGGCGTTTCTGGCGCCGTTGTTCCTAGTGGGCCTGGCGGCGTTGGCCGTGCCCGTGCTGGTGCACCTGATCCAGCGCGAGCGCAAGACCCCGATCGAATTTCCGTCGCTGATGTTTGTGCGCCGGATCCCGTATCAGTCCGTGCAGCGACGACGGATCACGAACTGGCCGCTGTTCCTCCTCCGCTGTGCGGCCATCATCCTGATTGTCTTCGCGTTTTCGCGACCGTTCCTGACGCAGACATCCGTGCAGGCGGCCATCGCCACGTCCGGTGCGCGCGAAGTGGTGATCCTGCTCGACCGGTCCGCGAGTATGGGCTACGCCGATACCTGGCAACGCGCGCAGGCGGAGGCGGTGCGGGTGATCGACGGCCTGGGCAACGGTGATCAGGCCACCCTCGTGTTGTTTGATCGCAATGCCGAGGAAAACGTCCGCGCGACCGGTGACCAGACGCGGCTGCGCGCGGCGGTCGAAGCCGCCGAGTTGTCGTCGGGCGCCACACGGTATGCCCCCGCGTTGCGACTCGCGCAGAGTGTGCTGTCGAGGTCGACGCTGGGGCAGAAGGAAGTCGTCGCCATCAGCGACATGCAGCGCACCGGCTGGGAACGCCCGGAAGAGATTCAGTTCCCGGAGGGCACGACGTTTACGCCTGTGTCGGTGGCGCCGGTTGATCCCAAAAACATTTCAGTCACATCGGTGGCGTTTAACCGTGCGCGATTCGCCACCGAAGAGCGCATCACCATCACCGCAGCGCTCACCAACCGGGGACCCGAGACGGTGTCGGGTGTGCCGGTCACGCTGCAGATTGATGGCATCCAGACCGGCTCCACGCAGGTGACGCTGCCGCCTGGCGTGGCCACCCCCGTCTCGTTCCCGGCCTTCACCCTCTCGCAGGCGTTTGCCCGCGGCGTCGTCAAGGCGGGCACCGATCCGCTCGAAGCGGATAACGCGTTCAACTTTGTGTTGTCGCCGACGCGTCCTCCACCGGTGCTGGTCGTCACGCGTGATGGGGCGGGCCCGATGGAGAGCCTCTACCTGGCCTCCGGTCTGTCGGTGGGCACACCGCCCGCGTTTCAAGTCGAGACCATGCCGATCTCGAAGTTGAACGCGTCGGCGTTGTCGCGTGCGTCGGTGGTCGTGTTGTCGGACGTGACGGTACCCGGTCCTCTTGGCCCCGAGCTCAGACGTTTTGTGGAGCGCGGCGGCGGCATTCTGTCGATTCTTGGCTCGCGCAGTGGATCACTGGACGGCGAGGGCACCTTGTTGCCGGGCACGCTGGCCGATCCCAAAGATGCTCCCGGTGGTCGGTTTGAGACGTTGGGCGTGATCGACTTCTCCCACGAAGCCTTCGAGCTCTTCAAGACGCCGAACAGCGGGGACTTCTCGAGTGTCCGTTTCTTCAGGTTCCGGCCCATCACCCCTGAACCCTCCGACGCGGTGCTCGCCCGTTTTGCCGACGGCACGGTCGCCATGGTGGAACGCAAGGTGGCTGGGGGCCGTGTCATTGCCTTTGGATCCACCCTCGACGGCGACTGGAACGACCTCGTGCTCAAGCCGGTATTTGTGCCGCTCCTGCACCAGATCACGCGGTATCTTGGACAGGTAGAAACACAACCGGAATGGCAGACCTCGGGCCAGGTGGTCGATGTGACCCAGCGGGTCGCCGCGCTCACCGCGGGTGGCAGTGACCAGCGTGTCACCTCAGCCGTCGTGCTCTCGCCCTCGGGCCGACGGACCACCGTTGGTGAAGGCGGAGCCGCCAGTTCGGTGGACGTGAACGAACAGGGCTTCTACGAGATTCGCCCGCAGGGCGGCGCGGCCAGTGGCCGGCCGTTCACCCTGGCGGTGAATCTCGACGCCGGCGAGTCCGATCTGTCCGCGATGGACGCGCAGGAGTTCACGGCCGGGGCGACCGGACGTGCGTCGCTCATCGCCAGCACGGTCGCCACCGAGGTCCGGCCGGAAGACACCGAACGTCGTCAGTCCGTCTGGTGGTTCTTGTTGCTGGTCGGATTCGTGTTGCTCGTCGCGGAAAGTGTTTTGGCCAACCGGTTGTCGCAGAAGCCGGTGGTGTCCATGCCCGTCGCTCGGGCCTGAAAGGTGTAACAAATGTCGCAGACAAGCTCTGAAGCGCGCGCCCAACTCACCGTCGTCATTGCCGAGGTGCGAAAGCGCTGGCGCATGAAACTGGCCCTGCGCGGTGCCGCGGCGCTCGTGCTGGGTGTCGGCGTGGTGATGCTGGGATCGGCATTGGGCATCGACGCGATGCGGTTTTCGCCAGGCGCCATCATCGGATTCCGGATCGCGGCGCTGGTCGCCGTGGTCGGACTGGTGACGTTCCTGATCATTCGCCCGCTGCGTCGGCGCGTGTCCGACAGCCAGGTGGCGCTCTACGTCGAAGAACATGAGCCCAGCCTCGAAGCCTCGATTCTCAGTGCAGTCGAAACGGTGGAGACGGCCAACGCATCGGCGTCTCCCGCGCTCCTGGAAAAACTCGTCGAGCAGGCCACTGAACAGTGCCGTGCCCTCAACACCAGCCGGACAATCGATCAGCAGGCACGCCGACGATTCGCCGCAGCGCTCGTGATTGTGCTGGTCGGCATGGCGGCTGCCGTGTCCTTTGGCCCGGAGTCAATGCGCCATGGCCTGGCAGCGCTGCTGGTGATGACGAGGGCTGAGGCCGCGAGCCCGTACGCCATCGACGTGTTGCCGGGCAACGTCACCGCACCGCGAGGATCAGATCAGAACGTCAAGGCCGAACTCAAGAACTTCAGCTCGGACGAAGTCGTGCTCATGATGCGGAGCGGCACCGAGGGTGACTTCATCCGTGTGCCCCTGGTGCCCGGCCTTGAGGACGGCATGTTCGAAGGCATCCTCTTCGACCTCATGCTCGACATCGAGTACTACGTCGAGTCGGACGGCGTCCGTTCGGGCACGTTCAAGATGACGATGGTGGATTTGCCGGCGGTGAAGGAGATGGACCATGAATACCGGTTCCCGTCCTACACACGTCTGCCCACGCAGGTGGTCGAAGGTGGCGGCGACGTCGCGTCCGTCAAGGGCACCGTCGTCAGCCTGACGATTGAATCCACGATGACCACCAGCGGTGGTCGCATTGTGTTTGGCGACGACTCGTCGTCGCCGCTGCAGGTGGGCGCCGATGGCACGCTGACGGGGCAGTTTACGGTCGAGAAGAAGGGCTTCTACCGGATCGAACTGGAAGGCCCCAACAAAGAAGGCATTGCGGCATCCCCCTCCTACACGATCGATGTGATCGAGGACATGGCGCCGACCGTGAAGTTCATCAAGCCCGGTCGCGACACGTCCGCCAGCGCCGTCGAGGAAGTGTTCCTGGAGGCGACTGCGGCCGACGACTTCGGCGTGAAGGCCCTCGACCTCGTGTATTCGGTCAACGGTGGCGAAGAAAAGACCGTGCGGATGTTCAACTCCGGCGCGACGCCCCGCAATGACGTGTCCGCTGGGCACACCGTGTATCTCGAGGAGCTCGACGTCAAGGTCGGCGACTCGGTGTCGTACTACGCGGTGGCATCCGACCACGACGGCGTCTCTGGGTCGAAGGTCACCATGAGTGACATCTACTTCGTGAAGATTCGTCCGTTCCAGCAGGCGTTCCGTCCGGGCCAGTCGCAGGAAGGTGGCGGCGGCGGTGGCGGTGGGGGACAGCAGGAGCAGGGCGCGCTCTCCGAGAAGCAGCGCCAGGTGATCTCCGCGACGTTCAACCTCAATCGCGACAAGGCGAAGATGCCGCCGCAGCAGTTCAAGGAGGACGCGGTCGTCATCGCCCTCTCGCAGTCGAAGCTGAAGGACGAGGTCGCGGCACTCATGCAGCAGATGGCGCAGCGCCTCGGTGGTGATGCCGAGTTCCAGGCGATTCTGCAGACGCTCAAGAAGGCGTCGGAAGCCATGGACGCCGCTGAAACGCAGCTCCGCGCCGAGAAGACCAAAGAAGCACTCGCGCCGGAAAATCAGGCGCTCAAGTTCCTGCAGGATGCCGAGACCACCTACGAGAGCGAGGTGCGTGAGCGTCAGCAAGAGCAGGGTGGTGGCGGAGGCGGCGGTGGTGGCGGCGCAATGGCCGAAGACCTCGCGGACCTCTTTGAACTGGAACGCGATCGCCTCGCGAATCAGTACGAACTGCAGCAGCGGGCGAGTGAAGCGCAGCAGGGTGGTGGCGCGGCGGCCGATCAGGAAGTGGACGAAGTCGCCCAGCGCCTGAAGGAACTGGCCGAACGTCAGATCGCCGAGGCTGAGCGCCAGCGTCGTCAGGCCGCGGCCAAACAGGCCGCCGGCGGCAGCACGTCGGGGCAGCGCGCGCTCGCGGAGGAGTTGGAAGAATTGGCGCGGCAGCTCGAACGCCTGAGCCGTGATCAGCAGCGTGAACAGGAACAGCGCCAGCAGTTGGCTGACGAGTCACGACGCATGCAGGAGGCGGCCAACCAGATGCGCCGCGCTGCGGCGAGTGGCCAGCAGGAAGCCGGCAGCCAGGCGGCGTCGGCCGCGCAGCAGTTGCAGGAAGCCCAGCGTCGTCTGCAGAACGCCACCGCGCCGTCCAATCCGCAGCAGGCCGTGCAGGATGCACAGCGTCAGATGCAGGAGTTGGTGAATCAGCAGAAGGCGATCCAGTCGCAGGTGGGCAATCTGCCGCAGCAGGGCGCGGCGGGTCGCGAGCAGCAGATCGGACAAATCGGCGAGCGCAAGGATGCGTTGCGATCACAGCTCGGTCAGCTTGAGCAGCGGTTGAACCAGACGGCGGCGCAGATGCGCGGCGAGCAGCGCGAAGCCGGCAACAAGTTGCGTGAGGCCGCAGCGGAGATTCGCGACAACCAGATCAAAGAGAAGGTGGATTTCACCAAGTCCAACCTGCCCGGCGCGCCGCCACAACTGGCGCGTGACTACGAGCAGTCGATCAGCAGTGAACTGCAGAACGTGCAGAACACGCTCAATCAGGCCGCCGAGGCAATGAGCAGCGCGACGCGCCAGAACGCGCAGACGCAGGCGCTTGATCAGGCACGGAATGCGCTGCGCGGCCTGGAGTCGCTCAACGAGCGCATGCAGCAGGCCAGTGAGCAAGGTCAGCAAGGTCAGCAGGGTCAGCAGGGTCAGCAGGGTCAGCAGGGTCAGCAGGGTCAGCAGGGCCAGCAGGGTCAGCAGGGCCAGCAGGGCCAGCAGGGTCAGCAGGGCCAAGGCCAAGGCCAGGGGCAGCAGCAGGGGCAGCAGATGACCGACGGTCGCAGTGGCAATCCCACGGGTGGCCAGCAGCGT
>Ga0163152_10008004_pt1 | contig 11396 bp, 7 predicted proteins | sample OliLakLV19MP8IB2_FD_148635 | JGI IMG/M metagenome (GOLD analysis project Ga0163152, IMG submission 148635) | Freshwater microbial mat bacterial communities from Lake Vanda, McMurdo Dry Valleys, Antarctica - Oligotrophic Lake LV.19.MP8.IB-2 | ecosystem: Environmental > Aquatic > Freshwater > Lake...
GAAGTACGAAAGAATTTCGCCGGTCTGGTCATCGGCAATCAAGGTCCGCATTTTTCCGCGGGAGCGAACCTCATGCTGCTGATGACCCAAATCCAAAACCAGGAATGGGACGAGATTGATCTGAGCATCCGAATGTTTCAGAAAGCCACGAGCACCTTGCGCCAGTTCGAGAAACCGGTCGTGGCCGCGTGCCACGGCTACACGCTCGGCGGCGGCTGCGAAGTGGCGCTCGGTTGCGATCATATCGTGATCGCGGCGGAAACCTACATGGGCCTGCCGGAAACCGGCGTGGGGCTCATCCCCGGAGCGCACGGCACGAAGGAAATGCTGATTCGCTGCACCGAGCAGGTGATGCGCGGCGACGACGCGGATTATTTTCCCGGCGTGCGTCACGCGTGGGAAACCCTCGGCATGGCCAAGGTTTCGACAAGCGCGGCTGAAGCGGGGCAGCGGCGCTTTCTGCGGATGGGTGAACACACGATCGTGCTCAATCGCGACTGGATTATTGGCGAGGCCAAGGCGCAGGTCCTGCAGATGGCCGCGCAAGGTTATCGTCCACGCCCGCAACGCACCGACATTCCGGCGATCGGAGAAAGCGGCTTGACTCTGTTCAAGATGATTCTCCAGCAAATGCGGGTTGCCGGGCAGATCAGCGAGCATGACCAGAAGATCGGCACCAAACTCGCCTACATTCTTTGCGGCGGGGATTTGACGTCGTTGCACTTTGTTCCCGAGCAATACATCATGGATCTGGAACGTGAAGTTTTCCTAAGCTTGTGTGGTGAAGCCAAAACGGTCGAGCGCATCAAGCACACGCTCAAGACCGGGAAGCCGTTGAGGAATTGAACCGATGAAATGTTCTTCGCTAAAAGTTGTTTTCTGTTCGCTGATTGTTTTTCAAACAGCCACAAATTTTTCTCAAGGTTTCATAAATCTCGGCTTTGAATCGGCGGTCATTACGCCGATTCCTGACGACCCTTATCAGCGAGTTCAGTTTGATAGAGCTATTCCCGGATGGACGGGACGCACAAGCACGAATGTCCAGTATGCAGCTTTGTATAATAACCTCTATCTAGATTCTACCGGGATTGGAATTCACGGAACCAATTCCCCCTACGCGCCCGTCATCGCAGGAAGATTTAGCGTTTACCTTCAGGCTAGGGTAGGACTCGGTCTTGAGGGCTACCCACCGATGACTCTCGTTGAGGCATCCTTAACCCAAACAGGACTTGTGCCTGTCAACACTCAAAGTCTCCGGTTCAAAGGGGGAGGGAGCAACTTCCATGTCTCGCTCAACGGACAAACTCTCAGTCTTACTCCATTGCAGGTAGATGCCGCCGGTTTTACTCTTTACGGAGCAGATGTCACCATATTTGCCGGAAACACCTGTGAGTTACGGTTCACAGCCGCTCCGATTGGGTTTCATTATTTCGATCAAGCTTCGTTATATCTGGATTCAATTGCTTTTTCGACACAGGCAGTCCCCGAACAAAGGACAACTGTTTTATCCATGCTGGGAATCTTTTTATTTTGTGCGAGTAGAAGAAAACGCCGGTTAGTTTAGACTTAATTATGAAAGAAGTTTTTATTGTATCAGCAGCGCGCACCCCGGTGGGCAAGGCGCCCAACGGCCGATTGAAAACCGTCCATCCGGCGGACCTCGGCGCGACGGTCATCAAGGAAGTGCTCAAGCGGGCCCCACAGATTTCCGGAGCGCAAATCGACGACGTCATCATCGGCTGCGCGATGCCGGAAGGCGCGCAAGGCATGAACATGGCGCGGATTTCCTGTCAGCGGGCCGGATTGCCGGAAACCGTTCCGGGCGTGACCATCAACCGTTTTTGCGCGTCCGGCTTGGAGGCGATCGCGATGGGCGCGCAACGGATCATGAGTGGGATGGCGGACATCGTCATTGCCGGAGGAACCGAAAGCATGAGCCAGGTCCCGATGGGCGGATTCAAGATGGCGCCCAATCCGTGTCTCGTGGACGAAATGCCGGACGCGTATCTGGCGATGGGATTGACCGCTGAAAATGTGGCGAGCCAATTTCAGGTGTCGCGCCAGGACCAGGACGCCTTCGCCTACGAAAGCCATCAGAAAGCGATTGCCGCAATTGATGCGGGACGGTTCAAGGAGGAATGCGTGTCGGTCAGCGGACGCGAGGTGACACTCGACAAGGACAGCAAACGCAAGGTATCGGAGTTTGTTCTGGAGACCGACGAAGGCCCGCGCCGCGACACCTCGCTCGAGAAACTGGGCACGTTGCGCCCGGCCTTTAACCCCAAAGGTTCGGTGACCGCCGGGAACGCCTCGCAGCGCAGCGATGGCGCGGCGGCCGTGATCCTTGTATCGGGAGAGAAAATGAAGGAGCTCGGTTTGAAACCGCTGGCGCGATTTGTGACGTATGCCGTTGGCGGTGTCGCTCCCGGAATCATGGGGATTGGCCCGGTGGCGGCAATTCCCAAGGCGCTCAAGCATGCGGGGCTCAAGATCGCGGATATGGATCTGATCGAGCTTAACGAGGCGTTCGCGAGCCAGGCCTTATCCGTCATCCGCCAGTGCGAAATTCCGCCGGACCGGGTCAATGTGAACGGCGGCGCCATCGCCCTCGGCCATGCGCTCGGAGCGACGGGAGCCAAGCTGACGGTCAGCATCATTCATGAACTCAAGCGCCGGAAAGGGCGATACGGCCTGGTGACCATGTGCATCGGCGGCGGCATGGGCGGCGCGGGAATTTTTGAACTGTGCGCCTGATGGGTGAAATAATTCTTGGGGAGCCATGGAGTTGGAGCGCGGACATTTCTGTCCGCGTTTCCCGCGTGAATCATGCGCCTGGCGGACAGGAATGTCCGCGCTCCACTTTGATTTGTAGGAGGAATTTTTGAAAATACTTGTCCCTTTAAAACGCGTTACCGATCCCGACACAAAAATCCGAATCAAACCTGACGGCTCGGCGGTCGATCTGGATGGGGTGAAATTTGCCGTCAATCCGTTCGATGCCATCGCACTGGAGGAGGCGCTGCGGATCCGGGAGAACGTTGGCGAGGCGGACATCGTGGTGGTGAGCGTGGGAGGTGAGGAGTGCATTGAGCAGCTTCGCGCGGGATTGGCGATGGGCGCTGAGCGCGCGTTGCTGGTCAAGACATCGGATGATCTTGATTCTCTGGCCATCGCCAAAATTCTCGCTGCAATTTATCACCGTGAGAAACCTGATTTTGTTTTGATGGGCAAGCAGGCGATTGATGACGACTCAAACCAGGCAGGGCAAATGTTGTCAGCCCTGCTCGGCATCGGTCAGGCGACCTTCGTCTCCAAGCTGGAACTCCTGGAAAACAATACGAAAGCCCGCTGCGGCCGCGAAACAGATGCGGGGATTGAAACCGTTGCCGTGACACTCCCGGCCATCATCACCACGGACCTGCGGTTGAATGAGCCGCGCTACGTCTCGCTGCCGGGCATCATGAAGGCAAAGAAGAAACCGCTGGAGGAAATTTCCCTTGCCGACTTGGGCGTCACTGTCACGACGCGCACCAATATCCTGCACCTTGAACCGCCGCCCAAACGCAAAGCCGGCGTGCGGGTGAAAACGGTGGACGAACTGGTGGACAAATTGAAAAACGAAGCTAAGGTCATTTAATTTTGCATGTCTAAGATTCTTGTCATTGCCGAACACGACGCAGGCCAACTCAAGCTCGCCACCCTTTCCGCGATGGGGTTTGCGCAGCAGGTTTGCGCGCAGACCTCCGGATCTTACGACGTTCTCATCCTCGGCGAGGGCATTTCGGACGCCGCCGAATCGCTGCGCGCCTACGGGGCGGCGTCCGTGATGGTTGCGGATAGCCCGGCCCTCAAGGAACCGCTGGCCGACAAATATGCGTTCGTGATTGACGATGTCGCGCGCGCGCAGAAGGCCACAATGGTCGTCGGCGCGGCCTCGACTTTCAGCAAGGACATTCTGCCGCGCGCGGCCGCGCTTCTCGATGCCGGGATGATCAGCGATGTGATCGAGGTTCGAGCGGAGGGAGACGACTTTGTTTTCAAGCGCGTGCTCTACGCCGGGAACGTAATCGCCACGGTGAAACTGGAGGGTGCGTTGAAATTTCTCACCGTTCGTCCGGCTGCATTTGCGCCACCATCAAAAACCGACGAACTCTCTCCCGCAACACCGGTGGCCGTCGATGCGGGCAAGCTGCCTTCCCAGATCAAGTTTGTCGGGCGGGAGGCGAAAGTCGCGGGTCGGCCGGATTCCACCGAGGCGCGCGTCGTCGTTTCCGGCGGGCGGGCCATCAAGAACGGCGAGGATTTTGAACGATTGATTGGCGGGCTGGCCGATGTGTTGGGCGGCGCGGTGGGTTCCTCGCGCGCGCTGGTCGATTCAGGGATCACGCCGAACTCACTTCAAGTGGGTCAAACTGGAAAGGTGGTTGCGCCCGAGCTCTACATTGCGGCCGGCATCTCCGGCGCAATTCAACACATGGCTGGAATGAAAGACACCAAGGTCATCGTCGCCATCAATAAGGATTCGGAAGCGCCGATCTTTGAAGTGGCCGATTACGGGCTGGTCGCCGACGTCTATCAGGCCGTTCCGGAGTTGATCGGGAAGTTGAAGAAATGATCCCAGGCTGAGCTCCGCCCATGCAACCCACGCGCGAAACCTTCGGAAACATCCCGCAGTCCTCGCAGGTTGTTTTCTACATCCTGACCGTGGTATCGATGGCGGTGTTTGCCTATGGCATCTGGCGACGGTTCAAATTATGGCGTCAGGGTGTTCCCATCGGGCTCGGGGAGTTGGTCGCGGGCGGCTTTCGGCGGGCCTGGGAGAAAGTGAAACCGGGCGCGGGACGTTTGCTGGTGGAAGGCCTAGGGCAGAAGCGCGTGCGCGGCCGGGGCATGGCAGGCCGCGCCCACATCGCGATGTTCGCTGGTTTCATGATGCTGTTTCTTGGCACCACGATGCTGGAGATCGATCACCTGGCGTCGGGAATCTCCGAGGCGTTTCATTTTCACAAAGGGATTTATTACGTCATCTACGAGTTTACACTCGACGTGTTTGGGCTCCTGTTTCTGGCCGGGTGCTTTTATTTTCTCTGGCGACGGACACGAAGGCCTGCGAGCGTTGGGCACCGGGCGACAGATTGGTATGTGCTCGGTTCGCTCATCACCATCGGGGTGACCGGTTATCTGCTGGAAGGATTGCGCATGGCCTGGCAACAGCCGACGGGCCTCGCCGCGCAATGTTCGCCGGTTGGGCTATTGATCATGCAAGGATTCTCAGGCTGGAGCAACGCGGACGCGCGCACGGCGCATTTCCTGGTCTGGTGGTTTCACGCAATCCTCGTTTTCGGATTTATCGCGTCCATACCCTACACGCGCTTGATGCACTTCATCGCGGGGCCGCTCAATATTTTCTTCGCGCAACCGGTCCTCGGAAAACTCGCGCCAATCTCAATGGAGGAAGTGGAGAAGACCGAACGAATTGGCGTGAGCGCCGTCACGCATTTCAACCAACAACAGCTCCTGAGCGTTGACGCTTGCATGGAATGCGGCCGTTGCGAGGAGGCGTGCCCCGCCTTCGCCACGGGCAAACCGCTCTCGCCGAAACGCGTGGTGCAGGATGTGAAACGGCTGATGACCCTCTCGCTGTCTCCGCGGCCGAAGAACGCAAATTTCCCGCTTCCCAACCTGCATGGCGACACGATCCAGTTGGAAACGCTTTGGTCCTGCACGGCGTGCAGCGCTTGCGTGAAAGTTTGTCCCGTGCGCATTGATCCGCTCACGCTGATCACGGATATGCGACGGAACAGGGTGGGGGAGGGCGAGCTGAGCGGGACGGCGGCAACGGCGCTGCGCCGGATGCAATCGAGCGCCAACCCGTGGGGATTGCCGGCAGCGGACCGGGCCAACTGGTCCGAGGGACTCGGCGCCCCGACCTGCAAAGAGAATCCAACCTTCGAGGTGTTGTATTGGATTGGTTGCGCGGGATCGTTCGATCGTCGCGCGCAACGCGTTGCACGCTCGGTCATAAAACTATTGAAGGAGGCCGGGGTCAATTTCGCGATCCTTGGCCGTGAGGAAAAATGCACCGGCGAGTCGGCGCGACGCCTGGGCGATGAATTTTTGTTTCAGGAGCTGGCCCAGGCGAACATCGCGACGCTGGCCAAATATAACGTCCGAAAAATTCTCGCGCACTGTCCGCATTGCCTGAACAGTTTGCTCAAGGACTACTCGCAGTTCGGCGGCCAATACGAGGTGATTCATCACACCCAATTCATTTCGCAACTGATCGCGGACGGACGGCTGAAGATTCCAAGTGCTGAAGGGCAGGGCGACGCCGGAGTGACCACGTATCATGATCCGTGTTATCTGGCGCGGGTGAATGGGATTCACGAAGCGCCGCGAGATGTGTTGCGAACGGCGTTGGGTGCGAAGGCCGGATCGGAGTTGCGGGAAATGCCGCGCAACCGGGAGAAGACGTTTTGTTGCGGAGCGGGAGGCGGCCGGATGTGGATGGAGGAAGATCCCAAGAGCCGCGTCTCCACCCTGCGGGCCAAAGAAGCGCTCGGTACCGGTGCGAAGACAGTGGCGGTGGGTTGCCCGTTCTGTCTGACCATGATGACCGATGGCGTCGCAGCGCAAACGGACTCCGTGCGCGTCATGGATGTGGCGGAACTTCTCGCGGAACGTTTGAAGATTTAAGAAGCCAGCGACCAGTTCCCGGAAATTTTGATGGCGATGTACGACCGAACGCCCCATTTTTTCAAGATTTTTCTTGACCCATACGAATGCCCTGATGGATAGTCGGGTCATCTCAACCCGTTCAACACGATTGCATACCTACATATGAAAACATCCCCCAAATGGTTTAAAACCTTATCGGTCGGTTCACTGATAACCGCAGTTGCCTTCCCAACGTTCGTCAAGGCGCAGGTCTTTACGGACAATTTCGACAGCTATTCCAGTCTCACCGAATTGGTCGCTGTCGGAGGCTGGCAATATGTGCCCGCGTCCGCCGGTATCACAGTTTCGCTTCCAGCCAATGGCACTGGCAAGGCGGTGAGAATTCAGACTCCGAACGGGTCGCTTGCGAGTATTTTCCGGACCAACATTCTCTATACCGATTTCTATATTGGAGCGGATGTGGTGAAGTGGGATAACACCACAGACCAGGCCATCATTCTCCAAGGGCGTGCCACGAATCAGGCAGGCGTCGCCGCAACGAAGGACTACACGATGAACTACGATGTCCTCCAGGATGGCGACACGCCGGGAGATCGACGAGGCGCCCAGCTTCAAATGATTCGCGTTGACAGCGTATCCCCGTTGGCGCTCTTTGGCATCGCGGTATCCGAATTTACGCTGCCGCCGAGTGGTTCCTATCGCTTTATCTTCAAAGGAGTTGGCCCAGACTTGACGGGGCAAATTTACGACCTCACGGATCTCACACAACCGCTGATCACACTGAATGGCAATGACACAACATACACCGAAGGGGCGAGCGGAATTGGTGTTTTTGACCGGTCCACTGCGGCCCCTGCGCTCCCCACGGATGTCAGCTATGACAACTATTACGCCGACGCTGTTGATCCGAATCTTGATATCGCGCCCGCGATTCGTCACTCCGTCCCGGGCACCCCTCAGGTTGTGACCCGCACGCCTGTAAATCGGTTCACGAATTTCCACCCGCCCGGCAGCGGCATCGCCTTCACGGTGCGAACCTTTACGGCCAATCAGATTGACACAGCCGCCACGAAATTGTTTTTGAACGGCGTTGATGTTTCCGCCTCGTTGGCGCCAGTGCCAGCGAACGGAACGAATGCAAGCTTCGTTACCGCCCCGGGAACGCTCCAATCCAATACTGTTTATACGGCCCGCATCGAAGTTCAGGATGCGGCGGGAACTTTGAAGTCCACCAACATTTTTTGGTTCGACACATTTTCTGATGCCTATTTGCTCAGCGGCGGGACCGTTAAGACGATTGAGGCTGAAGATTACAATTACGACAACGGCAAATTCTTGTCCGAGCCGGTTCCGGTTTCTGGATTCACCAGTTCGTCAACCCAGGTTGGCGGTGCCGGCGTTGGATATCTCGATTTGGCCGGTGTATCGGGAGTTGATTTCCAGGATAATGGCACTCAACTTGGCAGCGGATTGCCCCCGGATTATCGCATCTCCGATTTTGTCGGCACCCAGCAGGGACAAATCGAAATCCAGGACGGCAATTTACCGTTCCAGGTTCTAAACGATCATCAGAGGTCGCAATACGTGACCGTGGATGTGAAGGAGTATCAGGTTCGCCGCTTTGATCCGACCGAGTGGCTGAATTACACCCGCGTCTTTGCCGATGCCGATTACAACGTTTACCTTCGCGTCGGCACGTTGGACAGTTCCTCCGCGAGCCTGGACCTCGTTACGAGCGATCCGACCATGGCCAGTCAGACGACCTCGCCACTGGGAACGTTCACCGTGCCCAATACATTCATGCGGAGCAATTATCGTTACGTGCCCCTGATGGATGGAGGCAACCTGGCCACGGTCAATTTGTCTGGCACCAAGACGGTTCGCCTGACCAGCACCGGGATTCCGACCAAAGATAATCGGTTGATGAATCCGAATTATTTGCTCTTTGTCGGGGCTTCCGTCCCCGTCGTTACGCTGCTCTCATCGGGCTCCGTCGCTGGTCCTTATACGGCAGCTGCAGGAGCATCGGTCAACACCTCCACCAAGACGATCACCGTGCCGCTCTCGGGCGACGCGCAATTCTACCGCGTTCAATCCGGAACCGCAGTCACGATCACCGGCATCAGCCAATCCGGCGGAAATATCGTAATCACCTACAATTGATCCACTGGCGAGCTCCGAAAATACCGGCGATCCAACGGTCGCCGGTATTTTTTATCCCCATGTGCCGGCGCCCTTCTTGACCCGGTGCGAACGGTTTAGCTCTGGAAAGCCAGAACACCCTGGTGGGGGACAGTGTCCAAAGAATAGTCCTACCGCGAATGGCTGTGGAACAGATGGTTGGAAAGGGAAATTAGTGCCAGAGAAACCTGTCTGGATGATTGATTTTACGAAGTCCTGTAATGCGCACGATAAATGTTATGGCACTTGTGGAAACTCAAAGAAAAAAAGAGCAACGCGCCATCCTCCCGTCGTTCGTCAACTCGCAAGACGTTTTTCTGCCTCGCGAATCCGTTTCGATCCCGAGCGACGGATTGGTTTGCGTTGTTCGCGTCGGCGATACCCGCCTCTACGGAATCACTGGCAAGCGCGCTTGGCGTGAAGTCAGTCCCCCCGAATTTGATGGTTGGCCTCACGAATCGCTGGCAGCCAACGCGCCAGCAACACAGTGAAGCTGCCCGCCCGGTGTCCCGCACAAACGGTGATAAGGAATCCAGCCGCGCTCAACCCGCCCTAAGTCGCTCGCAGCCCCGCGCCGTCAGGCCGGCTGCGAAACCAAAGGCCAGCCGTCATGCCATCGCGGGCCTGCTCGCTAAAGCAACATCAGTCTGCCCGTGGCGTCGTCCGTCCCGGCGCACGGGCGAGACAAAACGTTTTCAATTGGAATGTCTCTCCCCGCACCGTGCCGTTCGTCGTCACCGGCAGAAATCAAACGACCGCTGGCGCTGCCCGGAAAAATCAGTTCGCTCTCGCTCAAAACTCCCGAACGAATGCGCGCCAGTGAGGACGTGCTCCGTGGGGCAGCCGGGGTCGCGCCGGTCACTCGTCGTGCTGGGGCGGAGTATTGGTCGCACAATATCGTGATAGCTTGAGTTGCCGCTCCCCTGCCGCAGGCGCAACACAGGGGAGCGTCACCGTTGCGCGCGGCTCTGCAGAGCGCGTGGAAGGCTGCGCAAGCATCCTGACATTCACCAACATTTTGCCCTCCCCAGACTCCCTCGCATAGACGGGGATGCCGACACGGATACACTCAACCAATGCTTTTGTGGCACTTTCGATGAATTGAAGTTTTCCAATTCCGAAGCAATACGCTTCAAGTGTCAAACCGTGGGCTGCGGCATCTTTGCGAAGCTCCGTCGCATCTTCGGGACAAAACGCCAATTTTAAACAATTGTCGAACTGTATTAAACCCGAACTCCGAAGTAGAGCGCTGATTTTTCGGGGCGCGCGGCCCCTTTCCCTCAGATCATACCCCCTCCGATGGCCAGTCGATCCAGCGGCGGAATCAATTTCGGCGACGCGGCCTTCAACCAGTCCAACGTCGCCGCCACCAGGGGTTTGTGTTTGCCCAGTCCACCCCAGGCCGCCGAGAGTTTGATCACCACTTCACGTCCCATCACCCCCAGCACCGCTCCGCACAAAAACACCGCCACCCGCAGCGTGCCCGGCTGCCGATACGGAGCCGCCGGCGTGGTCTGGTGCTGGTAAAGGCTCAGGAGATTGAAGGTGAAGAGCACCGCCAGGAAGGCCGATTCCGTCGCGTAGAAGGGTTGCAGGCAAAAGCCGCTGGCCGCCAGGTCGTGCTTCAACTCCTCGATGCGCTGCTCGACACAGGCCCGCTGGTTGTAGTCCCGCCACAACTCCAGCGCGCTCTCGCTCCGGCTGGTCACCCAAACCCGGAAGGTGTAGCCCGGCACGTCGATCAATTTGCGCCCCACCGCCGCCTTCGTCTCGCGCGCCCGCTCGCGCACCACCACAAAACGCCGTTCCTTGGTCCAGCCAAAGAGCTTCACCGTGAACTGGCCCGCGTCGTGGTGTTCATCGATGACGGTCCATTCCTTGATCCCGGCGCACTGGCGTTTGAGCGTCGTGGTCATCCGCGCCACGATGATGTAGGGCAGGCTGCGTTCCTCCAGAAAATCCAGCAGCACCCCGTCGAAGAAACCGCTGTCGGCCCGCACCGTGCGCAGCCACATCCCCTCGGGCAGGAGCGCCAGCGCCTCCTGCAAAAACGGCACCACGCCGCGGGCCGCGCCGGTGTTCCCACTGCGCAGCCAGCCGTGCAGGATGAAGGGCGCCTCCGCCAGCACGGCGAGCAAGGGATGGTGACTGTTGCGCCCCTTGCGTTTGGGATTGTAGCCCTTGCGCGCGCCCTCCTGTTTTCCCTCCCGACAGAAGACCGTCGAATCCAAGTCGAGGGAGAAGCCCGCCTTGGGACAGGCGACCAGCCGCAGGAGCCAGCGCCAGAGCGGTCGCCAGAAGGACTCGATGTGGGCCTGGGAAAAACGCAGGAAGAAATTGCGAATCGTGTCATCGCTGGGGAAACGCTCCAGGCCGAGCATCGTGTGCAACAGGCGGTCGGCCCGCAACCACTCACAGTGGGCGAAGCGTTGCGCGCCGACCACCACCGACATGAGGAAGGCGGTCAGCGCGTGGGCCAGCGGGATGGCGTTGTTGGAAGTCGGTTCGGGGAAAGGCATCTGGCGCTGCACCTCCGG
>Ga0163152_10008005_pt1 | contig 11396 bp, 6 predicted proteins | sample OliLakLV19MP8IB2_FD_148635 | JGI IMG/M metagenome (GOLD analysis project Ga0163152, IMG submission 148635) | Freshwater microbial mat bacterial communities from Lake Vanda, McMurdo Dry Valleys, Antarctica - Oligotrophic Lake LV.19.MP8.IB-2 | ecosystem: Environmental > Aquatic > Freshwater > Lake...
GTACTACTGTTTGTTTATAAATTATTTATTATGGAAGAAAGTGGGTGGGAAGGTGAAAAGTGCTGAGAATTCAGAGTCCACCTCCTCGGTGTACGAGGCCGAGTCGGTCGTCGGTTTTCTTCGGTCACGACTCTTGGACCCGGCTGCGGCGCGCGGCGCACAGAGCGCACTTGCGGACGCGTGCGGGTGTCAGGGATCGTATCTGAGCCAGGCACTCCGGGAGCGCGTGCAGCTCACGCCCGATCATGTTCTTGGCGCCGCACGGCACTGGCACCTCGATGAGGAAGAAACAGACTTCCTTTTGTTACTCCTGCAACGTGATCGCGCGGCCACCACAGCACTGAAATCGCACGCGACCCTGCGCATAAACGGCATACGCGAGCGTCAGCGCGCGCTCGTGGAACGCCTGCGCGTGAAGGATGTGGCGCGCCCCCAAGGTCAGGCTGATGCCGCATACTATGCAGACTGGCTCAATGGCGCCGTACACGTGGCCACGTCCATCGAAGGTTTTCGCCGGCCACATGAACTCGCAGCCCGCCTCGGGGTGTCCGCGGCGACTCTCGACACCGCGCTTGCGTTGCTCGTGTCCCTCGGTCTGCTGGAATGTGAAGGCGTAGGCCCACGGGCGCGCTACCTGCCGACGCGGCGCAACCTGCACCTTCCACAGGACTCGCCTTTTTGTGCGGTCAACCATCGCAACCACCGGCTTCTCGCCCTCGAAAGACTGCGCGCGCCCGAGCCGCAATCGTTGCATTACACGGCCATGCACTCGCTTGCGCGTGCCGACATCCCTCGCCTGCGCGAAGCGCTCGTGCGCGCCGTTGAGGAAACGCGACGCATTGTTGATCCCTCGCCCGAAGAGGAGATCGTGTGCGTGTTGGTGGATTTTTTCCGGCTGTGATTTTTCGGAGGTTCGCCGCTGCAAAAAAGCGGGATGAATCTGCCCGAAGGACAAAGATTCCAACGAAGTCCTCAAGATCCCATTCTCCTGCGCCGATCCCACTTCATGCGGAGGAAATGAAGCATGCGTATTTCAAGATTATTTGTTCGCCATATCAGGCATATCGCATTTCCATTCGTCTTTCTTTCCTGCGGTGGCACCCAGGAAGGTCCAGCGCTGCTCGGCGACAGCACTCTTTCCGACAAAGATCCCGCGGTAAAGCGTGCTTTGGATCCCACGGATTCAAAAAGTTCTCTGGCTGGTACAGGCGTTTCCCGGATCCGAACCGCAAATGAACCTGCGGGTGCGAACTGCAGCTCGGGTGGCAAAGCCATTCAGGTGTGGACAGAAAAAGGCGGTGATTCTGAAGTCTATGATGAAAAAATCGACGCCTCATTGAGCGTCTCCTACGTTTGCAACGGGGCTTTTGGCGCGGTTGGCAAATCGGTGGGCATTGCTGGAAGCATTGAACCTGCTGGTGTGAACTGTTCCGAAGGCGGAATCCATTATCCCGTGTTCCTGGACAATGGCGTGGGTGGCGGATTTGCCAACGACGGCATCAAAAATGGCGCCGAGGCTTTTGTTGTTGCGGCATCCAGTGGGTTCGTCTGCAACGGAAAGAGCGGGTCTGGTCTGGTGATGGGCGCAATGTCGTCTTTCATCGGAACCGACAGCGGCTCCGCGCCTGCGGGTTGCGGGGAAGGAGGCTCGAAATACCAGCTTTACCGCGACGACAACAACAATGGCACCAAGGACGCAGATGAAATGACTGCCATTGGAAGCACACAGTATGTCTGCGTGGGTGCAACGGGTGCCACTGGCGCGACAGGTGCCACCGGCGCAACGGGTGCAATTGGCGCGACAGGTGCGGCTGGTACTGCAGGAGCGGCGGGTGCAACAGGAGCTGCGGGTGCCACGGGCGCAACGGGTGCGGCAGGCATGGACGACACAGCCGTGGTGGAAGGAAGGCTGACCCTCTCTACAGGTGTGCCTTTGCCTTCAGGTGACGTTTCATCGACCAGCGTGCTTTATTACACAGCGTTTCGCGGCAACCGCATCTCTATTTACACCGGCAGCGCCTGGGTCGTGCGTACATTTTCGAGCGACGTGTCTTTGTGTCTCAATAGCGCTGCCGTCATATGTACAAGCGCAGTCATCTCGTCCATAGAAGCGGACAAGAATTATGATGTTTTCGCAGCGTACGATGGAACGAACGTCGTATTGGAGCTCGGTGCCGCTTGGACGAATTCCGCCACCCGCTCTGTATCGCTGACGCGCCAGAATGGAATCCTCGTAAAAACGGGCGACGCCACTCGGCGCTGGCTCGGTATCATCCGCGGAACGGGCGCAGCGACGACCGTTGACACCCTCGCAAAACGCTTCGTGTTCAATGGTTACAATCAGATTCCTCGCACCGCTTATATGTTGTCCCCAGCCGGGGGGGTTATCGAAGACGTGCCTAACACAGCCTATGCACGTCGCTGCTCGACCTTTGAAGTGGGTTTCCTCACGGATGGCCTACAGGTGGTCGGGTACAGTTACCTTATCGGGTTCTACCGCAAGGTTGGTTCGGACTCCACAACGGACAACCTGATGATGAAGGCCTATAACTCAGGCACTGGCACTGGTGTGGATATTAGCGGTCAGATAGCATTGGGGAATGGGAGCACCACCGTGGGCGACGTCCGCACGCTGCCTCTCCAGGGAGCCAGTGCGTTTGGTGCTGGGTACCATCTGTTGACCGTCTATGCGATGTCGCAGACCACCAACAATGGATTCGGCATTATGTGCCACAACCTGCATTCCGTTATCAGCGCGCAGATTATGAACTGACAGAGCGACCGGTCTCCTGCGATCACGGCCGCTTTTGGCTGGCAGAACGCTGACAGGGAAGGGGGAGCCCTTCCGGTGGATCCTCAGTCCAGGGCTACAATGTGAAAAAGCGGGGCCGGGATTGAGTATGACCATGCGGATGCCTGCGAGAGCCCAGATCACTTGTCTCTGCGCACTCATGGTGTCGCTGGTGACTTTGCCTGCGCAGGCCCAAGAAGAAGTCGCACCCACCGCTCCTTCGCCTACGGTTGCCCCTTCTCCTTCCGCGACTCCCTCACTCACCGCGCCTCCTTCGGCAAAAAAAGCGCGCACGAAAAACGCAGCATCAAAGAAAGCGAAGGCCAAACAGAAAGAGGCAAAACCTGTCTCACCCTCGGTGCCCGCGCCCGCGACAGGTCCGGTCGAAAAAGATCCTGCGATGGCCCATCTGTTTTTGATGGGTGTGTCGACTTCTTACAACTGGGCCACGCTGCTGAACGCCGGATCGGCCCCAAAGGGTCTCGCGTACACCGGTTTTTTCACGCACCTGTTTCCGCTCTGGAGCGTGGCCCGCCCCTACTACGAGCTTGGACTTCGTTACGAATCGCTCGTTGGAAAAAGCAAAATCGGAACCACCTCTATTTCCGAAAAATACACGCAATCCGCGGTGCTGGTGGGCGCGGGCTTCCGATTTCAGCCGGGCGCGGCTTTGAGTCTCGGACTCCATGGTCTTTACGAGTGGGGGATTTCTCCCAAGGCTGAGCTGAAATCAGAAAACGGCTCAATGGAAAATTTCAAGCTGAAGGGTTCGCACAGAATGGGGATTGTCATCCGGCCGCTTTACCACGTCACGGATGGCTTGCGGATCGGACTGGAAGGGCAATTTTACCAGGGTGTTTTTTCCTACAAGAAGCGCTACTCGCTCTGGGGAGTAAGCGCAGGCCTTGTCGGTGCCTGGGAATTTTGATTTTGGTGGGACTCTTTGCACTCGCCACGCGCTCTGACTAAGGGCAGCCCGCTTTCAAGCACGTGGTAGGGAAAGAGAACCGGCGTCTCAGGGCTTCCATGCGACCGCTCAGGACGACGCTGTCCTTGGTGCAATTGACCACCACTTCGGTGCGCCGGTTGCGGGCATAGGGCATAGGGCCTGTTTCGTTGTCGAGGGGGCGATCAAAAGCGAAAGCCGTGACGTTCATTCTGTCGCGCGCAACGCCCCCTTTTTCGAGTGCGTCCATCACGGCGTTGGCGCGCTCTTTCGCAAAACGCTCATTGAGTGCGCGTGGTCCGCGTTTGTCAGCGTGACCGGAGATGGAAAGGGTGGACCAGGATCCATCGAATTCCCGCAGAAGCGCCACGAACGCCGACAGGTAACGTTCATCCTCTTTGCTGAGCTTGGTTACCTGCGTGACGAAGTTGATGGTGGGTCCGAAAAGCGCCACCTCGACGGCCTTTTCAATCACCACAGGCGGGGGAGGCGGGGGTGGTGTGGCCGCCACCACGCGCTCAACAAGACGCTCATCAACCCGGGGTTCGCTGCTCAACAGGGTGACCCCCAATTGGCCCGTAAGGCTCAAGAGGTACACCCGGCGTCCACGGGCCGTTACGTTGGTGAGAGCCTGAAAACCCAAGCGCGTGGCGAGGGTGCCATCGCGCACCCCGCGGATCGTGGAAAGTCCGAGATAGACGTTCGGTTCCGCCTTCTGGGGGAATGGTGAGAAGCGCGAATCGTCGCCGAACATGACCTGTGCCAGTGGACCGAGTTCCCATGCGCTTTTGTCGAATCGATAGCGTGCCGCGAATTCCGCGAATCCGGTTTGCGTCTTGATGTACTTGAAATCGGGTTCAGCTCCGGGACTCGCTTGGGCAGGGCCGCCTTTGATTTTGGAGTACATCCAACCGCCGCCCGCATCTATAACGCTCGATTCCAGGTAGAGCGAGGTGAGGCCCTTGACCGCCAGTGAAAAACCCGTCTTGTTCGCTTCGCGTTTCGTGTTGCGGCTCTGCGTCCGGACGAGCCCGGCATCGAGTCCGAGATAGAGATCCCAGCCCGTCCCGCTCGACCCTTCCGACACTGTGCGGATCTGTTCCGTACGTTTTTCCTGCACGGGAACCGGAGTCTGTTCCTGTGCTGGTGGCTGCGTCTGGGGCGGTGGCTGCGCTGTTACGTCCTGCACCGGCACCGGCACCGGCGTCTGAATCGGAGTCGGCACGGCCGTTGGCGCCGGCGTTGGAGCCGTTCCGTCCTGCATCGGCACTGGCACCGGCACAAGATTCTGCGCCTGTGCCGTGGTCGCGGCCAAGACCCGGAGAGCCGCCAGTGAAAATCCCGCCGCCATGACGGCGTTTCCGTTTGCGCGCGTCGTCGTGAGGCGAATTCGCATGCTGTGCCAGCTCCCTTGTTCAAATGTTCCCAACGAATTCGCCACCGCTTCGGGCCTGTCTTCTCTGCCCAGGATACGTGACGCCCCACGTCAAAGAGGGGTCTACGTCAAATTTCGGGAGTGCCGCGAGGCGCTAACCGCTCCTCGGCTTCGGCACGTGCGATTATCATGCGGAGTCCGTTGTCGACCCTTTCCGGAAGGAGTCTTGAATGAAATATGGGAACAGAATACGCACGCGGCGATCCCATTTCAAACTGATGTTAGCGATCCTGTTTTTGACCTCCTGCAAGGTCAGCCGAGACAGCCCCGGAAAAACCGCCATCGAAGCGAAGGGCACGCGCAACAACGATGCCGTGGTTGCTGACTCGGTGGCGCGCATCCCCAGGGGAGGAAACTCATCGAAGCTCTCGCCTGTGGCAGCAGGTGAGCGGGGCTGCAAGACGGGTGGAGTGCTCCTCTCGCGCTTCCAGGATGTCGATGGCAATGGCGTCTACGATGCCAAGGTGGACACAGGTCTAAAAGAAGACACCGTATGCCATACCCCTACAGCGCGTCAGTCTACACGCCAGACGTCGCTCTCCGTAGGTGATGCACGGTGTCCAGCCGGTGGCATTGAGCTCGAGACATACGTCGATACGGATGGCGACGGAGCCTACACGCAGGGAAAGGACTCTGATCAGGTTGCGACCCTCATTTGCAACGGGCAGCAAGGTGCCACGGGCGTGGCCGGTGATAAGGGAACGTCCGGCACTGCGGGCGTGAGCCACGCGGCCTTGAGCCTTCCGGCCGGCAGTGCGCAGTGCTCCGCAGGCGGATATCTGCTTGTGCAGTACGTGGATCTCAACAACTCACGCGCCTATGACGCGGCCACCGACTCCACGCTCAGTTCTGAAAGCGTCTGCCTCAATCCCTCCACGGGCTTTGACACTCAAGACATCGCCGTTGGAAATGCTTCATGCCCCGAAGGTGGAACTGCCGTGCGGACATGGCGTGATCTCAACGCCGACGGAACCTTCAATCAGCCTGCTGAAACCCTGTTGCAGTTGAGAAATATCTGCAACGGAGTCAAGGGCGACAAAGGCTTCAATGCGGTGGTCCAGACCGACGTCATACCGCCTAGCAGCCCTGCATGCGCGAGCGGCGGATTCCATGTGCGGATGTTCACCGACACCAATGCAGACAACCAATACGACGCAGGCGATCTCAATCTTTCGGAACAGGACCTCTGCCATGGCTCGCATGCCATGTGGGTCACCCAAACCATTCCTGTGGGCGACTCGCGTTGTCGAGACGGCGGTGTCCACTTCCGCCCCTTCGTGGATCTCGACAACTCCCGCACGCTCGGGGCCGGCGACATCCGCCTTGCCGAGTACAATCTGTGCAATGGGCGCAATATTGCCGGTTACAATGCACTGGTCGTTCAAGAAAGGCTTGCAGCGGGAGACACTGACTGCCCCAATGGTGGCTATGCATTCAAGACGTCCACCGACAGCAACAAAAATGGCCAGCCGGACCCCGCGGATCTCCACTTCGGAGTGCGCAAGGTTTGCGCCGACTCCACCGCGCAAATCCCGACGCCTGTGGGCACGGCCACTCAAACCGTGACGATAGATCCCCTCGGCTACATCACAGTCGTCGACAACATCGCGCAAGGTAACGCAACGTGTCCTCTCGGCGGAAAATCCGTCCGCTCAGGCGAAGACAGCAACGGCGATGGTGTGCTGCAGGACTCCGAGGGGCAGTTCAGGGAAGATGTTCAATGCGACGCGGCATCAGGCAGCGAACCGCTGCGCGTTCAACGTGTGGGAGCGGGCAGTCCTTCCCAGAATCAGCAACAGCAGCAACAGGGATCAGGATCAGGAAACACAGGCTGCTCCACTCTCTCATTTCCGTCGGCGCCTCTGACCGGCACGTCGCAAAGCCCCGCCCTCCCGCTCGACGCGTCGGTGCAGGTGTGTGAGGAGGCCACCTCGCAGGTAGACCCCATGTCGGCGTCACCGCTGTCGGGTCGTTTCCTGCAATCCGCAGTGAAGGCCGAATTTTCGGTTGGGGGTGTGCCGAGCCAGCGTTTCCTTGTTTGGGGTGGACGGGATTTGTCGTCCTCGCCCGCAAAAAATGATGGCGCCGCCTTTGATCCTGCCACAGGAACATGGACGCCCCTTTCAAAAGCGAATGCTCCTTCGGGCCGTTGGGGACACACCTCAGTGTGGACAGGCACCACGATGATCGTGTTTGGCGGGACCGACGCCAGCGGCAACTCGCAGTGGAACGGCAAGCGTTACGATCCTGTCCTCGACAAATGGACTGACATGCGTGCGCCTCCCAATGGAACGGAAAGTCGCTTCAATTCTTCTATGACCTGGACCGGCACGGAATTTATTGTGTGGGGCGGCTCGCGCCTTGCCGACGGAGGCTCGGAGCGCAACGATGGTGTGGCCTATGATCCCGTGACCGACACTTGGCGCAAACTCGTGGTGCCACCGGCCGTGGTGGCGACCCCTTTCCCCACCGTGGGATCGGATCCCGTGACTCCCACACCGACGCCAACTCCTCCGCCATTGCCAGCCACCCGCCACTTCGCGAGCCTCGGTTATTGCGATGATCAGCTTTTGTTGACCGGTGGACGGACAACCTCGAAAAACTCCGCCGAGATCATCACCAACCACAATTACCAACGGTCAACCTTCAGCTATACGAACGCGGTCGATGTGTGGACGCTCAAAACCGACCTGCCGGTGGGCCTGGCGGCGGCGGGCTCCGCCTGCCTGAACGGGCGGTGGCATGTGCAGGGTGGCATTGTTTCGGATCCAGGAGATCCCGCGGAATGGTCCGGACTTCCTTACCCATGGATCCACACCTACACACCCTCAGCAGGAAGCTGGTCGAACCGCGTGTTGGAACCACTCAACCTGATTGGCACGGGCGCGACCTTTCCTGATGAAGCCACGGGTCGTCTTGTCATGACACTCGGAGCCTCCCGATTCGGGGCGACAACGCATTTTGCGAGCTATGGACCTGCCGGCTGGAAAGTCTCCGCGGAATTCGCTCCCGGAGAAAAGCGTCTCGGTGCATCCACGGTTTGGGACGGAAACCGCCTGTGGACCTGGGGTGGCCTTGATGCCAACAATACGGCCGTGGCATCTGGTTTTTCAGTGGCACTGCCCTGATGCGATTTTCACTGAAATAAAAAAAGCGCCGTCGGCACATGACCGACGGCGGAAGCCCCACAGACCCGTCCGCGCATGTTTCGTTGCCAAAGCGCGCGCGGACGGAACGTGACGGACAGATCAAGGTTGGTTGATGCGCTTTTCCACGCGGCGCACATGCCCTGCGACTTCTAGGGATTCGTGCTGAAAGCTCGGGAGTTCTTCACTCGTGAGGGCGCCATCGGTGAGCCGCGCCGCGTTCATGGCGGGGTGCACCACAAGGGCGCGGCCAAAGTAACAGTGGCCGGGAGCCAGAGGGAGGTCATCTCCGTCGTGGTACTTGAGCTCGATCTCTTCGGTGGACATGGCCGCGAGCTGTGGCAGCTTCGCTTCGAAATCGGCATACTGTGCCGCGCATTCTGTAAATTTCTCTCCGTACATCTTCATGATGACGACTCCCTGCGCGGTGAGCTTGTTGTTGCTCGCCTGCAGCTTGGCGACGGCGTCGGCGCCTGCCGAAACGGCCGCTTCCGCGTCTGTCGCGATGCGTTCGGCACGCGCGGCGTAGCGCGAGTAAACCGTGTCTTCGGCGATTGCGGTTGCCGACAGCGCAAACATTGAAAGTGCGCCAAGGGAAAGTGTCGTAGCGAAAGTCGATATTTTCATTTTTGGGAGCCCGGCAAGGGAGTGCTTCAGTGCACTGTCACTACAGATAATGAGAATCATTCTCATATGCAAGTGCCGGCCATGGATAATTTTTTTTGTTTATGGTGTAAGCAAAAAAACGCCGCGCTGAAGCCAGCACGACGTATTTTGTCAGACTCAAGAGGAGTCGGGCTGGATCAGTAAACCGGCTGCACGATGACGTCGACACGACGGTTCTGCGCACGTCCAGCGGCTGTCTCGTTGGTTGCCACCGGGCCGGATTCGCCCAATCCCTGCGACACGATGTCTTCGCGGCGGACCACTTTGTTCGACACCAGATAGTCTTTCACAACGCCCGCGCGCTCATCCGAGAGCTTGGCATTTGCCGAGACGCTTCCTGTGGAGTCCGTGTGGCCCTCGATGCGCACCCGTGGAGAGCCGAACTGCCCCACGATGGCCGCCACCTTCTTCAAAAGCGCCCGACTTTGGGTTGGCAAAACGCCTTTGCCTTCCGTGAAGCTCAGACCCTTGAGGCGGATGAGCAGGTTGTCACCATCCCGATAGACTTCGGCTTCGTTCGGATTGAACATCTTCTTTGCGTCCTCGAACTTCCGGTCGAGAGAATCACGCTCCGAGGCGGCAGTCTGTGCATCGGCCAGTGCACCTTCGGTGGCGGAAAGTCTCGCCGCTGTCTCGTCGCCATCGACTTGCGCCGAGCCCAGTGCACCTTTGAGCTGCGAGTTCTGCGTCGCGAGAGCGGCGTTCTGAGCATCGAGTTTCGCTTTTGCGGCGATGGTCGCCTGCTCTTTGTCGAAAATTTCAATGGCCGCAGGCTCGCTCTTCAGTCGGGTCGAGTCGGAAGAGATGCGGACAAGGCGCGCCACTTCCGCCTGGGACAGCGTGGCCGCTGCCTGAAGCGTCTCAGGGTTGTACCGGTCCGCACGGATGGATCTTTCCGCATCGGCGAGCTTCGCGGTGGTACGGGCGAAAGTCGTAGGGGCTGTGGTGTCGGCGTTGGCCGTCTTGAGTTCGGCGAACCGCTTTTGGCCGGCGCCCATGGCTTTCCCGACGATCATGTCGCCTTCGACATTCGTGTAGCGGTTCGTGAACTCCGTCCGCTTTTTCTGAATGGCATCGATGTCGCCGCCCGAAGCGTCCTGGGTGGCGGACTTGAAGTCGTCATCGATGGCTCGGAATGTTTCGCTGGCTTGAGCGCCGGCGTCGAGTGCCTTGCGGCGCGCCGCGAGGGTTTCTGAGAGCACCGCTTTGGAGGGTTTGCTCTTTTCTACGATCTGGGCTGCGAGTGCGCGTGCGCGCCCCACTTCTTGCCCTGCGTTCTCGCGTCTGGTGTTCAGGGTCTTGGCTTTGGCGAGAGCGGAAGAAAAGTCCGCGAACTGCTCGGGTGCAAGCACGTCCTCCTGCGATGCCACGAATCCGGCTTTTTGCTGCTCGAGAGCCTTTATTTCGCCGGACAGGTCGGCCGATGTCGCTGTCGACTGGCATGCGGAGCCGACGGCTGCGAGTGCAACCAAGGAAGGAAGGATCGATGCACGAACTAAGCAAGCACCGATAATATTGAGACGAAGATTCTTTTTCATTGCTGGATTTTTCCTTTGGTTTTTTCTCCCACAAGTAATGCGCTCAATCCAAAGGAAGCGCAACCCAGTGGATTGAAGAATGTTACGTTATAGCAATGAAGTTAAGAAATCCGCAGGCTGATTGACTAGCCAAAGTCGCAGCATTTGTCTGGTCACCGCAGCGACAACGAAGGTGATCAGTTCTTCCGAATTGCACCAGGAGACGAGCACAAAAATAAACATTGTGATTTTCGTTGCTATTGGCGCAAGAGTGTTTCTGGGTGCCTGTCACTCGGCTCGCCGCCGACCAACATTCCGATGGAAGTCCGTGCGGCACGGATTTCCCAGTCGCCTCGCTTACAGACACACGTGCGCTTGATCACTTCGACCTCGCAACGGAACATCGAGTGATCCGCATTGGCACGTTCCAATACTCCGCCATCTTCCTCCAGAAGCAGGTCACCGATGAGATCGCTGTTTCCTCGCATCATTGCCACCTCCACTCTTGCGACTGGCCTCAGTTTCGTTGTTGCCTGCAAAACACGCACGTGGAACAACACAGCCTCAGGTGCAAAACAATTCAAACCGCTGAAGTACGAAGCCGGTGAAGGCCTAACCATCGACATGACACTGCGGCACGCCGCTGGGATTCCCCACCCTGTATCCCTACCGCCTGGGCACTTACCGAGACATCGTGAACCAGTTTTCCTCCGGAGGCATCCAAGGCGCTTATCACTACGTTGTGCGCCGATTCGACACCGGCAAGCCCAGGGCTGCTTCACACCCCTCTCCAGACCAAAGATTCTTTGGGGACATGAAAAAAGGGTGGCTTGCGTAAACCTCACCACACGAATATGACAAGGGAAAAAAGCAAACCACCACACCATTGAGCAAA
>Ga0163152_10008006_pt1 | contig 11395 bp, 7 predicted proteins | sample OliLakLV19MP8IB2_FD_148635 | JGI IMG/M metagenome (GOLD analysis project Ga0163152, IMG submission 148635) | Freshwater microbial mat bacterial communities from Lake Vanda, McMurdo Dry Valleys, Antarctica - Oligotrophic Lake LV.19.MP8.IB-2 | ecosystem: Environmental > Aquatic > Freshwater > Lake...
ACGTCGAGCGCGGCAGTCACGCGATCTCGCGTCGATTGATCCTCGCGCGCGAGCGCCTGCGCGGCGCAGCCGACGGCTCCGGCGACGAGCTCGCCGTGCTCGCGCCGTGCACGCACGCCAACATCTGCGGGCTCCTGGCCGCGAACCACGCGCGCGACTGGTGCCACCACCTCGCGCAGCCCGCGCCCGAGGCGTTCACGACGCGGTTGTGGAACCAGGTCGCACGCGAGCTCGGCATCGACCTGCGCAGCCTGCCCTACTCGTTCCTCGTGATGGGTCGCGGCGAGCGGCGCGAGCCCGATCCGCGCGACGCGCGCATCCTCGGCCGCCCGCGCGTCGAGAAGGGCCGCGCGCTGCTCGACGTGTGCCGCGAGGACGGGGTGTCGACGCTGCGCTTCCTCGAGCGGATGGACAAGGTCTGGTTCCGCAGGCTGCAGGATGCGCCCGAGCTGCCGCGGCTGCACCGCATCGAGGATGCGGAGGGGCGCGTCGAACGCCTGGACGAGCTGCCCGTGCCGCCGCCCTGGCGCGCAGCCGAGGATCGCTGAGCTGCGCTCACGGAGATCCTCTGCCTCGCGCAGCGTGAGCGACAGCCGCGTGAGGTCGCCCGGCGTCGAGATCGGGAACTTCGGCGCAACGAGCGCCGTCGAAGGCACTAGAGGGACTGGAATCCCGGCATGCCGCCTGAGCCCTTGGGACTGTGCCGTTGGGTGAACTCGAACGTGCGCCGTCCGAGCAGGACGGTGTCGAACTGCGCCAACAGCGCCCGGAAATCGATCGACGGGTCCATGACGATCCAGTCGTGCTCGCCGTTCGGGCCTGCGATGAAACCGTCCAGGCTGCTGGCGACGCGGTAACACACTTTGCGCATGGCCGTGCTCCTGCGCCGACGTTACCAGAGCCCCCGGCGCCGCCGGAATCCGCGGCAAGGTGTCGGTACGGTGCCAGGAACGATTCCGACAAGTTGGTGGCGAGCAGGCCCCGGCCGCCGCGCTCCGGGCGAACCTGTCGAAGTTGTCCCTGGCACCGTACTCTGGCACCGTACTGACAGGCCTCGTACTCCCGTCCGCGCGAGCGGGCGCTAGCATTTCGCCATGCGCACGCTCAGCCTCGCGGTCCTCTGCCTGTCCGTCCTCCCGACTGCCCTCCGCGCCGGCGACACCACCGCGGCGGCCGCGCCGCGCGTGGACGCGCTCCAGCGCATCGCGATCGTCGGGGCCAGCATGTCGGCCGGCTTCGGGCTCGATCCCGAGGCCAACCCGATGATGGGTCAGGAATCCAAGATGCAGCTCGCGCAGATCGTCGAAGCGTCGATCGTCGGGCCGCACGAGCCGGTGCACAACGGCGCGACGATGATGTTCTTCACGGCACCGGAGCCGACGGCCAAGCGCGCGCTCGCGGAGGCCAAGACCGCGAAGCCGACCGTGATCGTGGCGCTCGACTACCTGTTCTGGATGGGCTACGGCTCCGGCAACGAGGCGAAGCGCGAGGAGCGCGTGAAGTCCGCGCTGGCGTTGCTCGAGCCGTTCGAGTGCCCGATCCTGCTGAGCGACCTGCCCGATTTCAACGGCGCCAAGCCCGACCCGATGATGCTGCCTCCGCAGGCGATCCCGCCCGCGGAGACGATCGTCAAGCTGAACAAGCAGATCGGCGAGTGGGCCAAGGAGCACAAGAACGTCGTGCTCGTGCCGCAGGGCGAGATGCTGCGCAAGCTGATCGCCGACGAGGAGATCCAGGCCGGCGGAAACACGTTCGTGAAGGGCTCGCGCGCGCGGCTCCTCCAGGCGGACGGCTTGCACACGACGCTCGAGGGCACGTGCGCGATGTGGGCCAGCGCGGTCGACGCCTGGCGCGCGCACGACGCGACGCTGCCGGTCGATGCGTTGCTGATCGACGTCGCGCAGCTCGCGGCGAAGGCCAAGGGTGCGCCGCCGGCGAAGCCGGGAACCGCGGTGAAGCCCGGCAAAGCCAAGAAGGCCAAGGCGAAGGAGAAGGCGGGGAAGACGGGCGGGTGATTCCGGCCCGGGGCGTGCAATTGGCGCAGGATCCGGGGAACAGCCGTCAGGCACGCTACCGCGACGACTTCGATTCGGCCATGAGCACGGGCGAAGCGCCGAGCTTGTCGTAGCCCAGGATCGCGCCCGTATTCGTATCGATCGAGCCGAACTGCAGAGTCCCGGTCGGGCACATCTGCACGCAGGCGCTGCAGCGCACGCACTGAGGGTCCGCCATCGGCAGGCCCTTGTTGGCGAAGGCCATCACGTCGATCCCCTGGTGGCAGACCGTCGTGCACACGTTGCACGAGATGCACTTCTTCTTGTCGGGCAGGATGCGGAAGCGCGAGAAGCGCGCGTAGACGTGCATCAGCGCCGCCAGCGGGCACGCGAAACGACACCACACGCGGCCCGAGAAGTGCCAGTAGAGGCCGACGCCCAGGATTCCGGCCCACAGGAGGTCGACGAACCAGACGTAGTTGAAGACCGGCGCGTTCTTGAACAGCCAGGCGAACGCGGCGCCGAACGCGCCGTTCGGGAAGGCCCACGCCAGGCTGCGCAGGATCAGCAGCACGAAGGCCAGCGCCAGGAACACCTGGCCCACGAGGTTCAGGCGGTTCCACTTGGGCCCGTGCGGCATCTTCTGGCGCAGCGTGTCCCCCACCGTTTCGGCCAGCGCGCCGCACGAGCAGATCCAGCCGCAGTACGCGCCCTTGCCCCACTTCCACACGATCAGCGGGATGATCACGAACGTCTGCACCAGACTCAGCACGAGCCAACCCCACAGCGGCTCTTCCGTGAACACGTTCCAGAGGAACAGCGGCCAGGCCAGCACGAAGCCGAACGCGCGCCAGTACTCGCGCCCGTGTCCGTAGTCGGCGCGCGGGAAGAACGCGTCCGCGAACGCGCCGCCCGCGCCGCCCTCGAACGCGCCGTTGTTGCCCAGCCACGGCAGCACGAGGTACGGCAGCAGGAAGAGCGGCACGACCTGGATGGCGGCCAGCGCCCACGTCTGCAGTTTCACATAGGGCGTCTTGCGCCGGCGGATGCGCGCCACGCCGAACAGCACGACGGCCACGCAGTAGGCCAGCGAGTAGTAGAAGCCCGGCTCGCCGACCGAGATCTTCAGCGTGCCGAGCAGCGACGATTTGTCCGCGTACGCGCCGCCCAGCGACTCCCACCAGGCCGGCACGGCGAACGGGAACCAGCCGCGTGCCTGGAACGCCTCGCTGACGCCGAAGTAGACGCCCGCTTTCTTCCAGTGGTAGACGAAAGTCGCGGCGAGCAGCACGAGGACCAGCCCCATCCACGTGCGCGCGGTCCACTCGCCCTCGATGCGCACGCCGCTCTTGCGGAAGAAGTCGAGCGGCGCCTCGCGGCCGATCAGCGTGAACACGGCGTCGTTCTTCAGGCGCGCCTCGCCGCCGCCGTCCGCCTTCAGCACGGCCTCGCCGGCGTCGATGCTCTGCACCGTCGTTCCCAGGCGCTGGTCGACGCGGCCCGGGGCTGCCGGTGACGCGCCCTTCAGCGCCTCGAGCCGTTCGACGTTCTCCGGCTTCGGGCGCGCGAGCTCCTTCTTGCGGTAGCTCAGCGTCACGGCCGCGCCCGACTGCGCCAGCGCGATCGCGGCCTCGAGCGCGCTGTCGCCGCCGCCCACGACCAGGACCTGCTTGCCCTCGAAGTCCTTGGGGTCGTGCAGGCGGTTCGCGACCTTGTCGAGATCCTCGCCCGGCACGCCCAGCTTGCGGAAGTTGCCCGAGCGGCCGATCGCGACGATCACGCGCCGCGCGCGGATCGGCTCGGCGTCGGGCACGACGACCTGGAGCACGCCGTCGCGCCTCTCGACGTGCGTGACCCGCGCGATGCGCGGCTCGACGCCGCTCTGTCGCGCGTACGCGCGCAGCTCGTCGAGCAGCGGCTCCTTGATGTCGGCCGTGAACTGCAGGTCCCCGAACGGCCGCATCGACGTCGGGTAGGTGTAGATCGGCTTCCTGACCGGGAAGTTCTGGATCGTCGAGAACGGCTCGGTGGCCTCGATCAGCTCGAAGTCCAGGCCGCGCTTCTTCGCCTCGAGCGCCGCCGCGTAACCCGACACGCCGCCGCCGACGATCACGAGGTCGCGGGCGCCCGCGCCGCCCGACCCACGCTCCTTCTGGAACGCCGGATCCTCGGCGATCGCCGCCACGGCCCGCGCACCCGTGTCGGACGAGAACTTGAGCAGCGGGATCCCGGTCAGATCCCCCACGACGTACAGCCCGGGCACGTTCGTGCGGCCCTGCTCGTCGACCGCGGGGAGTCGTTCGACCGTTCCGGCCGGCCAGCGCAGGTGCAGCCAGGAAGCGTAGCGCGTGAGGAAGCTCGGCATTGCGGTCGGCGCGGTGCGCGCGAGGGTCTACGGCATGCTCGCCGATCCGGGACCGGGGCTCCATGGAATCTCGTGCGGCCTCCCGAGGGGCGCGATCCGCCCCGCTCAGAGACTGAGAAGAATTCGAAGTCTCTCTCGCCGCGGAGCGGCGCCACCAGGATCGGAGAGGCCGTACGATCGATTTCTTTCTCGGCCTCTCGCCGCGGAGCGGCGCCACCAGGATCGGAGAGGCCGTACGATCGATTTCTTTCTCGGCCTCTCAGGGGCGCCGCACGGCCCCGAGGTCCTTGCTGCTCACGTACGTGTAGAGCAGGCTCAACGCGCCGACCTCCTGCAGCGTGTCGCTCAAGTCGAGCAGGCTCGAGTCGCGGCTCGACGCGACGAACTGCAAGCCGATCGCGTGGTGCTCGTACACGCGCCACAGGAGCACGGCCTCGCCGCGCAGGATGTCCTCGGCGCCCGACGCGCCGGTCGAGCTCGTGCCCGTCACGTGGTATTCGCGCCCGGAGATGTCGAGCATCACGCGCGTGCCGAAGATCAGGCGCAGGCCGATCTGCGCGATCGGCGTGAAGCCGGCGCGGTAGTCGCGGTCCTCCTGGACGTCGGCCAGCGTGCCCGCCGCGGCGTAGCCCGCGCCGGCCAGCAGGTCCGACTGCAGCACCACGTCCTCGGAGATCGACCACTGCGCCGTCGTGCCCAGCGCCAGCGCGGTGGACGACACGCTGAAGACCTCGGGCGTGAAGTAGTCGTAGACGCCGTAGAGACCCCACACGCCGCGCCATTCGGTGTCCCAGTCGTAGGCGCTGCCGACGAGCAGACCGCGCGCCGTCATCTTGTCCGGCAGCCCGTTCTGCCCCGAGTTCGCCGACGCCGCGAAGTGGAACAGGTCGAACGGCCGGTCGTACTGGTAGCTCGACTCGCCCGGAAAACCGTAGTCGAGCGTGAAGTCGGCGATGGCCTCGGCCTCGTCGACGTCATCGAGGACGCCCAGGTCCTCCACGTGCGCGTTGCGGCGTACGCCGATGCCGGCGCGCGCGAAGACCGGCGGATCGTTCGACGGGTACACGCCGTCGAAGCGCTCGCCGTAGGCCAATCGGTTGAAGCCCATCGAGGGCGACACGAGCGCCGCGGCGGTCTCGCGCCAGAAACCCGGATTCGGGTGGTCTTCGAGGATCAAGCTGGCCATGCGGAACAACGCCTCGCCCAGGAAGCTGCCGCCGAAGCTCGTCGTGATCTGGTCGTTCAGCGAGGGCGGATCCGTCTCCCCCGCGACCTCCCACAGCGCGCTGGCGCCGAAGTCGTAGGCCAGCGCCGTCCAGTAGTCCAACCCGGCCGAACGAGCGAAGCCGTGGTAGATCGCGCCCTGGTACGGGTGCCCGATCTGGTTCGTGGCGAACGGATCGCTGTCGATGACCCAGCCGTGCTCCAGGTTGCTCCGGATCGAGTCGAGGTCGGAGTCGTAGGTGTCCTCGCCGTCCTTGTCGACGAAGTTGCGGTTGAAGATGTTGAGCGCCAGGTCGAAGCCGACGATGCCGATCACCGGCACCCAGTAGCTCTTGGCGTCGCCTTCGCCCCAGCGTCGGCCGCCTTGCGGCGAGAGAGGCGGCGAGAGAGGCGGCGCGAGGAACGGCGCCAGCGGTTCGGGGTCGCGCACCGGCGCCGCCCGCGCGAGCCAGGCCGGGGCGTCGAGGGAGAAGGCCGGTCGGATCGTCACGGCCGGTTCCGTCGCGAGAGGCTTCGTCGCCGGAGCCGGTGGAACGCGCGCCTCGGACGCCACCTGCTCCTGCGCGTCGGCGCGGGGCGCCGCCGGTGCAACGCAGAACGCGACCAGGGTCGAAGCCAGGAGCGCGCGGCGGGAGAGACTCATCGCCGTTGCGACGGGCAAAGATCGAGCCGGGAGAGGTCTGGCTCACCCCCGTGGGCTGACCCCTGCTCCGCCCATGCCTGGAGCGGAGGTTCGGCTGCTCGCTCGCGTCGCAGACGCGTGGAACCCTGCAGAATCTGCACGTCCGCCCGCCCCGAACCGGAGCTTCCGTGGGCACGCCGAGCCTCGACCGTGCCGAGACGGCCCGCGGTGCGGGCTCACCGCCACTCGGTCAGCGGGTGCGCCTTGTGCCAGCGCGCGTCGTCGCACGGATCTCCGCACGCGGCGAAGATCGACTTTGCGACTTCCTCGCAGCACACCGGGCAAAACGGGTCGTCGTGGCGCAGCATGCGACACACCTTCCAGGGCCGGAACACGCCCTTGTCGCGGTAGTACGCGCCCTCCTGGATCCAGTCGTGCTTGCGCGCGCCGGGCAGCGTCATGAAGTGCTTCCACTTCACCGTCTTCGCCAGCGTGTCCCACGAGCTCGCGTCGAAACAGCGCGCCAGCGTCGCGTTCGGCGACGTGACATCGCCTTTCTCGGGGATCTTGAACGTCGCCTGCAGCGGCTCCTCCACGTACTCGTCGGCCAGGTCCGCGAAGCTGTGACCGAGCTCGTGGACTGCGATCAGGAACGAAGCCGTGTCCTGCGCCGAGAACGTGGGCGCCGGAAGCGCGCGACCACGCACCTTGATCTCGTTCAGCTCGGTGCCGGCGCCGCCGTAGCGCTCGGTGTTGACCATCACGAAGACGAGGTCGGCCCCACCGCTCTCCTCGACGATCGCCTTGAGGCGCCGCCGGTCCTTGAACACGAGCAAGCGGCCCTCCTTGGAGTCGAAGTGGCTCTCGAGCGCGGTCGCGACCTTGTTCTCGCCCGGCGCCGCGTCGCAGTCGCGATCCTTCGACGGAACGAAGGCCGCGCGCACGTTGAACTTCGACTTGAGGCCCAGGAACGGCTCGTCCTTGAAGAGCCGGATCGAGTAGCGCTGGACGTCCTTCCAGTACTTGCCGGCTTGCACCGTCAAGTCCTTCTCGGTGTACCCGTCACCGACGAAGAGCACGTCGACGCACTTGTCGGGCGGGCCCGATTCGAGCCACGACTTGACGAGCAGCTTCGAATTCTCCTCGCCCGGAGAGGCGCAGAGAAGTGCAGCGAGCATCAGCGCGGCGGCGCGCATCGACCCCAGGATGAGCCGTCCCGCGGTCGACCGCAAGTTCGCTCGGCGGTACGTGCGTCCGGCCGCTTGGGATCCGCTCCACCTCAGGGCGGCTCCCGGCCGAGCTGACGGCCTCGTCGTCCGAGCCGCGCGCGCGGCGGCGCCGGGAGCGGGGATTCTCCCGCGACGTTCCTTTCCTCGGGCTGCAACGTCGCCCGCAACCGCAGTTGTGCGCGTGTCGCCGCGCTGGGCCCTTGATCGGCGCCCCGCGCCTGCTCCAATCCGACGCAAGCACGATGGACACGCACGAGCTCTTCCTCGACCCGCCCGCGACGCGGCAGCCGCCGCCGACCTTCGAGCGGGTCGCGGAGGCCGTCCGCCACGCCTTCGGCTTCCAGGGACTGCGGCCCTTGCAGGAGGAGGCCGTGCGCGGCGCGCTGGCCGGCCGCGACCTCCTGGTCGTCATGCCGACCGGCGGCGGCAAGAGCCTGTGCTTCCAGGCGCCGGCGCTCGTCGCCCAGGGCCTGACGGTCGTCGTCAGCCCGCTGATCTCGCTCATGGAGGACCAGGTCGCGGGCCTGGTCGAAAACGGCATCGCGGCCGCGCGCCTCACGAGCACGCAGACGCCCGACGAGCGGCGCGAAGTCGACCGACAGCTCGCGCGCGGCGAGCTCAAGCTGCTCTACATCGCGCCCGAGCGCTTGGCGGCCGACGGTTTTTTGTCGTGGCTCGAGCGCTCGGGGATGGCCGCGCTGGCCGTCGACGAAGCGCACTGCATCAGCCACTGGGGCCACGATTTCCGGCCTGAGTACCGGCTGGTCGGCGAAGTGCGCCAGCGCCTGCCGCACGTGCCGATCACCGCGCTGACCGCGACCGCGACGCCCGAGGTGCGCGCCGACATCGTGCGCTCGCTGGGCCTGCGCGACCCGCTCGTGCTGGTCGGCGGCTTCGACCGCCCGAACCTGATCTACCGCGTGCTGCCGCGCCGCGACCTGGTCGAGCAGGTCATGGGCGTGCTGCGTCGCCACCCGGACGAGGCCGGCATCGTCTACTGCCTGCGCCGCGCCGACGTCGACGAGCTGAGCGCCGACTTGAAGCGGCGCGGCGTGCGCTGCGCGGGCTACCACGCCGGGATGGACGGCGCCGAGCGCACGCGCGTGCAGACCGCGTTCCTGGCCGAGGATCTCGACGTCGTCGTCGCCACCGTCGCATTCGGCATGGGCATCGACCGCAGCGACGTGCGCTTCGTCGTGCACGCGAGCTTGCCGAAGGGCGTCGAGCAGTACAGCCAGGAAACCGGGCGCTCGGGACGCGACGGTCTGCCGGCCGAGTGCGTGCTGTTCTACGGCGGCGGCGACTTCCACGGCTGGAAGAACCTGATCGAGATGAGCGCGCGCGAGGCACGCGGCGAAGGCGTCGGCACGGCTGGTGCCGACCTCGACGCGCAGCTCGAGCGGCTCGGGCATGTGTGGAGCCTCGCGACCGGCGCGGTCTGCCGTCATAAGACGCTGTGCGAGTACTTCGGCCAGCCGTTCGACGTGCCGGCCAGCGGCTGCGGCGCCTGCGACGTGTGCCTGGGCGAGATCGCGCACGTTTCCGACGGCCAGGTCGTCGCGCAGAAAGTCCTGTCGTGCGTCGTGAAGACCGGCCAACGCTACGGCGCGGCGCACATCGCCGACGTGCTGCGCGGAGCGGAAACCGCGCGCGTACGTCAGAACGCGCACGACACGCTGTCGGTCTACGGCCTCTTGCGCGACCGCTCGCTGGCCGACGTGCGCTCGTGGATCGACCAGCTCGTCGGCGCCGGCCACTTGCGCGTCGCCGACGGCGAGTACCCGACCTTGTTCCTGTCGAAGAGCGGCGTCGAGGTCATGCACGCGCGCCTGCTCGTGACGCTCTACGTCCCCGCTCGCCCGACGAGCAGCGCGTCGAAGCGCACGAGCGCCGCACGGTCGGCCGCGCTCGACGAGGTCGGCCCGGGCGTGGACGAAGCGCTGTTCCAGCGTCTGCGCGAATTGCGGCGCGCGCTGGCGAAGGAGCGCGGCGTACCGCCCTATTTGATCTTCAACGACCGCACCCTGGCCGAGATGTCGGCCAAGAAGCCGCGCACGATCGAGGCTCTGCTCGCGATCAAGGGCGTCGGCGACAAGAAGGCGGCCGACCTGGGCGAGGCGTTCCTGGCGGCGATCGGGCGGGAGTGAGATGGTCCGCGGGTCATGCAGCGACCTGCGCTCCTTCCGCATCCGTCTTCACTTCGTGGCTGAGCTACTGCCGGGGTCGCGGATCGAGAGTCATGGCATGCCCGACTGAAGGGCATGACCTACCTGCAGATTTGCAGGCAACTCTACAGGTAATTCCCGGATCTCGCACTCGTCGACGCCAAGATTGCCGATACTTGGTTCAGGTCGAACTCATGCATGCCAAGTCGAAGAGGGGTGCGCGGGGTACCCCCGGCCGCCGTCTCCAAAGCGGCCGGATCGAAGCCTCGCGCAAGGGCAAGGGACCGAGAGGCGCATCGACCTCCGCCTCCGAGCTGCGCGCCCGTCTCGCGCTGACGCGCCCGGTGTTCGCGCGGCTGGTCGGGGTTTCCGAGCGAACCGTCGCCGATTGGGAGCGTGCCGCCACACCGAGTGCGAGCGCGCAGCGTGCGCTCAAGGAGCTCGGTTCGGTGGTGCTGGCCTGCGAACGCGTGATGAAGCCCGAATTCGTCGGACCGTGGCTCGTGACGGCGCATACCTCGCTGGACGGATTCAAGCCGATCGAGTTGATCGAGCGCGGCGAGACGGAACGGGTCCTGCGCGCGTTGTTCTTCGTCGAAGCGGGGATCCCACTCTGATCTTCGACGACCGCACGCCGGCCGAGATACCGGCCAAGAAGCCGCGCACGATCGAGGCTCTGCTCGCGATCAAGGGCGTTGGCGACAAGAAGGCCGCGGATCTGGGCGAGGCATTCCTGGCAGCGATCGGGGCTTGACCAAGGCCGAGGCCATTCTTGCCTCCGTGCGATCGAGGCGGCCGCCGTGCACCGGCTTGCCCTTGAGCTCGATCGGGCCCGGTTTCGCCATCGTGAAGCGCGTCTTCCGCCGCGCGACCTCTGCGCGCCGCGAGGATGAAGATCCGCAGGCCGTGGGGCCCGGCCCCTGCCGCTCAAAGCTCACCCACGTCGTTGGAGGAGCCGCTCGTCACGGTCACGGTCTTGAGGCGCTTTGAATCGCGATCGAGCACGAGCGTGGACGAGCCCGCGAACGCGAAGGGGAACGTGAACGTCCCATCCGCCGCGACGGCCACCGACGCCATGGCGAAGGTCCGGTCCGCGGACCCCACCTGCAGGGTGACGCGCTCGCCGCCTGAGAAGGGCTGGCGCAACCGGCCGACCACGGAACCGTTCGGCACCACGAACGTGTGATCGTTCCTCCCGGCCACCACCGTCACGACCTGCGTGTGGAACAGGCGCGTCCCCGTTCGGTCGAGGTTCGCCACGAGCCGCCATGCACCGGGACGGGGCAACGACAGCGCGAAGGCGCGCACATCCTCGGTCGCGCGCGATTCGACGTAGACGTGGGTCACGTCGAGCCCATGCGTGTCCGCGCTGATGCGCCAGTCGCTCGCAGGCAGAGCAGGGTTGCCCTCGTCGATCCGCACGAGCAGGACGGCCGGTTCCGTGACGCCGATGTCGAAGCGCGTCGTCGCGCCGTTCTGGACGTGGCAGTCCCACGCGATGGGCGGCGCGGCGTCGGGACCCTGCGTGCTCGAGCCGCCTCGGTCTCGATTGCTCTCGTCCACGAGCCTGACTTGCCAGCCGCCGGGAGCGAGGGGATCAAAACGGTAGCGACCTTCGGCGTCGGTCGTTGCGGTCGAGATCGATCCGTCGCCGCAGGACGCTTCGATGCGGCGCCGCGCGAGCACGGCGCCGTTCAGACCGCGCACGCGGCCCTCGATCGCTCCGCGCGGCGCCATGTCGATGACGATCTCGCTCGGGTTCTTGCCTCCAGCGATCTCGACGGGCGCGGAAAGGG
>Ga0163152_10008010_pt1 | contig 11390 bp, 11 predicted proteins | sample OliLakLV19MP8IB2_FD_148635 | JGI IMG/M metagenome (GOLD analysis project Ga0163152, IMG submission 148635) | Freshwater microbial mat bacterial communities from Lake Vanda, McMurdo Dry Valleys, Antarctica - Oligotrophic Lake LV.19.MP8.IB-2 | ecosystem: Environmental > Aquatic > Freshwater >...
GGTGCGCAGGTGATTTTGTTGGCTGTCGAGCCACAGATATTGGATGAGGTGCTGACCGACATCGCCCTGGCAGTGGGACCGTCTCAGTTGGTGGTGTCGGTGGCAGCCGGATATTCGCTCGCACGTATGGCCCGTCACCTGCCCAGAACCAGGCGGCTCGTTCGCGCCATGCCGAATACGCCGTCGACGATACGGGAAGGCGCCACCGCTCTCGCGTATGAGGCGACCTTGTCGGAACAGGATGCCGCGATTGCACGAGCGCTTTTTGAGCCGATCGGGAAAGTGGTAGTAGTGGGAGAATGGTTGATGGATGCCGTGACCGGACTGAGCGGGAGCGGGCCGGCCTATGTCTTTGTGATGATCGAAGCCCTTGCCGACGGTGGGGTGAACATGGGTTTGCCGCGCGAAACGGCTCAGTTGCTGGCGGCACAGACAGTCGCCGGGGCTGCACGGCTGCTCATAGAGTCTTCTGAACATCCGGCCGTCTTGAAGGATCGCGTGGTCTCACCCGAAGGCACAACGATCGCGGGGTTGCATGCGTTGGAGCGGGGGTGCATCCGTGGGACGATGATTTCTGCGGTGGAAGCGGCGGCGAAACGTTCGGCAGAACTGGGTGTATAGACCGAAACGACGGTGGAGACAATATTTTTGTGAGCCGGAACTTCGAATGGTCGTTCGTTTTAGGCAGCAGGGGAAAATCAGCATCCTGCTAGAAGGAGAGGTTGCTTGTGCAATATTGGGTGAAAATTGTGTTTGTCGACAACCAGGAATTGCTGGTCAAGGATGCGATCCGCCATACCATCAGTGACGACATGGAAGTGCTGGAGGTCGACTCAGCGAAGGAAGTGCTGATTATTCCCATGAAGCAAATCAAGTATCTGGCTTGCGACGCGACGGTGTTTGCGACGAAGAAGCCTGGCTGATGGGGTCGCAGGCTCGCGGGGTAGGTTTAGGAGGTCCGTCATGTGACCTGTGCCAACAGGTCCAGGATCGCTTCATTCCATCCCACCGGTCCGATGCCGGGCGCGCGAATCATTTTCGGCAGGTGGATATCAGGGTCATAGGATCCGTCCGGTTTCTGGATGAGAATCGGGTAGTCCACCATCGCGAGCAGGGGGGCGTCGTTGATGCTGTCTCCGATCCCAACCGTTTCGATTCGTTCCGCCTGTCCGTTCATGGACTGTTGACGATGGTAGCAGCGGAGGAGTACGGAAGCGGCTTCCCCCTTATCGTTTTCCCCCATCAGATGAAATAACCGTCCCCCTTTTGTCCACCGAAGGTTCCGGGTGACGATTTGTCGGCAGACTTCTTCGATAAGCGCCTGAGGGCCCTCTAGAAGAAAGGGCTCGTCGTATTCCCGTTGTTTGGCCAAGATGGCGTCGGCATGTGGGAGTCCGGTCGCCCGCATGATGGCTTCTATCGAGAGGTCGCCAAATCCTTGTAACGGCGTTTCCACCGCATGTTCGATTTGTTTCAGCACGTCTCGTAGCATGTGATAGGGAAGGCCTAATTCGATGACCTGGTAGGGAGACCTGGTCCGCATGCGTTCCAAGGGGAAGTCGAAGAGGCCATCAGGGACAAATACCGCGCCGCCATTTTCGACAATGAAAGGGTCATGAAGGTCGAGGCGTTGCCGAAGTGGTTCCATTTCTGCGCGTGTTTTACTCGACACCAGCACGAGCGGAATACCGAGCTCGCGGAGCGCCGTAAGGGCTGGTGTGGCCGCCTCGTAGGAATAGGTCGTGCCGTCCAGGAGCGAACCATCCAGGTCTGTAAAGACGATCAAACTAGACATGGTCTTGTGCTGTTATAAGTGATGGAGATCATCGTCCGTGCTGGATTTTGATCGGGCCACCAACCGTCGTTCCAAGAACTCTTTCGCGAGATCGGCCGCGCCGAGTCCGAATGCAATGGCTCCAGCCAGTACGATTCCTCCCCAGGTAATGCCAAATCCCACGACGACAATGTGTTGGGCAATGCCGAGTTGCTCGAGTGCCATGGCGGCCGCGAGGACTTGGAGTCCCCAGCGGGAACAGGCTGCGATGAGCCTGGCGGGAGGCAGTCCGGCGTTGACGGCGGCAATCAGGACGGCCTGGGATGCAAAGTTCGAGAGAAAATATCCGGCCAGAAGAATCACCGCTGCCGTCACCAGATGCGGTACATAGGCTAGCAATGACTGGGCGAACTGGTTGATCGGAGTCAGGTTCAGGGCTCCTAAGGCCGCGATCGAGGCCAGCACAATCACCATCCAATAAACGCTGCGACCGACGAGGCGAGAGGGATCGGTTTTGACGCCTCCCCGCAGGAGCGCCGCATTCATCCCCAGCCGATCACAGAGATGGTCGAATCCGATCACGCGAAACAGCCGTTCAGCGAAGGAACCGACCACCCACGCGGTGAAGAGGCCGCCGAGCAGGATAATGCCCATGGCGAGCACATTGGGGAGTACGGTCAGTACCTGGCGTCCAAGCAGTTCTAACGGCCCTAGAAGCGCCTGGTCGATGAAGTTATTCATGATCACCTCCTGGATCGGTGGTCGGTTGGTGCAACAGCGCAGGCGCTGCGGGTGGCAGCGCGAGCGGTTGCCAACGTTCAAGTAGATAGGGTTTCATGCGTTCGTACGTGAGGCACAGTGTTTCAATCTTCTGTTCTGCCTCTGCGGAGGTCAGGCCTTGGGTGGCGTGGACGAACGAAGCGGTCCGACCTAAGTAGAGAGGAGTGAGGGCTTTCAAAAGATGCTCGCGCGGCATGACTTGCTTGTGATACGCGGTGGCCGCATCGTAGACAACCTGGACCCATAACTCATCGGGAATTTGACAGTCGGTGCTGGAGGCACCCTGGAGATTGCGCAACTGCGTGAGCGTGTCGTCGGCCAAGATCTGCTGCCAGATGGGTGCAAGATCGGTGAGGCCCTGTCGATAGTGCGATACCATCCGCTCCACGTTGACATGGACCGGTTCGACCCCGACCTCGTACCGAAATCCAAAGAGGGGAACCGGCTGCGATCCCTCCTGCCTGGACCAGAGCCCTTCATGCTGTTCCATTGCGGCAAAGAGTGCCCCCATCACTTGCATTAACATGGCCGATAGGTCGGCTGCAGGATCCTTCGGATTATGGATTTTTGCGCCGAGAAAGCTTTGGCAGACCCGTGCGCCGCTCGCGATGGCTTCCGTCGTCATCCAGATATCAATGCCGAACCGCGCGACTTCCGATTCCCAGACATGTTGGTCAAGATAGTGGGACGCAAGTGCACCGGAAAATCCAAACTCCCCACCGATGGGCTGGCGGATCCGTTGTCCGTATAGGGCCCTGGTGAGCGGATAGGCGAGACTGTTCGTGATCGTCCCATCGTATTTGTGGCGCAGATAATAGGGTGCGACGTAGTCGTACCCCTCTTCCATGATCGGGCGGAGTAACAGTTCGATCCATTCCGGTGAAATACTGCGGAGATCTGCGTCGACGACGGCACAGGCCCTGGCCTTCAGTCGTCGTGCAATCTCGAAGATGGTCCGGAAGGCACTGCCCTTTCCGGGAATGCCATGGTAGGGCGTGATGATCCGATGCAGGACGCTTTGCTGGTCGCCGATGAAGAGGTGTTGGAAGTCGACGGCGGTGCGGGCGACGATGGCTGGTGTCCCATCCGAAGAGCCGCCGTCGGAGTTGACCAGGACGGCCCGACGACCAGGGAAGTGTTTGGCGAGGCCGACGCTCACGGCGCGCACGACATGCCCGACCGTGTCCGCGTTGTTGTAGCTTGGAATCCCGACGAGAATCTCCGCCGAGCCGATATCCTGAAGCCGTGCTTCAGTGGGTGCAGCGAGGGGTGTGAGACCGGTGCTCATGATGGAGTGGCTGCCGGTTCAGACGTAGGGTCCCAGGCGTGATCCGCTTCGACGGCGTCGACCAGGCGATCGAAAATATCTGGCACGGCATGGGTCACCCGGCTCCAGTTGGAAATCATGGGGACACCCAGCGGATCGTCGAGAAACCCGTCGGTGGCCAGTTTCATGCCCTTCAAGAAGACTTCGACGGCCGTCCGTTCCTGATGCCGGTCGAACGTGAGGCTGTTGATGGCCGCGTCATTTTCGTAGCGACTGATGGCTTCTTGCGCGGCTTGTAAATACGTCGCTCGCAAGGTCTTGAGGACCCCGTCAGATAAGACGACGCCTTCGCTCGCCAGATTCCTGAAGAGCGATTTCGTGATATCGACGCACATCTTGAGGAGGCCGGCATCGGGATTGTGATCTGAGAGGTCTTGATGTTTGTGGTCATAGGCGTCCGCAATATCGGCTTGGCAAATACGGCGCAAGGCACAGTTCCGAAAAACCTCTGCGAGGACACCGATTTCGAGACCCCAGTCGCCTGGAATTCTGTTGGTCCAGGCCAGGTCCCGTACCATGGCGAATTCGCCTGCCAGTGGGTAGCGAAAGCTGTCGAGAAACGTCAGGAGCGGGTGAGGTCCCACGAGCTGTTGGAGGCTTCGGATCATGGGGGTGATGAACAGGCGCGTCACTCGCCCATGGAGACGGTCGGTCACGCGGCTGTAATAGCCTTTGCAGAATTCATAACCGAGATTCGGGTTGGCGATGGGATAACACAAGCGTGCCAGATACTCCCGATTGTAGCTGGTGATATCGCAGTCGTGGAGCGCGATGACCTGGCTCTGATTTCTAGCCAACACGTAGCCGAAGGCCGTCCAACAGCCTCGGCCCTTGCCCTGTAAGCCGATATCGAGGTTGTGATCGACCAAGAGCTTGAGGATGGCCTGTATGCGCTCGCCGTCATTCCAGATGAGACGCACCCGCTGAGGGAGTCCGGAAAAGAATTGTTTGGCCAGGCGAAATTCCAAGGCCGAGGCGCGATCCAACGAGATGACGATTTCGTTGAGGTAGGAGACCGTTTTGAGGGTCTCTACGATGGCCTTCAATGCCGGGCGCCCCAATTCTGCATAGAGGGAAGGGAGGACCAGGGCGATAGGATTGACGCGGCCATAGCGTGCCAACTCTCGCTCCAGCTGATCGACGTTCGGTTGTCCGAGGCGGTGCAGCACTGTGACAACACCGTTTTGGTAGAAGTCTGACATTCGGTCCTCCGAAGAACGAATCACCTTCCGGGCCTGACCATGAAATGATATGCGGGGAGGTCAGGAGTGGTCGACGACGACGTACGCGGCACTCACTATGGCGGCGGCTCGTTGGCACATTATGACTACTGCGCAGATGACATGCCACTAGGAATTGTCCTAAGCGCTGGATGCTCGGGGAACGATCCAAGGGGGAGGTGAAGAGGATGGTGGGGAACGCCTTCACTTGTATGACCATGCCTCGGCCGGTTCTGCAACGAGAGACGAACGACGCTTCACGAACGACGTATGAAGAGGAGGCCCTTCTTCAGCTCCGCTACGGGAGATTGCTGGAGAGTCGTTTGGCGAGGCGATGGGCAAGTCGTACCATACCGGCTGAGCGATCGGCTGGGTCGAGCAGCACATTCAGGACATGCAGGTGGCGGGAATCGGCCAAGGCGGTGGTGAGCCCTCGTTCGAACTCCCCTTGAGTGGCGATCCGCGTACCGACTCCGCCTCCGATCATGTCGCAGATCCGTTCATAGCGCCACTCGTGGACGTCATTAAAAGGGCCTTCGAGAATCTCTCGCTCAGTGGAGTAGCCTCGATTATTCAGTACGATGACGATCGGCGTCTGACCGTAGCGCACGGCGGTCGAGAGTTCCGTTCCCGTCATTTGAAATGCGCCGTCGCCGACCAGCACGATCGGTCGAAGCGTAGGATCGGCAAACCAGGCGCCTACGGCTGCCGGGACGGCAAACCCCATCGAGGTGTAATAGGCTGGAGAGAGGAACTCGAATCGTCGGTGGACATGGAGATCGGCCGCGGCAAAGAGGGATTCTCCGACGTCGGCGATGACGAGGGTTTTCTCATTCAGCAGACTATCGAGGTGGCGGAAGAGTCCATGTAAGGTCACAGGGGCATCCGGGCCAATCGTGCCTTGCGCCACAGGCAGCGATGCCGGGAGCGGACGGGAAGGAAAGGAAGGGAGGGGGTTGGTCGCCAGTGCCCGCACGAAGTCTTGAAACCGGATTCCATCGTAGCGATGGTGCTTGATGGCCACTCGATCGGCTGTCGCATGAATCGTGCGGCCTTCTGTCAGCAAGGGCGAATCGGCATTGAGATCCTCGACATCGGATAAGATCGACCCCAGGATCAGGAGACAGTCTGATTCATTGATGTACTGCTGGACCTCGTCGCGCGCGATGAGGCCGCCATACACGCCGATGTAGAGTGGGTGGTCTTCACGGATGACGGATTTGCCCAACAGGGTTGAGGCGATGGGGACATTGAGTCGCTCGACTAGATGGGTCAGTTCGTCCTGTAGCCCAAATCGCCCGATTTCTGCGCCAGCCAAGATCGCAGGTCGACTGGCTGAGGCCAACATGGCAAGGACTTCGGCGAGGGCCTCGTCCAGCGCGGCGGCATCGCTCGGCTCATCGTCGAGACAGAGGGGTCGTAAGGGATGTGCGAGAGGCGTATGGACGAGGTCCCGAGGGATCTCGATATAGATCGGGCGGCGATAGCGCAGCAGGGCTGCAAAGGCTCGATCCATTTCTCGTTCGGCAGTTGAGGGATCGTCCAGTGAGACGGCAGCCACCGTGATTTTCTCGAAGACCTCGCGTTGCGTGGAGAAATCCCGCACCATGTGGTGCATGTAGGGTGTGCGAACTCGCTCCGAGAGTCCAGGTGAGCCGGTGAGCAGCACGACCGGCGATCGTTCTGCATAGGCGCAGGCGATGGCGTTGACGCAGTTCAATCCCCCGACACAATAGGTGACGCAGACTGCCCCGATGCCATTAATACGGGCATAGGCGTCGGCGGCAAACCCCGCGCAATCCTCGCGCGTCGTGCCGACATGTCGGATCGGTGAGGCTTCGATCAATTGGTAGAGGCTAAGGACGTAGTCGCCGGGGATTCCAAAGATATGCCGGACACCCAGCTGATGGAGCCGATCAATTACGGCGGAACCGATGGTCGGCATTCGTGTCATCGTTGGGCTTCCTGGTTCATGGAGGGGAAACATGCTGCATCTCACGCGCAGGCGCAGCAAACCACAGCGCGGAGCAGCCGTCAAGCGAGCAGATGCCTGCAGAAGGGCTTGACGTTCGGCTCGCGCCATTGGATAAGTACGCTATGGCACTTCATGATGACAGTCCCCGCGGGCAGGTTCGGCTCTCTCGCACACGTGCGGTCGAGGAACCGGGGCATCTCTGGATCTATGCCGGCTATGTCGAGGCGGTCAGCGGTGAGCTGGTTTCAGGCGATGTGGTCGATGTCATCTCGCCGAATGGACGATTCTATGCCAGAGGCCTCTACAACCCTGAGTCCAAGATCCGCGTGCGGATTCTGACCTTCGACGACGAACCGATCACCGAACAGTTTTGGAAGGCGCGGCTCGCGCAGGCGGTCAAGCTGCGGCAGAGGATCGTCACCGGCACCAATGCGTATCGTCTCATCTACGGAGAAGCGGATCGTTTGCCGGGCTTGATCGTCGATCGTTATGACGATGTCTTAGTTATGCAGACCCTGTCTTCCGGTATGGACCGTCGGAAAGGCCTGCTGGCCGATCTCTTGTGTCAGGAATCCGGAGCCGCCCGGGTGTATCTGCGCAACGATGCCAAGAGCCGCACGTTGGAAGGACTGCCGGTAGAGCGAGGTTTTCTTCGAGGGGGTGGCGCGACGATGGTTGATATCCACGAGGGGTCGGCTCGATTTCTCGTCGACATCGAACGAGGGCAGAAAACCGGTTGGTTTTGCGATCAACGGGAGAATCGACTGGTGGCAGCGAAATTTGCGGCAGGCGCGGAGCTGCTGGAGGTATTTGCGCATACCGGGGCCTTCGGGATTCATGCGGCACTCGCAGGAGCGAAGTCGGTCGAAGGTTTGGATGTCAGCGAGGAGGCCTTGGCGCTCGCTCGCAATCATGCGGTTTTGAATAAAGTGGACGACCGTTGTGTCTACCGACCTGCGGATGCGTTTGAAGAGATGCGAAAGCTCGAGCGGGCTGGGCGCCGCTACGATTTGGTGTTGCTTGATCCTCCGGCCTTTGCTCGCAGTAAACAGGCCGTGCCTCGTGCCTTGGCAGGATACAAAGATGTCAATCTGCTTGGGATACGGCTCACAAAGCCGGAAGGATTTCTGGTCACGAGTTCCTGTTCCCACCATGTCACTGAACAGGAATTATGGACGGCCATTTGTCTGGCTGCGCGAGATGCGAAGCGGCAGGTCCGGCTACTGGAACAACGTGGTCAGGCTAGCGACCATCCCATTTTTGCTACCATGCCGGAAACGCGTTACCTGAAATGTTTCATCCTTCAAGTATTGTAAGGGTGAGGTCTGCAGGGTGAGATTGTTGCTCGTATTCAGGACGCTCAAAAAGGCTGTTCATCGAGGCCGCAGCGAGTGAAAACCTGAGGCGTAACCTCGTGGCACGTTGAGGGTCTGAACGATGCGAGAACGCTGCTGGTAGACTTTTTCAGCGTCCTGCTAATCGCTCGGTGGTTCGAAGTGGCCAGACGGGCGGTTCTGCCAGGGGACTGTCGCCTGTTTGGCTTGCTTGACGAGGCTTCGTAAGTTCACCTCCGCGGCACGGAGCAACTTCGGTTCGCCGCTTTGCATGATCGCCGTCAGCAGGACGTACAGCGAACGATCCATCCGTGATCCGGCGAGAATTCGTTCTGTGACAGGATCCGGGCCTGCAGGGGCGCAACTCTCTTCTTCATCCAGGTCTTCAAACAAGGTACGAAACGAGGTTGGATGGCTAAAGAGCCAGGCTGGAGGGATTTTCAGCGCTGCGGCCAGCGCTTCGAGTATCGAGGCAGACGGATCAATCTCTTCTGCTTCAATTTCCTCTAGCGCACGAGGTACAAGATGCGACTCGGTTGCCATACGGTCGACCGAGTAGCCTCGCGAGACACGCCAGGCTTGAATCTGTTGTCCAAGCGCCATGGCGTATGTTACTGAACTGGGGCGCTCTCCGCAACCTCGTTCTGAGACGATATGGGCAGTACAGTCGTGAAAACAATGGCTTATGTTTAATTTTCGTCAGTGGAAGATGAGTGATGAAATCAGGTATAATCCATGCGTAGCTCATTTTGGATCCAGTGTAGGAGGCCTGTCATGTTAGGAACCGATATTCGCGGAATTATCGCAGAGGAAGAAGAAGTGCAGCGGCGCAAGGAGGCCTTGAAATCGCTCTTAAGCATGCGCTCCAAGCAGTTGCGCGAGTCGTTGGAACAGCGGATCAAGCGGGCGAAGACGTGTGGGGATTGGATCCATCTTTCTCAAGAGGAATGCGCCACGCTTCACAAGCGAGAGAAGCTCCATCTCCAGTCTCAGTTCGACAAGCTCCAGCACGAGCAGGATCGAACCAGCGGGAAGCTGACCGCACTCAAGCGAGCGAAGGTGCGGGCTCAACGGATTCGGGCTGCCGAAGCCGCATCCGGACGGAAACGTCGCTGAACCTGGTTTGTCCAGCGTGACGTGCAACCGTGGCTGATTCACTTCTCCTCCTGACGCGCTCGCAAGGGGCGCATATCCGCGAACTCCTACTGGATAGACGTGTGAGAGCACAGGAAGGCGCCTTCGTGGTCGAAGGCGCCCACGCAGTTCGAGACCTTCTGACTCGCTATCCCGACCAGGTCCTCACGATCGTGACGGCGCATGGGTACCTGCCAAAAGATGGGCAGGACGACCCATTGATTCGACTGCCTTCCTCGATACAGCGGTATTCCTGTCCTGATTTCCAATTCGCAAAACTATCTGATGTGGATGAGCCACAAGGCATTCTCGCGGTGGTGCAGCAACCGACTTGGGATGAAGAAACGGTGCTGAGTCAGCCGACTGTCTTGGGAGTGTTCGGGGAACAGGTACAAGATCCCGCCAATGTTGGGGCTATTATTCGAACGGCGGCTGGACTGAACGTGAGTGCCTTGTGGCTCACGCCGGACTCCGCCGATATCTATCATCCCAAGGTGGTTCGTGCCACGAGCGGGGTTCTGCTTGCGCTGCCGATTTTTTTCACCAAGGATGTGTCTGAGTTGATCCGGCAGGGCTGTCAGATCTTTACTGCAGAAGTGACAGGGGAGGGGACCGTTCCGATTGATGAGATTCGGCAGGTGCCACGGAAGCTTGTGTTCGCAGTCGGCAATGAAAGCCGAGGGTTGTCAGCTCAGATTCGAACACAGTCCATCACTCGATTCACCATCCCGCTCAGCCGCGACGTGGAGTCCTTGAATGTTGCGGCGACTGTGGCCATCGCCACGTTCTACCTCGGGCGACTTCCCCAAGGGGAATGATCCGGAAACCATTCGTGTGCATGAATGGGCCTGGCCAGTCGGTCATCAATCGACAATGAAAAATGAGAAGTGGGGCCGAGGGACAGAATGGAACTGTCGACATCAGCCTTTGCAGGACGGGATCGCTCTTTATGAGAAACTGAAACTGCTTGTAATGTGCCACTGCGATAAGCATGGGCAACTAAATGGTCAACCGGCCACTTCCAATTAACCGTACTGAGGATGGCCTGAAACATGAAAAGTTGATTGCCTCCACTTGAGGTGCGTGCCTTTTCCTCAAGTGACGTGTGGAGAAGTTTTCGGGTCGTGCCGAAGAAATCGTGGCGGAATGAATTCCTTCTCACTCGCGTCCGCGGAATCTCAATACGCGCGACTGAGCGTTCCCCAGAAATTGCGTCTTCTACCATGAACGAGGACGATGCAGCTTCTGGATGAATGGCGGATGGCTTAACATGCTGAAACCCTGGCAGCCTGAACCCCGCCTGCTGGAAAATGACAAACAGAGGGAAGCTCAAACTTTTATAGGCCCCAGTCGCTGGTTGGAATGTCAGGCCTGTTTCATTGCGCTTTGAGAGGGCCTTTACTATAATGCGCCACATTTTGAACAGGAGTCACCCATGAGTAGTGCTGCAGGATTATTGCGAGTAGACGGGCGCCGAAAAGACCAACTTCGCCCAGTAAAGGTGACGCGGAATTTCATTAAACATGCCGAAGGGTCTGTGTTGATTGAAATGGGCGACACCAAGGTCATTTGCACGGCTTCGATTGAGGAGAAAGTGCCTCCGTTCCTGAAAGGGAAAGGACAAGGATGGGTGACGGCGGAGTATTCGATGCTCCCTCGTTCGACCCACGATCGATCCCCGCGTGAAGCGGTTAAAGGGAAGCAAAGTGGTAGAACGTTGGAAATTCAACGTCTTGTCGGGCGGGCCCTTCGTGCGGTGACCGATATGGGGCAGATGGGAGAGCGCTCGATCTGGCTCGATTGCGACGTGATCCAAGCGGATGGTGGGACTAGAACGGCCTCCATT
>Ga0163152_10008012_pt1 | contig 11388 bp, 14 predicted proteins | sample OliLakLV19MP8IB2_FD_148635 | JGI IMG/M metagenome (GOLD analysis project Ga0163152, IMG submission 148635) | Freshwater microbial mat bacterial communities from Lake Vanda, McMurdo Dry Valleys, Antarctica - Oligotrophic Lake LV.19.MP8.IB-2 | ecosystem: Environmental > Aquatic > Freshwater >...
GTCCCGGTTTCTCGATTTTTTTCAGGATGCGGAAATAGACCGCACGCATGATTTCCGAGACGGTCAGCGAGTGCCGGTCATGCGCCGGCAAGGCCTCGAACGCCGCTTGTGCCTTGGCGTAGTACTCATGGGCTCGTGCGGCCTCGAAGGAGAGCAATGCGCGGAGCGCGGCATTCTCCTCCCGTTGAAGAATCATCTGCTCGGTGCATCCAAATTTTATCAGATCGTCCTGTGGCAGGTAGATGCGGCCCTGGGCTGCGTCGGTTTCGATGTCCCGTAGAATGTTCGTCAGTTGGAATGCCATGCCGAGAGCGACGGCATAGTCTTGGGCCCTGGCTGAGGTCGGCCCGAAAATATGCAGGCAGATGAGTCCGACCACCGATGCGACGCGATAGCAGTAGAGCGAGAGATCTTGGAACGACGCGTATCGTGCCGCCGAGAGGTCCATGCCTACGCCCTTAATCAGCTCCTCGAAATAGGCCTGTGGGATCGATAGTTGTCTCACATGGGTGGCCAGGCTGATGGTGACCGGGAAGGTCGGTGTGCCTTGATAGGCCGCCTCCAGCTCATTCCACCACCGTTGCAACTCATCCTGGGGATTGCTGCCTGCCGGGGGTTCGTCGACCGCGTTATCGACTTCCTTGCAGAAGGCGTAGACCGTGTACATTGCTGCGCGCCGTGCTCGAGGAAGGAAGAGGAAGGAATAATAAAAATTACTCCTGCTCTTCTTGGTGAGAGTCGTGCAGTAGGCTTGCGCGTCGGTCGAGGAGAGTATGGTCATGGCATTAGTGATGAGGGTGTGGCTCCAGGCGACTGGCCATGGAGTCGTGAATGGGGTAATGGTCTGACGGATGGAGGATGGCGGCCAACAGTTCAATGCCGTCAATCAGGCGTGGGCCTGGCCGGCTAAAATAAGAGGAGGCGTCAACCAGGAATGTGTGTTCCCTCAGTGTTGAGGGGATGGGCCATTGACCAGGTTGCTGCATGAGCTGGGATAGTTCAGTGTGTGTTCGTTCAACTGAGAAGCCGCAGGGCATGACGATGAGCACGTCCGGGGATGCGGCGACGATGTCGTCCCACGTCACAACGCGCGAAGGGGCGCCAGGCTGCGCCAGGACATCCTGTCCCCCTGCGAGCTGGACCATCTCAGGGACCCAATGACCTGCGACGTATAAGGGAGAGAGCCATTCGATACAGACCACGCGAGGGCGATGCGAGAGATTCTGGACGCGAGTGCAAACGGCTTCGAGTCGCTCGCGCAACTGTGAGGCGAGACGATGGCCCTCTGCCGGCCGGCCGGCCGCGTCGCCGATGCGTACGACGTCATCGATCACATCGTGGACTGTACCGGGGTTCAATGTCAGGACGGTCGGTTGATGAGGCATGGCTCGAAGGGCCTCATATAGTTGATCCGGTGTGACGGCACAGACATGACAGAGGTCTTGGGATAGGATCAGGTCGGGACGCGAGTGGCACAAGCGGTCATGGTTCAGCCGATAGAGCCGCTGGCCGGAGGCCACGAGCTGAGCGACTTGTCGATCGATCTCAGCGCTGGCCAGCCCATGAGGAGGAATCATTGGCTCAACCATGATGGGCACGTTCGCGACCGATGGCGGGTAGTCGCACTCATGACTGATCCCAACCAACTCCTCGCTCAGACCGAGCGCGGCAATCACTTCGGTGGCACTGGGAAGCAGCGAACAGATTCTCATATTACTCGGTGCTTATGGGACGGGCCATAAGCGCTCACGGAGTTCGCTTAGGCGAACCTGTGCAAGACTCGCGGTTATTGCATGGGCTTCATGCAGATCTTGGATCGTGTGCGTATTCGCCACGGCGAGGACCTTCATTCCGGCGGTTTTTGCGCCGCGCAGGCCGGGGATGGAATCCTCGATGACCAAACAGGATCCTGGGGCGATGGTCTGTTTCGGGCGTTGTCGATTCAAGGCGTCGAGGGCATGGCGAAACGGCTCTGGATCAGGTTTTCCATTGGTGACGTCTTCGGCACCAGTGATGTGGAGAAACTCTTTACGAAGCCCGGCCTGTTCGAGGATGAATTCGATCTCATGGCGGAGGGCGCCGGATGCAATGGCTAAGGGGTAAGTCGCAGCGGCCTCCTGCACAAATTCGCGCACACCTGGGAAAATGACCAGATGTCTCTTCACCGATTCCAGATAGGCATGGGCTTTTCGTTGCATCAATTTCGTGATGGCAGCGAGATCGGTGGGGCGCCGATGTGCGGTGAGTGCCGCGAGAAAGCAGCCTCGATCGTCATAACCAAGGTAGTTGGCGTAGTAGTCGGACTCAGTCAGGCTGATGCCGATTTCAGTGAGTGTCTGGCGAAAACCGGCGAAATGGAGGGGTTCGGTGTCCGCGATGACTCCATCAAAGTCAAAGATGATGGCTGAGAGTGTGTTCATGAGAATCGTTCGAAAGTTTTGGCATGATCACGAGATGTAACGCGGGCAAATTATAGCACAAGAAGACTGACTGAACTGCCGCGAATGTGCCAGGCGTGGCAGCCAGTTTGCCCCGGATAAACGGGAGGATTAGAACTTCAAGCGGAGGCGTTTCTCCGATACCCAACCCTTAGCCCCTTCATCTGTGCGCACCAAGTACATCCAGCCGCTCTGCTGCAGATCGCCGTCGAGGACTGTCAGGGTCGCTCCAAAACGAACGACCGGCCCTGGCTTGCTGCTCGATGAGTCAGCGAACAACGGACTGCTTCCCCCGGGAGCCGTTTCGTCCATCGTGGCCGTGACTTTCTGCCCTTCGCTGAACATCGGATCGGAAGAAGTCGTGGCTGGTGCAGCGGGTTTCACGGCGGCTTGAGGTGGCGTCATTGCCGGGATCGCCGAGGGGGCAACAGCAGTGGGGACCGAGGCTGAGGGGGCTGGCGCAGGCACCGGCCCCACATCGCTTGGATTGGGAGTCGCTTGTGGTGCGGGAGCCGATGGCGTCATGGGCGCCGACTTTGGGTTCATGGCCACAGAGGGTGGCGTACGCTCCCCCAGGTAAGGGTTCAGCCATTCGGTCACGAGTTCAGGCTCTATAATGGCGACATAGGCCCCGCCGCCGATGAGAGCCAGGAGCAATACCCAGAGGATCGGGCGTCCTCCGCCTGATTTTTTACGGGGGTTCAGTGGACCGGTTGCTCGCGTGGTGGTGGTTTGATCGAGCTCTTCTTCCGTGAATTCCAAGTCCGGTTCTGGTTGGCGGGCGAAGAGGAGCGACCAATTCACATCAAAATAATTCCCGACTGATGTCAGGTTTCCAACGAGCGCAGTCATCGAGCACCTCCCTGCTGAGCGATTCAATCACACGTAGGCCAATCTGTGAAAATACTTATCACCATCACTCCGCGGTGTCAATTTTGTTGAGGAATTGCAACTGTGCGCCGGGCGGTTCGGCAGGGATGCGAGAAATGGCAAGACACGACTTGTTGTTCTCGACTGCCCGTTCGGAAGACGGTGAGGCCTTTGTGCTTGCGTCGGTAGACGAGCAGAAAGGCCGCGGCGACTTCGGATTTGGTGGCGGTGTGCGGTTAATTGATGGTTTTTGAGTTGCCACTGCCGCGATAGCCCTGAAATACGGCTTGCATCCGCCTATGCTGCTCAGCTGAGACATCATGCGCCGTGAGAAGAGACGCCGCAGCTATTCGGGAATACGGTCATAGGTTGGATGGACGGATGTGCCGACCGGTCGGCCTGGAGTGCGGCGAGTTCGAGTTCGAGACCGAGAGCCTGTGCGCGACGGATGAAGGCTGGATGAAGCGAAGTGAGCACGCCGCCGTCCGGCGGTTCAATGCCTGGTGAGCAGTTGGCGATGTAGCTGATGCTGTCAGTCGGTGCAATGGTGATTACGGTGGCGTTTCGATGCCGTTGACCGAGAGCCTGGAGCCGACTGCCTCGGTAGGTAGGAAAGATTCCACGTTCGGTGGCAAGGTCCGCGGATGCGCGATGGGCATGAGAGTGAAAGAATTCCATCAGGGTTACTGCTGTCTGGATCGCGGCCTCGGAGTTGTAGGGGATATTGAGGGCGATCAGTCAGTCGGCAAAGCCCATGATGCCCAAGCCAATCTTCCTTGTGCGGTTCGTCATGCGGCCGATGTGGTGAAGGGGAGAACGGTTGTGATCGACCACATGGTCGAGGAAGCGCACGGCGAGAGGAATGATGCCGGCTAATCGAACGAAGTCGATGGTGGGCCGTGCGTCCGATTGCGTGACGAAGTTTGCGACATTGATGGAGCCGAGGGTGCAGGACTCAAGGGGCAGTAGTGGCTGTTCGCCACAGAAGTTCGTCGAATCGATGGTGCCAAGGCGACGGGTCGGATTGGCACCATCGATGGTGTCTAAGAAGACCAAACCCGGTTCGCCGATGGCCCAGGACGCTTCAACGAGCCGATCGAAGACGAACGGTGCCGGGAGTCGTTCGGTCGGTCTGTGGGTGCGGGGATTGATTAAGGCATACGTGCAACGGCGCGTGAGTGCTTGCATGAAGGTGTCGGTGATGCCGACGGAGAGATTGAAATTCGTCATGTCGGTCGGTGTCTGTTTGAGCGCAATGAAGTCAAGAATGTCTGGGTGGTCGATACGGAGGATGCCCATATTCGCGCCACGTCTGATCTCGTCTTACTTGATGATATCCGTCGAGAGATTGAAGAGACGCATGACTGAAATGGGGCCGGAGTCCACACTGCTCGACGACGAGACCAGGTTGTGGTGAGGACGGAGGTGACTAAGCGTCAATTTGGTGCGGCCGCCCGATTGGTGGATGAGGGCTTGATATTGCAGACTGTCATAAATCGAGTTGAGGGAATCTTCGACCGGGAGAACGAAACAGACGGAGAGTTGTTGAAGGCGGCGCCCGGCGTTCATCAGCGAGGGAGAATTGGGAAGAAAATCGAGGCGGGCCATGCAGTCATGCCATCGTTGGACGGCGTGTGGTAGTCGGCTGGCGTTGGGGTAGAATCGTTCATCTTGTGCGATGTCGGTGGCCATGCGCCACAGCATTTATGTCGGGGTCTCGATGATCGTTCCCGCAGCGTTCTTGCCCGGATAGCGCCTGCGTAAGACGATCGTGCATGGTCCGAAAGGCGAAGTCATGGGACGTGCGGCGGGCCTGAAGGCGTGCGCGTCTTCTTGACGGACATAGCGCCAGTCTATACTGCCGTATCCGATTGATCGATGACGTACACCGTTTCGTCCTGCTTGCATCTTGACGGTCCAGTTCGGCAGAATGACCCGCGACTCACCGACGACCATGAAATCCTATCGCGAAGAGCTCTGGTTCGAAACGAAGACGCGGCGCGCCTACGTCAACATCACGCAACAGGTCGAGGCGGCGGTCAAGAAGAGCGGGGTCCAAGAGGGGCTTGTCTTGGTCAATGCCATGCATATCACGGCTAGCGTCTATATTAATGACGACGAGCCGGGCTTACTCAAGGACTATGACCGATTCTTAGAAACGCTGGCCCCTCAGGCCGCAACCTATCGGCACAACGAGACCGGCGAAGATAACGGCGACGCCCATAATCAAGCGCCAGCTGATGGGGAGAGAAGTTGTGGTGGCGATTACCGAAGGCCGATTGGACTTCGGCCTCTGGGAACAAATTTTCTACGGAGAGTTCGATGGGCTGCGACGGAAACGTGTGCTGGTAAAGGTGATCGGAGCGTGAGCTCGATGTCGTCTCATCGAGGATCAGGATCCTCCGGGAATAAACTGTTGGAGCGCTTGCTACCATAGGGAAAGTTTGGCAACATGAGACCAGTGATGCACGACTGTGCGGTAGGAGTATGTTGATATGTTGAGTTGGTCTCGTCCCGACCCCCTCACCCGAGATCTCGTGCACTTGATCAATGCCCGGCGTCATGACCATGGCGATACCGATGCGGCGATCGATACCCTGCAAGCCTTCTTGGAGCAAGGACGGGAGTACGATCTCCTCACGGTGCTGGCGGCGCTGGATGAGGACATGGCGGAATGGCTCTTCGACTTACTTGCGGAGGCCTCCTGCTCTGTGCTGCTGGATGGGCCGGCCGATGACAAGCTGTCCTATGCCATTATGGCGGCCTTGGAGCTTCCTCTCCAAGCGAACCTGACCCATCCGCTCAAGCTCAAGATCGATCCGGTCGCGACGGCGGATTTGTTGCACCGGCATCTCCGCCTCTCAGCCGGGACAGTGGTGCGAGTCGAGTCGCGCCTATTGACCGATTCGACGTTAGAGCCGCTCAGTCTCCAGGGCTTGAACGATCATTTGAGCTCAGTCGCGGATTCGCAACGGACCACATCGATTGCGGCCCGGCTCTATCCGCCTGTCGAGAGCACGGCGTTTCTCTTCTTTGAATTGATCGGGGTGCCGGATTCGGGGCTGCCCGATGCGCTGGAGGACCGGCATCGCCGGGCACTCCTTGAAGGTCTCGTGGAGCAATGTCCCGAGTTGGCGTTAGCTCCCGATATGCTTGAGGCGCCGGTGTACGCCGCCTACGCCATGTTCGATGCGCAAAATGCCGTGCGGCTCCATCGGTTGGCGGATGAGACTGCGGCAGTCTGGCGCGATCTGGACCCCCTCGTTCGTGCCCGCACGATCGTGCATCTTCATACGCAATGCGGGAATGGTGTCTACATGCCGGTCTGGACCGATCTGTTTGACCCCGAGCTTCCTGAAGACCATGGTCCTGTATGGACCTCTCCAGATGTCTGGGTCTTCACGGCCGATTTGCCGATCGAGTGGCCTGGAGAGATGCTTACCAATCGTCTCCTCGCCGAGGGCTGCACCAGGTTCGAAAATCACATCGTCGAAACGCCAGACAATTAGCCATCGCTCTGCTCCTCCTTTCGTCGCTCTCCTACGCGGTTCAGCGCGCTGGCGCTCGCGTCGCCACTTCACGAGTCACCGACGAACTGCCATGAGTAATGGGGTTCGCAGAAACCGGACAATTCGTCGATTTTTTCGACCGCGTATCCTATGCTGAGGCTGCTCAGCAGGGGGAGCGATCATGACTCAACAGCAGTCGTCCGGCGGTTTTGTGGCAGGCGCTATTACCATCATTGGCCTTGGGCTTGTGTGGGTGACGGTGGCGACCAATTTTCCATCACAAGAAGAATGGTCTTCGGCTGCGGTGCCTGTTGAGACTCGTCAATCGGTCCGCCCTTTGCCGTCCCTGCCTGCGCCATCTGAGTTGGATCTCACCATTCCTATCTCTCCCCCGCTACCGAGAGAGGCCGCCAGGTCGAGGCCGAACGATGCCCGGTTGGGCGACTCAAGTGTTGATGGAGCCGGTGCCATGCGATTGAATCCTCGTGCGGCGCAGGTGGCGAAGTTGAGATGCGAATCCGAGATCGAACAATTGTGTCCCGATTCGTCGGAAGGTTCTGCCCGCACGCATTGTCTCGAGCAGCGGGCCAAGCAACTGTCTCCGCCCTGTCAAGGCCAGGTGCGTGAACGGTTTGTAAAGTGGAAGGAAGATCGCCATCGGATGATGGCCGCCTGCGAGGAGGATGTGAAACGGTTTTGTCAGGACATTACACCCGGGGGCGGGCAGATTCTCCAATGTCTCCAATCGCATGCCCCGGATGTCTCCGACCGATGCTACGAGACCCTTCCGAAGGGTACGCTCTACGTTCAATAGTCGTATGCGTCTTAGCGAGCGGCGTGGTTGGGTCCGGGGAGCAGCGAGAACGTCAGCTGTACGCCCCGCCACTTCGATCTGGTCTCCATTCTTCAGGACCTGTTGGCCCACGACATTCGTGCCGTTGACGAGCAGCGACGTCGCGTCCTGTGACGGGCTGATGGCATAGCTGTGGCCTCGCCGGGCGGTCGTCGCTGTAGATTTTTCGGCAAACCATCCGGTCAACCGAATGACCGATCGGTTTGTGATCCAATGACATTCACCTGTTTGTTGAGCGGGTATTCCAACCGACTGCTTTCCCCCAGCAACAATTAAGACCTTGGCGGTGAGCGTCGGTCCATGGGGTGTACAGTCCGTTCCCCTGAGCACCGTGGTTCGATCCAGATTGGGAAATGGGGTAGGCGCGACCGTATTGGCCACCGCATTCTCTTGGAAGACGAGTCAGTGTTGGCCGATGGTAATCATGTCCGTGTCATGAAGTTGGTGGCGTGTGATGGATTGTCCCTTGATGACCGTGCCGTTGGTGCTTTTCAAGTCTTCAAGGAAAAGACAGCCTGAATCTTGACGATCCGTGCATGATGCCCCGAGACGGTGGGGTCATTGAGGGCGAGGGTCTTGTCGGCCTTCAGGCCGATCCTCACGGTTTCAAGGGTCTACTCGATCTGCTGTGAGCCCATTCCGTGAAGTTTGACAAGTCATGTAGCTGGTGGTGTCAGCGCCTCCGGCATGATGTGGCCTCCTGGACAAGATTTCTATGATGGGTCACGCGACAAACTGGTGTTTGAGCCGCTCCCATAATCCGGTATGGAGTGTTTTCCGCAGGGCCACGACGACCACGGTCGTGTTGTCGTCGCCGCCGGCCTCATTCGCCATGGCGATGAGGCGATCGGACAGAGTGGGGAGGTCTTCTGACCCACTGAGGATGTGAAGAATGTCGTTCGGGCGGACACCACGGGTGAGTCCGTCTGAGCATAACAACAGTATGTCTCCGCCCTTGACCGGAACCTCCGTCAGTTCCACGTCGACGCTGCTGTCGACACCGAGGGCTCTCGTCACGATATTTCTATGGGGAGATCGTTCCGCCTCTTCCTCTGTCATGACCCCCTTGAGAATTTGTTCAGCGACCCAGGAATGGTCTGTGGTGAGAGCTTGGATTACCCAGTTTCGAACGAGGTAGAGCCGGCTGTCTCCGACATGGGCGATGACGAGCATCTCTTTCGTGAGTCGTGCGGCGACCACGGTGGTGCCCATGCCTTCATAGTCAGGTCTGCTCCATGACTCGCGATGGATGACCTCGTTGGCCGCTCGAATCGCGCTCGCAAGGCGATTGGCCGGTGCAGACACCCTAGGATCGCAGGGCCCGATCAGCGGGAGTTCCGGGTTCTTGGCAGCCTCAGCCAGATGTGCGTGAATCGCCTCGACGGCGAGGGCGCTGGCAATCTCGCCGGCATTACTGCCGCCCATGCCGTCGCAGACGACATAGAGTCCGAGCGAATGGTCGACTATAAAGCGGTCCTCGTTGTGGGGTCGTTTGAGGCCGGTATCGGATTTGGCGCTATGCACTCGTTCGAAGGACAGACGACACCTCCCTTAGGCAGTGAGACTCTGCAGGCAGGCACGGAGCGCGCGTGCGAATTCGTCTGCACGCCGATATCGGTGAGGCAACTCTTTGTGCAACGCCCGATCGACGATCTCCTGCACCATCGGGGGAAGATCCGGCCGCAAGGTGTGAATGGCAGGATGCGGATGATGAGCGATGCTGAACAGCAGGGCCGACAAATTATCGGCGGTGAACGGCGGCTGTCCCGTGAGGAGTTCGAACAACACGACGCCGAGTGAAAAAATGTCCGACCGACCATCCACTTTTTTTCCTGAGATTTGTTCCGGGGACATGTACGTCGGTGTCCCCAACACCATATTCGTCTGCGTCTTGCTGCTCGAGGCGATTTTTGCAATACCGAAATCCATGACTTTCACGATGCGATCTTTCGTGAGCATGATGTTGGCCGGTTTGATGTCGCGATGCACGACGCCTTGCTGGTGGGCATAGTCCAGGGCGTCCGCGGCGGTGGCCACAATCTGAAGGACCTCGTTGAGCGGCATCAAGTTGGGTTGCCGGGCCCATTGTTTCAGGGGCGTTCCTTCGATGAGTTCCATCGCGATATACCCCAGGTCGTGTTCCTCTCCTGCGTCATAGATGGTCACGATGTTGGGGTGGGAGAGGCGCCCGGTGGATTCTGCCTCCCGAAAAAACCGCGCTTTGATGCCTTGTAGCTTGTCGTCGTTGTCGATCTGGTCGAGCCGCATAGTTTTGATGGCCACGAACCGTTGGATTGTGGGATCTTTCCCCAGGTAGACCAGCCCCATTGCCCCCCGCCCAAGTTCTTTCAAGATCCTATAACGACCGAGCATGCCCGGGGAGGAGGGGGTGGAAGTCGTGATGGTTGACGTGGCGGAGGTACCCTTCGGTTCCGGCGGAGCCTCTGCTGCCTCTTGTTCTTCTTCCTCGTTTTCGCCAAGGGCCTGCACCCCTTGGCGTCTGGTCTGAAGGAGGGGATCGAAGGCTCTGCGTAGAGAACGATGGTTCATGAGCCACGCCGCTGTGAGCCAGAGCCCGGAACCGACAAGTCCGATGGCATAGCCCGACGCGAATCGAGCAGGGCCGATCTGCTCAACGAGTGGCAGCCCGACCGTTCTCAAGGCTTTATTGGCGAAGAGGATGACGATCAGGGTCGTGAGCGGAAGGACGAGGCTGCGGAGAAAGCTTGAGCCCTGGCCATTATCTGGAACCTGCTGTGACGCTGCAAGGGCAAGCAGCCAGAGGATGGCCAGCGCGAGGAGGTCTGCACCCAATCGAATGACGTGAGGCCCACTGAGCGCCAGGTACGGAACCGTGACGGATTGGGCCACGGCCATATTGCTCAGCAAGGGGCCGGCCAGGAGCACGGCCAAGATGGCAAAGGTATAGGGAGCGATCCAAGTCCAGGATTTCGACATAGGAGTTTGTGAGACTGTCCGTGAACGTCTCAAAGTGTAGCGGATGGGATGGGAGAGTCAACGAATTGGAATAAATGGGCGGTAGGTGCTTGCAAGAACGAGAGGAGAGGTGAACGATCTACTCGTCAGGCCTGTGCAGCTGCTTGTTTCAGTGGATCGAGCAATTTCTCGGATACTTTCAAGCCGCCCTTTCCGGTCCCAACCTCGATATCGGGTTTGGTAATGCCGTGGAAATCGCTTCCACCGGTGATCAGCAAGTCCAGCCGCTTGGCTAGGTCGAGGTATTCCCTCGTCTGTCGCTTCGTGTGGCTACTATAGTGGACTTCGATTCCGCCGAGGCCCTCGGCTTTCAAGGTGATCAGGAGTGCGTTCAAGCTTTCTCCCGGCACCTTGGCCCAGGTTGGGTGGGCCAGCACGGCGACGCCGCCGGCCGCTCTGATCCAGGCGATGGCATCTGCCGGTGAAGGCAGCTCACGCGCCACATAAGCCGGGCGCCCGTCTGCCAGATACCGGTCAAAGGCGTCTTTGGCTGACGTGACATAGTGTTTATCCATCAAGAGCCGCGCGATATGGGGGCGACCGACCGCATCAGTGCCAGCCAGCGCCCGCACCTCTTCATAGGTCACATCCAATCCCAAGGCTCGCAGCCGTTCGATAATCTGGGGGTTGCGGCTATGCCGGCTCTCGCGCAAGGAGGCTAAGCGTCGATTCAGTTCTTGGTCTTGCCACTGTACACAGTATCCCAGGATATGCAGCTCAC
>Ga0163152_10008013_pt1 | contig 11387 bp, 8 predicted proteins | sample OliLakLV19MP8IB2_FD_148635 | JGI IMG/M metagenome (GOLD analysis project Ga0163152, IMG submission 148635) | Freshwater microbial mat bacterial communities from Lake Vanda, McMurdo Dry Valleys, Antarctica - Oligotrophic Lake LV.19.MP8.IB-2 | ecosystem: Environmental > Aquatic > Freshwater > Lake...
GCGCACAGCATCGTGATCGAAGAAACCATCGCGGTCCTGCTGCGCGGTGGGGTCCTGCTGCGCACAGCATCGTGATCGAAGAAACCATCGCGGTCCTGCTGCGCGGTGCATCGCGATCGACGAAGCGTCACGGTCGCGCTGGCGCTGGCGGAAGCAGAGCGCGTTTCGAGTGGGAATGCTCTGCGGGAGAGGGTCCCCCCTCCCCCCGGGAGGGGGACAGGGGGTGGGGGAGATACGACGCTCCCCACCTGCTACCATGCGCGCGATGGCGGCGGTCGACGAGACGAAGGAAGTCCTCGATGCGATGAACGACGAGCGGGCAGCGGGCCGCCCGTTCGTTCTCGCGACCGTCACCGACACGTCCGGCTCCGTGCCGCGCGAGCCGGGCGCGAAGATGCTCGTGCGCGCCGACGGCTCCATCGCCGGCACCGTCGGCGGAGGGCCGCTCGAAGGCATGGCCATCGTCACCGCGCGCGAGCTCCTCGCGACCAGCGGCGCCTCGAAGAAGGAATCGTTCGAGCTGCAGCACAAAGGACCGACCTCGCTCAAGATGCGCTGCGGCGGACGCGTCGAGATCTTCTTCGACGTGCATCGGCCGCCTGCCGCCGTCGTCGTCATCGGCGGCGGACACGTCGGTCGCGCGACCGCTGGCGTCGCCACCGCCGCCGGCATCCCCGTCATCGTCGTCGACGACCGCACCGAGTTTTCCGATCCCGCGCGTTTCCCCGGCGCACGCGTGATCCATCAGGATCTTCGCGAAAAGGGTCTCGCCGGCGTCCCCGTGCACGCGGGCGACGCCGTCGTCATCGTGACGCGCTGCCACGACGTCGACGAAGGCGTCCTTCGCGCGGCCATGGAAACGCCCGCGGCCTACATCGGGATGATCGGCAGCCGCCGCAAGGTCGCGGAGATCTTCCGCCGTCTCGCCGAGCTCGGCGCCGATCCCGCGGCGGATCCGCGAGTGCACGCACCCATCGGACTCGCGCTCGGCACCGACGCGCCCGGCGAGATCGCCGTCAGCATCCTCGCCGAGGTCCTGCAAGTTCGCAGCGGCCGCGACGCGGCGCACCTCCGCGACCGTATGCCCTCCTCCAAGAAGAAGCGCCGCGGAGCCTGATGCAATCCCGGCTTCTCTTCGCGGTCGCCACGCTCCTCGCGACCGCCGCCTGCGAGATCCCGGGGCGCAGCAACCCCAAAGACCCCGCGAACGTTCCCGACGTGCGGATCGACGTGTTCGACTTGGCCACCGGGGGCAATTCGATCTTCCAGGCCGCGCTCACCGAGACGATCTTCCTCTCCATCGAGGGGACCGAGCCCTCCGGGCACCGGCTGCGTGTCTCGTGGCTCGCGGTTTTCCCGGACGGCAGCGAAGTGTGCATCGACGCGTGCGTCGAGCACGCGCTCGAGGGACGCGAGCGGGTCCGCTTCGTCGAAGAGGGCGTCGCGGTCGGCGAGAGCGGCGCGCGGAGCTTCAACATCGTCGCGTTCGTGCGCGACCTCGACACCGGCGGCGTCGGGTCTGCCAGCCGGCTCTTTCAGGTGCTGAACCAGCCGCCGTTGATCGCGACGCAGCGCTATCTCGAATACCCGCCCGGCGGCGAGTGGTGGGACGGCGGGACGAACATCGTCGTTCGTCTGAGCGCGACGGCGACCGATCCCGACCCCGAGGACGGCTCGGGGCCCATCGACTGGATCCAGGTCGGCGGCGCCGATCGCCCGGGCGTCCTGCAGGCGGACGGCACGTTCACGGTCGCCCTTCCGATCTGGGAGGAGAGCTTCGTGTATCGCGCCATGGCGACGGACAGCGCGGGCGGCACCAACTTCGCCGACGTGACCGTCGCCGTGCAGGACGTGATCTGGTCGATCGAGCAGTCGGGCGAGATCGTCCGCGTGCAAGAGCCTCCTCTCGCGGTCAGCATCACCAACGCGACGATGGCGTGGGCGCTCGGGGCGACGACCGATGCGAGCGGCGACACCAGCATCTGGACGGCCGAGCACAACGACGGCGGGAACTGGTTCGTCACTCGCCGCGTCCCCGAGCTTCGCGCCCTCGCGTCGCGCTTCTCGACCGACCTTGGCCTGCCGACGACGAACGACTTCCGCACCGCGGTCCTCGCCGGCAACACCGCGTGGTTCGCCGCGGGATCCAGCCTCCATGCGCTCGGCCCGACGGGAGCCGCCACCTCCGTCGGTGGCGGCGCTCTCGACTTCGTCCTTCCGGCAGACCCCGCGCTGACGAGCCCGCACGCACTCGCGGTTGCAGAAACCACGTCCGATGTCTGGGCCCTGATCAACACCAACGGCGGACCGGCTCTGCGCCGCTATTCCCCGGCGGGTGCGGTCGTCATCGGGGACGACGTCCCCGACGGGATTGCCGTGGAGTCGGGCGCCAATCAAGGCGCGTGGGTCCTCGTCGACGACGCCGCCGGTCCGCTCCTCCGACGCTTCAATGCCGCCGGTGATTTCGATACCGACCTCGTGCTTCCGCCGCTCGCCATTCCAGAGCCGCGCACGTTCGCGGCGCGCGCTCCTCAGCAGCCCGGAGAGCCGCTGCGCTTCGCGGTCGCGGGCGGATCGAGTGAGGCAAACTTCTACCTGGCGCTGCTCGAAGCGCGCGACGGGAGCTGTCTCGGCAGTCCCCAATCGGGTCCCGGCGAGAACGTCGTTCTCTGCGTCACCTTCCGGCTGCAGGAAGCGCCGGTCGCGGATCTTTCCTTCGACGCGCAGGACGGCGCGCTCTGGTCGCTCATCGCCAAGACCGGGAAACTTCGCAAACACGCCGCCGACGGTACGGTGATCCGGAGCGAAGGTGGTTTCTCGTTCGGCCCACACCTCCCCACGGTGCGCGTCGACGCCTCGACGGGCACAGCGTGGGTCGCCGACGAAACGGGGACGCTGCGCGGGACGCCGGGCGCGCCGAAAGTCCCCTATCCCGCGGCGGCGGTTCTCTCGTCGCCCGATCGCCTCCAGCTCGATCCCGTCCACAACGAGCTCGTCACGTCCGGCCTCGCCGACGCCTCCGTCTTCCTCCTGTTCGGCGGCGAGCAGCAGAATCAGATCTTCCTTCCCGACGTCGGGGCATTCGGCGGCCCCGTCGGCGTCGGCATCGATCCGGAGCCGGATCGCGGACAGGGATGCCTCTGGTTCGCGACGACCTCGCTGCTGAAACGCCGGTTCTGCGATCCGATCGTGAACGTGACACTCGCTCCTCTCGATGTGCTCGCCATCGACGTGGACCCTGGGACCGGGGACGTCTGTGTCGGCGGAAAAACGGGATCGACGCCGCACGTCACGCGCGTCGGACCGAACGGACAGACTCTCTTCACCTCTGCGGCCGGCGCACTGGACGGTTCGACGCTCACGGGCGTGCGCGTGTCACCCACCGACGGATCGTGCTGGTTCCTCACGGACGACTCCATCGGACGGATCCTTGCCGACGGCACGCTCGACCGTCAGCAATCGTTCCTCGCCAACGGGTGGACCTCGCTGTCCGTCGGACCGGACGGACGTGCCTACGTCATCGACTCGGACGCCGGCGGATTCGACGGCGCCATCCTCCGCGGCCGGCCCAACGGCGATGCCGGCTGCCTCTCCGACGTGTGCATCGACACCTTCCACTCGTTTGCGGGCGATCCCGGCTACCGGCACCCGCGATCGATCTCGGTCGATCCGGTGCGCGGCACGATTTGGGTCGCGACCGGGCCGACAGCCGCAGACGCGAGCGCACCGGCGCTGCTCAAGTTCACGAAGGACGGAGTGCTGGTCGGCGTGGCACCGGCCACCGACCCGACCTTCGTCATCGTGAACCGCTGAGCGCGGCCGCGGCGCCGAGCGCGGCGTTCGCGGTGAACGGCGCAGCGCGACCACGGAGAAGCCGATCGCCGTCGTCTCGCCGTCGTTGTGGTAGCTGTGCGGCTGGTCCCCCTGGAACGTATCGTCGCGTCATGGGACTCGACGAGCTGACCACGATGAAATGCGTGCCCTGCGAGGGCGGCGTCCCGAAGCTCACGGCCGGTGAGACCGCCGGGTTCCTGGCACAGGTGACCGGGTGGACCGCAGCCGACGATCGCATCCGGAAGTCGTGGGCGTTCCGCGATTTCCTCGCGGCGATGGCGTTCCTCAACGACGTCGCGCGCGTCGCGGAAGCCGAAGGCCATCACCCCGATTTTTCGCTGCACTCGTGGAACAAGGTGGACGTCGCGATCTGGACGCACGCGATCGGCGGCCTTTCGCGAAACGACTTCATCCTCGCCGCGAAGATCGACGCGTTGCCTCGCTGACAGCCCTTCGACTCGGCCGCAAACTGCCGCGGCCTCGCTCAGGGTGAGGCGGTGTTACCCACCCGCGCCCTCGCTCAGGGTGAGGCGGTGTTACCCACCCGCGCCCTCGCTCAACGGCGCGCGACGCCGACGACCGCTGGCTTGAGCACCGCCGCGATCGCGGCCGCGGTCTTCGCGCCGTCCTGGAGGCGCTCGTTCGGATCGCGCGCGGTCATCTGCCGCAGCACCGCGACGACGGGCTCCGGGATGTCCGGCGACATCTCGCGCGGATCCGGGATGTCCGCGTGCTGCTGCGCGCCGAGGATCTCCGCGGTCGAGCCTTCGTACGGCGAGAAGCCCGTGAGCAGCTTGTACCAGGTGATGCCGAGGCTGTAGACGTCGCTCGACGGCTTCACTTCCTTGCCGCGCGCCTGCTCCGGCGAGAGGTAGCCGACCGTTCCCACGAAGGAGCCTTCGCGCGTGAGCGTCTCTCCGCCGCCGAGCTTCGCGATGCCGAAGTCGGCGACCTTCGACTCGGTGCCGTCGCGCTGCACGAGCAGCAAGTTCGCGGGCTTCACGTCGCGATGCACGATGCCCATCGCATGCGCGGCGCCGAGCCCCTTCGCGACGCCTTCGACGATGCGCGACACCCGCTCCCACGGCAGCGGCATCGGCACGGTGGGATCGCGCAGGAGATCGGAGCACGTCCCGCCCGCGACGTATTCCATGACGATGTAGGGCACGGCCGCGTCGAAGCCGACCTCGTAGATCTGCACGACGTTCGGATGCGAAAGCCGCGCGACGGCGAGCGCCTCCTGGCGGAAGCGACGGAACGCGCTGGGATCGTTCGCGGCGTGGAGCACCTTGATCGCGACGGGACGCGCGAGCTCCTGATCGATCGCGAGGAAGATGGCGCCCATGCCGCCGCGTCCGAGCGAGCGCTGCACGAGATAGCGCCCGACTTCGACGGGGTGCTCGAGCTCATCGGTGGTGAGGAGGAGCGGTGTCGAGTCGATGGAGCCGCGTCCGCTCGGCGCGCTCGCGCGCTCGTAGCGACGCCCCGCGGCGGGACCACCGGGCAGCGTCTTCTTGTCCTCTTCCGCTTCGACGGCGACGCGCGGCGCCCCGCCGGTAGGTCCGAGGCGCGTCGGCGATTGCGTCGACGGCTCGGGCAGCGTCTTCGCGTGCGCGCGCGAGAGCGCCGCGTCGAGCAGTCCGCGCAGCCGCGAGCGCTCCACCTCCGCGATGCGCGCGTTGCGGAAGCCGATGACGACGCCCGAGAGCACGAGGAAGAGCGACGGCCACGCGACCGGCGCGAAGAGATCCGCGATCGGCACGAGCACGATCGCGATGATCGAGTACACCGCCGCCGCGATCGCACCGGCGATCGCGACGTGCGACGGCGGGCGCCGCGCCGTGAATCGCAGCGATGCGAGCACGAGCGCGAAACACGCGAGCAGCGGGATGAACGGCGCGACCGGCTTCGGCGCGTTGCCGGAGTCGAACGTGCGCACGGCATACGCGTGCAACAGGCCACCGGCGGTGCGGGGACCGAGCGGCGACGGCTGCTCGTCGTGCGTGAACACGGAATCCACGTAGAGAATCGCCATCGCCCCTTGCAGCGGCATCGGCGACGCTTTTCCCTCGAGGACGTCGTGGGCCGGCATCATCGGCGCCTGCTTCGCGCCCGGGCTGGTGACCATGTCGAGGAAGATCTCGCCGCCCGCGAGAGGGAAGCGCTTGCCTCCCGGCAGCACGATCTCGGTCCTGTCGATGCGCACGTCAGAGATGGGGATGCCGCGATGCTCGAGCCAGGTCGCGAGCGCGAGCGACGGAAGTCCGGCGCCGCCTTCGTCCTTCAGCGAAAGCATCGGCACGTGGCCGCGCATGAGCCCGTCGTCGCCGCGCCGCGAGAGCGCGTGCCCGGCGCCCCGCGCGGCTGCGTGAAAGCGCGGCAGCGCGGTGAGAAAGTGATCGCTCGGTTTCGGCTGTGCGATCACGGGTGCCGGAAACGTCGCCGCCGCACGAAGCGAGTCGCGATCGAACGGCACGCCGCCCTGCGGCACGTAGCCGATGCCGAGGACGGAATCGCCGACCGCCGCCTCGAGCGCCGCGTCATCGGCGTCGTTCTGCGACGCGCCCGCGAACGAGATGTCGACCAGCACGGTCTTCACGCCGTACTTCCGGAGGTTCGTGAGGAGCTGCGCCGTCTGCGCGCGCGGCCAGGGCCAGCGCCCGAGCTTCGTGATCGACGCGTCGTTGACCGGGACGAGGACCAGGTCTTTCGGCCATCCCCCGTCCTGACGGATCGACAGGCGGGCATCGAAAGCGCGGCGCTCGACCGGCGCAACCAGCGGAAAAGCCAGGAGACTGACGACCGCAGCAGCAAGAACCCAGAGCGCGGCCTTCACGTCGACAGATCATACCCTTGGGCCGTACGGCGTGAGGGCGGCCACGGTTGGGTCCTGGGGTATCCATCGAGTGCGGATTGGGGGTCGCACCCCCCGGAATTTCCCGGCCATTTCAACGGTGTGACCTTGGTCCCAGCCTTGCTCTGATGGATACTCGGGAACGGGGGTAGTTCATGCGTCGTTGGTCCGGTCAGACCGCCACGGAGTACATGATGGTCATCTCGGTGATCGTCGTTTCGGTCGTCGGTGGCTCCTATGCGTTCGTGCCCCAGTTCAAACAGGGCGTGAACCACCTCGGCGGCAACGTCAAAGACGTGCTGAGCACCGGCAGCTTCGCGGGCCTCGGCATGGTCAACGCGACGGTGCACGACACCGCGACCAACGACTCGACGATCATCGAGGGCGGCACCGACATCGGCAACAACGGCACGTCGCAGCAGGTGTCGGCCATCCTCTCGTCGATCCCCTTCATGAGCGGCATGGCGCAGGGCATCGAAGCCGGCATTCAGAAGAGCCAGCTCGAGGCGCAGGCGGCCAACGGCGGTGCGCCGCCGACCGGTATCGACGGCAACCCGTGCGGTCTCTGGGCGCTGTCGTACATCATGAACGACATGGGCATCAAAGGCGGCGAGCTGCAGACGCTCATGCAGCTCGCGAAGGACACGCCGGCGATCCTCATCTCGGACGACTACCGCATCGACCGTCTCGGCATGGACTGGCTCGCCGACGACCTCAAGATGGATTCGACGAAGACCTACGGCAAGGACTACCCCGCGAGCAAGGCGTGGCTCGAGGGTGAGATCGACTCCGGCAAGAAGCCCGCGGTGCTCGTGACGAAGAACGGCCAGCCGCACTGGATGGTCGTCACCGGCACGCAGCGCGACGAGACGGGCCGCGTGGTCGGCTACACGTTCCAGGACTCGACGACCGACCGGCCGCAGACGATGACCTCCCAGGAGTTCCAGAGCTCGTGGGCGCAGCAGGGCAACGTCGGCATTGCGTTCAACCGCGGCTCCGGCGCACCGGTCGCGACTGCCGACTAACGAATGACCGTTCCGCCGTTCGTCCTCCTGGCTCTCGGACTCCTTGCGGCGCAGCCCGCCACGGTGAAGCCCGACAAGCCGGCGGTGAACCGCGACCTCGACGGCAAGAACAGCGGCCCCGCGGAGTTCATCGCGGCGGCGACCTCGCTGACGCTGCAGCAGGACTTCGAGGACGCGCAGAAGGTCATCGACAAGGGCCGCGCGCGCTTCCCGAAGGCGCACGGCTTCCACCTGAAGCAAGGTGACCTGTTCGACGCGCGCGGGAAGATCGCCGACGCGTTCTGGGAGTGGCAGTGGGAGCTGATGCGCGCGGGGGCCGTCGAGACCGGCCCGGCCGCGTCGCGCAACATCGTGAAATACGTCCAGTCCGATCGGCGCGGCCTGGAGTTCGACGAGATCCATGTCGCGCTCCTGTCGATGGCGAAGCTGCACAGCGACCCGAAGGGCGCGCTGTTCGAGCTCAAGAAGATCGAGGAGGTGCGCGGGCAGCGGTTCGCGCTGAGCTTCCTGATCGCCGAGGCGCACGTCCAGAATCGCAACCTGGACACGGCGGCGGGAATCTTCCGCAACCTCATCGCGCGGGACCCCTACTTCGTGCCGGCGTACGTAGAGCTCGCCGGCGTACTGCGTTTGCAGGGGAAGCCAAAGGACGCGGAGTCGCTCGACGCGAAGGCCCGAGGCATCGACCCGAGCCATCCGTCGCTCGGGCCGCAGGTGCTGATTCCGCGCTGAACGCCGCGCTTGACCGTTCACGGTCGGCGGGCTTTTCTCCTGGATATGACGGAGAGCGCGGGGAAGATCCCGCTGGTTCCGGGCCTGCAGGGCGTCCCGGCAGCGGAGAGCAAGATCTGTTTCATCGACGGGAACAAGGGGCACCTCCTCTATCGCGGATATCGCATCGAGGAGCTCGCCGAGCGTTCCACGTTCGAGGAGACCGCGTGGCTTCTGCTGAAGGGCGAGCTGCCGTCGGCGGCGGAGCTGAAGAACTGGCAGGAGGAGCTCTGGCAGCGTCGACGCCTGAAGTACAAGGTCGTCGACATCCTGAAGCTGCTGCCCGAGAGCGGCCACCCGATGGAAGCGCTGATGACGGGCATCGCGGCGCTCGGCATGTTCTATCCGGGCGGCAAGAACGACGCGGCCACGCTGCTCGGCCCGGTGTCGGTGCACGATCCTGGCGAGCGCTGGAGCGCGACGGTGCGCATCCTCGCGAAGGTGCCGTCGCTGGTCGCGGCGTTTCACCGGCTGCGTGAGGGCAACCTCAACTTCATCCCGCGCGACGACCTGTCGATGGCGGCGAACTTCCTGTTCATGCTGACCGGCAAGGAGCCGTCGCCGATCGCGTCGCGCGTGTTCGATGCGTGCCTCGTGCTGCACGCCGAGCACTCGATGAACGCGTCGACCTTCTCGGCGCGCGTGACGGCGTCGACGCTGTCCGATCCGTTCTCCGTGATGGCAGCGGCGGTCGGCACGTTGCGCGGTCCGCTGCACGGCGGCGCGAACGAGGCCGGCATCGAGATGCTGCGCGAGATCGGCGATCCGCGAAACGTGGCCGCGTATCTCGACAAGAAGATTGCCGAGAAGAAGAAGATCGTCGGCTTCGGACACCGCGAGTACAAGGTGAAGGACCCGCGCGCGGGCGTGCTGCAGAAACTCGCCGAGAAGCTGTTCGAGACGCACGGCGGCACGAAGCTCTACGACACGGCGCGTGCGGTGGAGGACTACCTTGCGCCGCGGCTCGGGCCGAAGGGCATCTTCCCGAACGTCGATTTCTACTCGGGCATCGTCTACGACCGGCTCGGCATCCCGCGCGACCTCTTCATCCCGATCTTCGCGATGGCCCGCACGGCCGGCTGGCTCGCGCACTTCTGGGAGCAGGTCGAGCACAACCGGATCTTCCGTCCGAGCCAGATCTGGACGGGGCCGGCGCCGCGAGCCTACACCGCGATCGAAAAGCGCTCGTAAGCACGGCTCAGCTCTCGAGTCGCACAGGGCCGCCGTCGGTCCAGCGACGGAGCTCGGACTGCGCTCCGCCACTCGCCGTGCGCCGAAGCGCGAGGTGCGTGAAGCCCGGCGCCTCGGGCGCGGGGATCCACGTGCCGGTGTTCACGTAGAGGCGGCCGTCGCCGAGCGGCTCCTCCCCGGGACGATGCGTGTGGCCCATCACGACGAGCGGCACTTCGAGGAGAAACGCGACCGCGAGCGCCGCGCGGCGCAGCTTCGGCGGCGTCTCGGAATCCCGCGTGCGCGCGAGCACGCGATCGGCGGCGATCGCGGCGGCGACGCTCACGCCGAGGAGCGTGAACGGCAGGTCGGCGGCGAGCACGAGAGCGATGGAAGCCATCGTGATGCCGGCGACCGCGAAGCGATCGACGTAGTAGCACTGGATTGCGCGCGACCACGACCGCAATGCGCCCGCGGCCTGCAACGACTCGAGACGCCGCAGACGCTCCGGCGAGAGCTTCCAGCGCTCCGCGAGCTTGTTCAGCACGTCACGATGCGTGGCGCGGCGCGAGTCGCTCCAGAGCTTTCGCGAACCGACGCTCGCGATGACATGCGCGACGCAGCCGAGGTATCCGAACAGGAGCGCGTGGAGCTTCCCGGCCTGACCGGTCCACACGAAACGAAAGAAATCGGAAAGCGTCCAACCGTCTTTGTCGTCGAGGGAGATGTTCGGAAAGACGTTCGCGAGATAGCGCACCGCGAAGTGCGAGAGCGGCACGTCGGTGCGTTTCCCTTCGGGAGAAACGGGGGCGAGCACATACTCGAAGCTGGAGTAGTCGTCGTACTGGTGGCCGTGCTCGACGAAGATCGTCCCGGGCTCATAGTAGAACCACGGCAGGAAGCTCACGCGTTGAACGAACGCGTCTTGCTCGCCCTGAGCGACGCCCCCGATCTCCGCAAGGCGATCCACGAACGTGCGCTGCACTCGCGGCCAATGGAACTCGGCGTCGTGGTTGCCGCGAAGGATCGCCACCTCGTTGCCGGCCGCGACGAACGCGGCGAGTCGCTCGAAAACCGTGCGATGGCGATCCATCACGCGGCGCAGGAGCCAGTCGATCTTCTCCTCTTCGCCGGTCGCGAGGCCGAAGCGGCGGTCGTCGTCGGTCACCACGAACCCGGGCTGCTCCGCCGCTTCCGGCACGATCGTCATCGTGACGAAGTCGACCATGTCGCCGTTGATCACGAGGCGCCACGGAAGCCCCCCCTCGCGATTCGCGGCGTACCAGTCGAGGAACGACGAGAGCTCGCGGTCGAGCCGCACGATGCTGCGGAGGTAGCCGAATCCGCCGCGCTTCAGGTCCGCCCCCAGGTGGAGGTCGCTGACCACGAGCAGGTTGTGCGCGGCGGTATCCACTCCCTCTAGGGTAGCTCCCGAGAGATCCGCGTCCAGAGCGGATTTGCGGGGATCCGGCGGCGGGCTAAGGTGGCGGCCCGACCCGGGAATCCGGCGTATCAGAAACGGTACGTGATCGCGCCCTGGCTCATGATGCCGCCGACGTTCAGGTGCTTGGCGTTGTACTCGCGAGTGATCGTCGTGGGGAAGGTGCCCTGCGCCGTCGCGATCTTCTCCTCCCAGACGAGCCGCACCTTCTTCGTGATCTGGTAGCCGACGCCGGCCACCGCGAACGCACGTGCGACGACGACCGTATCGGTCTGCACGGGGGCGTCGGGCA
>Ga0163152_10008016_pt1 | contig 11384 bp, 7 predicted proteins | sample OliLakLV19MP8IB2_FD_148635 | JGI IMG/M metagenome (GOLD analysis project Ga0163152, IMG submission 148635) | Freshwater microbial mat bacterial communities from Lake Vanda, McMurdo Dry Valleys, Antarctica - Oligotrophic Lake LV.19.MP8.IB-2 | ecosystem: Environmental > Aquatic > Freshwater > Lake...
TCGAGGCCGACGGCGTGTCGGCCTCGAACGAGTAGGTGAACACTCCCGCCCGCTCGAACCGCGCCGTGCCGACAAACTCGACCAACCGTTCGAACTGCTCCTCGGTTTCGCCGGGGAAGCCCGTGATGAACGTGGTGCGAAAGACGAGATCGGGGATCGCCCCGCGCAGTCGGGTCAGCAGCTCCTCGGTCTCGCGGCGATTGACGCGCCGCTGCATCCGCCGCAGCATCGTCTCGTCGATGTGCTGAAGCGGCATGTCGAGATACGGAACCACCTTTTTGCTGTTGGCCAACACATCGACCAACTGGTCGGTGAAGTACATCGGGTACAGGTACATCAGCCGGATCCACTCGATCCCCTCGACCTTTTCGAGCTCGGTGATCAGGTCGGCCAGTCGCGGCTCGCCGTAGAGGTCCATACCCCAGTACGTGGTGTCTTGCGCGACGATCACCAGCTCGCGCGTGCCGCTGGCGGCCAGCTCGCGGGCTTCGGCCAACACTTCGTCCATTGGCTTAGTGGCGTGCTTGCCGCGCATCTTGGGGATCGCGCAGAAGGTACACAGCCGGTCGCAACCTTCGCTGATCTTCAAGTAAGCGAAGTGGGGCGGCGTGATCCGCAGCCGGGCGCGGTCGGAGAGGGCGACGGTCGGCGCCGGCTGGAACACGGTGCGCTGTTCGGTCAATCCGCCCAGCAGCCGATCGGCGACCTTGGTCACCTCCTCGCGGCCGAAGACGCCGACCAACTGATCGATGTCGGGGCAGCGCTCCAAGAGCGCATCTTTGTCGCGCTCCGCCAGGCAGCCCGCAACGATCACCCCTTTGAGATCCCCTTGGCGCTTGAGCGTGAGCATCTCTTCAATGGCCGAGAACGACTCGTTGCGGGCCCGCTCGATGAAGCCGCAGGTGTTGACCACGACAAAGTCGGCGCCCTGCGCGTCGGGCACCAGCTCGTAGCCGTCGAGCTGCAGCAGGCCGAGCATCCGCTCGCTATCGACGAGGTTCTTAGGGCAGCCCAAGCTCACGAAGGCGTAGCGTCCCTTGGCGGTCGACGCGCCTTTGGCCCCGTTGCTGGCCTTGGCAGCGCTAGGGGCCTTGCCGGACGGTTTCTCAATGATGGGGAGTTGGGTCATCGTGTCGTTATTCTCTCGCGCTCGCCGGGGCGTTACGCCAGCCAGTCTTCTAATCGCAGTTCAGGAATTGCCTCGGTGAGGGAGCCAAAATCGCTGTCGTGTGTCACCAATGTCAAACCTTGTACCAGGGCGGTCGCCGTAATCATCAAGTCGGCGCGACCCGCGGCTCGCCCTCGTTCAGCCAACCGTGCATGGAGCCTGCCGTACTCGCGAGCACAGGGGTCGTCGAACTCCAAGATGTTCAATTCATTCAAAAGGTTGTCGATCTGCGCGAGCTACTTAGCGCCGGATCGGTATCCCAAGGCGTAGAGCTCAGCACAAGTTACACGCGAGACATACAGTTGGCCGCCATACTGAATCAGTCGACTATACACACTCGAGTTTGGTCGACCCGTGAGGGAGGCTGAGCAAATGACCGTATCGAGCACGAACGGCATGTCGCTACCGACGCGTGGGGTTGCGCAGTTGCCGAATCTCCTCTACCAGCGCGTCGGGATCGTACTCGCGCTCGTCAGCCCACAGGCCTGCCTTGCGGCGGATCCCTTCGCCGGGAATGATGCTCTTGAGCTGTTGCATCTTAACCAGCTTGCGGCCGAGCCAGGCGCTCAACTGGTCGACGCATCCCTCGCGCAAGTCGGCGACGATCGCCTCCGCACGGTCGGCCTCGAAGCCCAACGATGTCAACTCGACTGGTTCGAGCTGCATCAAATCGTCGACATCGAAACGGCTGATCAACAATTCGCTCTCGTTTGGCTCCTGAGCGATGGCATCCATCACCGCTCTGAGCATTTCCATTCCGCTTGCCATAACACTCTCCTCCGGAGGCCGCTACCGATCCATTGTACCGAACCGACTGACAACCGACCGGCCCTGCCTGCGGCGCGTTACGTCCAGCCAATTTATCCTAACCCAATAGGGGCAGACTGCGAAGTACGGCGGCAGCCGGCAAAAATGCCAGAATCGGGCTGCCCGCAGGCGAATTGCACCGCGAAAGACGCCGCGGCAGTGCCAGCGTCGACCGGCAAAGAACGTCGCAGCAGCCGGCCCAGACGGACGGTTCAGAAGGCCAACAGGGTGAATCGCCCCACGCAAAAGCGCCACGGCCACGGAGCCGTAGGAGAAATCTCGCGCCAAGCCGCCAAGGCGCAAAGAATGCGAAGCAAATGCATCCACAGAAAGCGCAGAAGAACACAGAATCTCGCTGGAGACTGCAATTTTCTGGGCAGATCAACAGGAGAATACTTGCAGATTCCTTGTTCTGCGCTGTTCTGCGACTTCTGCGGATCAACACTCCCCCGGTATTCTTGGCGCCTTAGCGCCTTTGCGCGAGACACCTCACGGCCAGCGGAGCGGCGCGTTGCCGGCATGGCAAGTTTCTTACATCGACGGTTCGGAGCAGTTCTTCTGGCCGCTGACGGTGCGCACCACCTTGTTCTTGGCGCGCACGCCCCATTGCGCCATTCCCTTGAGCCGGTCGGCCCAGGGCCGCTGGCCGACCGGGCGGGGCTTTACGCCCCAGCGTCGCAGTTCGTAGTTCACAAAGTGCGCATCGCGGCGGATGAGAGTATTGCGCGTGTGGAAGCCGACATTCCAAGAGACGCTCACACCGTCGTCGTTCGTGACGCGATGCGGCGCGAACAACGGCAGAAACGCCGCCTCGCCAGGGCCAATGTGCAGCGGCGCGAACATGTGCGGCTCGTACTCCGGCGCGTACGTGACCGACTTTTGATCGTCGGTGTAGACCAGCTCGTCGATGGCGCTTTCCGGCAGCACGCCCGACGGGTAGACAAACACCGTCTTCGAGCCGCGAATCTGATTCAAGAAACTCTGGTCGGGATCGGAGTGGAAATGCACCACGCTCTTGCCCGACGACAGAAACATCCAGCAGCCGACGCGCGAGACGCCGTCTTGCATGTCGGGGCAGGCTTCGGTCAGCTCGGCCAGATAGTCGTGCAGCAGGCATTCGTAGTCGCGATCGTACTTCCAGCTCTGGTGCAGCAGCATCCACGACGGGTGCTCAGCCAGGCGCTCGAAGGTCTCGACGGGGTCGGCGTCGGTCAGCCGGCGGCCGCGGCGATAGTTGCCGTCGTGATTCTCGCGCTGCTGCACTTCGCGAATCTCGACATGCTCGCGTGGCATCGCCCGCAGCAACTGCTTGATGCGCTCGGGCTCAAACAGCGGATGATCGGACAGGCCGTGGCGGATTTTGAAAGCCGGCTCGCTCAGCGTGAGCGTCGGCGTCTGCAAGCGAACGAGCTGCGGTTCCGTTGCGATTTCGGCGACCGACATGTGGAAGCACCCCGACAGGAAGTTGCGTTGTGGCGATACGTCGGCGACGCGACGACGACGTGCCAACGCGAGCCTGAAAACCCTAGCTTTTTTTCGCTCCCCGCGCGGCCGGCGCGGCCGCTGAGTGACTCGCCAAAAGGCGCGGCAATCATTAAAATTTTTTAGCGCAGCCGGCGTCGCAGCGTTAGCGCAGCCGGCATCGCAGCGGCAGTCCGCGAGTCTCGGATAGCGAGTGTCGGTAACCAGCGTCGTCGTCGAGCCGCCGACGCGTTAAATTCGACGGCGACAGTTGTCCACCTGAATTGAATACCAACGACTGGAGATACACCATGCGATACCACGTCGCGGTCGGCCTGGCGGTTGTGATCGTCCTCGCGGTGCTGCCGCACCGGGCCGCGCGCGCCGAGCCCAGTAAGTACCAGACCGGCGAAATCACCGAGCACTTGTTGGACGTCACCGGCGTGCTGGTCACGCCTGATGGCGAGATCATCACGGCCGGCAACGATGGCGTGGTCTTCGGCTGGGACCCCAGCACGCTCCAGCAGCGCTGGGAGCGCGGCGTCGCCGACGAGGGCGAGCAGTACGTCTCGCTCGCCATGCGCGGCGACGGCGAACTGTTAGTCGCTAGCCACGAAGGCGACCGGGTCGTCGCCTGGGTGCGACACGATCAAACGCTTTCCATTCTCAATCACGAGCTGCCGGCGGTGCCCCTCTGTATCGCCGTGTCGGCCGACGGCCACTGGATCGCGGCCGGCTGCAACGACGGCACGCTCCAGCTTTTTAATTCGTCGAAGTGGTACGCCAACAATATCATGGAGGTCGGCCCCGACAATCGCCAGAAGCCGTTCAAGGTCGGCGGGCTAGTCTCCGCGGTTGCCCTGTCGGGCGATGGCAAGCTGTTGGCGGCCACCTATACTGCCGACGATGCGCAGCAAACCGCCGTGCTCAGCGTGCCCGACGGCCGCGTGCTCAAGCAGTTCTCGACCAAGGGGAGCGCGCTCGTCTTCTCGAAGAGCGGCCGCAGCCTGTGCGCCGGCCATGCGGTGTACGACACGCGTAATTGGCAGCCACGCTACACGCTCGATACGCCGTTCGAGGTGCGCGCGGCCGCCTTCTCGCCCGACGGCAAATGGCTTGTGACCGGCGGCGAAGATAATCGCCTGACATTCTCCAGCGCCCTCGACGGCAAGAAACTGGCCGCGGTGCGGGCGCACGACGACCAGATCAATTCGATCGCAACGAGCGCCGACGGGCGCGTGGTGGTCTCGGGATCGCGCGACTGCCGGGCCCGCATTTGGGATGCCGAGCGCATTCTGGCCGACAAACCGCTCGACGAACCGTTCCACAAACTGGCCGGCAATCCGCGGCTGTTGGCTTGCTGGCGGCTGGGAGGCAACTGGTCCGATGCGGTCTTGTCCCTCACCAAGGAAGACCAGCCGCTCGACAGCTTGAAGCGGGCCGAGCGCTACGCCGCCGAGCTCAAGGTGAAGCTGCCCGAGCTGCCCGGCCCCGATGAGCGGCCGATCAACGTCGGCAAGATGATGAGCCTGGCCGAGGAGATCGCTCCGCAGATCAGCAAAGCGTACGGTGAACGCGAAATGGAGTTGTTCCAGCTCGGAGTAATCCTGAATATCTTTCGCGACGTTTACGACACGGGCAATCCCAAGATGGCGACCTTCTCCGAACAAGTTCTGCCGGACTTGCGCGAGGGACTCGTCGACCGCTACGGGGGCTCACCGGCACTGCTCGATGGCGTATACGCCGGCGTAAAAGCGGAAGCCTCGCGACCGCAGATTCAGGAGCTCTTCGCCCGCGTGATCCGCGAGATCGATGTCTACTTGCAAACCCAGGCGAAGGCCAGCGCAGGAAAATGATCTCCGCCGCCGATGAAGATCTCACGCAAAGGCGCTAAGACGCAAAGAATACAGGTTCTCGCGGAGGCGCGGAGTAATTCGAATTCTCCGCGCCCTCCGCGGCTCCGCGTGAGATCGGCATCCGTTTTCTCTTTGCATCTTAGCGCCTTTGCGCGAGATCATTCGACTTTACTTGGGCCTTCAATCGGCAATCGAGTACCGCACGATGCAGTACAACGCCCGCACGGCGTCGCGCCAGCCGATTTTTTTTCCTTCGCTGTAGTCGCGCCCCGAGTAGGAGATCGGCATCTCGTACACCCGCCAGCGGCCACGAGCGATCTTGGCCGTCAGCTCGGGCTCGATGCCGAAGCGGTTTTCGCGGAGCGTCATCCCCTGCACCACTTCGCGGCGGAACACCTTGTAGCAGCTCTCGATGTCCGACAGGTTCAAGTTCGTGAACACATTCGAGACGAACGTCAGAATGCCATTGGCCACGCGATGCCAGAACAAATGGATGCGGGCGACATTGCCCGAGAATCGCGAGCCGTAGACCACGTCGGCCCGGCCGTCGACGATCGGCTGCAACAACCGCGGGTACTCGGCGGGGTCGTACTCGAGGTCGGCATCCTGCACGATCACCACATCGCCGGTGGCGGCCGCGAAGCCAGTGCGCAGGGCCGCCCCTTTGCCGCGGTTGCGCTCGTGGCGAATCAGCCGCACGCCGGGCTGTTCGGCCAAGGTGGCCAGCACGGCGGGCGTGCCATCGGTGCTGCCGTCGTCGATCAGCAGAATCTCTTTGTCGATCGGCACGGCCTGCACGCGGCGGACCAGCTCGGCCACGGTCCCCCGCTCGTTGTAGACGGGGATTACGACCGAGAGCTTGAACGTGGCGGGCAGCTTGTAAACGCCCAACTGTCGCAACACGCCGGGGCCCAGCACGCGGGCCAATTGGTCGAGCAACTCGGCGTCTTCGCCGCTGGCGCCGGTCACCCACCGCTCCTGGTGGGGCTGATCGGACGGCGGTGGATCGGTGTTGTGCATGCGCTGCTGGGAAGGTCCGTGAATGACCGCCAGTGTCCGCGGCGGTCGCGGTTAAGTCGAGCGAGTGAGCTTACGTGCCAAGCTAGTTGGCGTGGCGAGCGGCGGTCAAGGGCGGGAATCTCATCAAGCCCAGGGATCGCAATCCCTGGGCTTATGAGACGTCAACGTCGACTTGTTCACGGAGCGAAGTGAGCCTGCGAAGCTCTGGCTCCAAAAGTCCTTGCCAAACATCAGCCCGGCCGTAAGACTTCCTCCGGGGGAAAACCGCCGATGACACCTCGTTACCACGATCTGCTCGATACGCTGCGCCGCGCCTTCCCGCAGCCCGTCTCCAATCCGGTTCACGACGCCTATTTCGTTTATTCCATCTCGCGGGCGTTGGATCAGGTCGACGCGCTCAAGGGGCAAACGCCGATCCTCGGACAGCCCGGCACGATCGACTGGGCCGCTGCCACCGGTGCGCGCTTGCAGCCGCAAGGCCAATCGCTCGAAGCGGTGATTCCGCAACTCGTGCACTTTCTCGAAGGGATGTTCATCTGGGGGCATCCGCGCACGCAAGTGAACGTGACGCCGCCGCCGTCGATCGCCAGCGTGATCGGCACGCTGCTGCCGGCGACCTACAACCCCAACCTCTGCAGCGAAGAGGCGGGCTTTCGCGTCGCGGAAGCCGAGGTGCGGGTGGCCGCCATGTCGGCGGGGCTCGTCGGCTACGACCCCGCGGCATCGGCTGGCGTGTTCACCTTCGGCGGCACGGGGGCCATGCTCTACGGCCTGCGGATCGGGCTCGAAAAAGCAGTGCCCGGCTCGCTGCGGCGCGGGCTGCGCGAAGACGCCGCGGTACTCGTCTCCGATCGCGCTCACTACTGCACGGTAACGGCGGCTGGCTGGCTGGGGATCGGCGAAGATCAGGTGCTGCCCGTCCGTACGCACCTCGACAACTCGATCGATCTCGACGCGCTCGAGCAGGCCGCCCGCGATGTGCTCGGCGGCGGGCGACGCATCGCGGCCATTGTCGCCACGCTGGGGACGACCGACGCGTTCGGCCTCGACGATCTGGCGGGCATTGTCGCGCTGCGCGATCGGCTGGTTGAAGAGTATCGGCTCGACTACCGCCCGCATGTGCATGCCGATGCCGTGATCGGCTGGGCCTGGAGCGTGTTCAACGATTACGACTTCGAGGTCAACCCGCTGGGATTCCGCGGCCGCACGGTGCGGGCGTTGGCGGCCGCCAACTATCGCATCGGGCATCTGGGGCTGGCAGATTCGATCGGCATCGACTTTCATAAAACGGGGTTTGTGCCTTATGTGTCCTCGCTGGTGCTGGTGCGCGACGCGGCCGATTTCTCGCTGATCGCCCGGCGACGCGAGCAGATGCCCTATCTCTACCAGTCGGGCGAGTACCATCCCGGCATGTTCACGCTCGAAACCACCCGCAGCGGGCTGGGGCCGATGGCGGCGCTGGCCAACATGCTGCTGCTAGGGCGTGAAGGCTTGCAGACGCTGTTGGGGCACACGCTCGAAATGGCCGAAGTGCTCCGCGAGCTGATCGAAGCCCATCCCGACCTGGTGGTGCTCAACGGTGCGAACGTCGGGCCGGTGACGCTGTTTCGTGTCTATCCGCACGGGACCGACACGTTTTCGATCAAGGAGCACGAGCGCGTCGATGCTTCTTGGCGCGAGCGGCTGCACAAGCACAACGAGTACAACCGGCGAATCTTCGAGCGCGTGTATGCCGAGGCGCTCACTGGCGAAGGGGTGGCGATCTCGCTCACCGATTGCTACCGCGAGACCGACTACGGCGAGCCGATCGTGGCCCTCAAAAGCTACGTGCTATCGCCGTTCGCCGACGCCGAGCACATGCAGTCGATCATCACGCACGTCTTGCGCGCCCGCGACGCGCTCGAGCGAGAAAGTAAGGCATAGCTCACGCGGAGGCGCGGAGAACGCGGAGTCTTGATTGGGCGTAAGCAGATTGTTAGTGCGTGCGCAGAACACGCTCGCATTTCGATAAATTCAGATCTCGCGCAAAGGCGCTAAGAATACTGGGGGAGAGTTTTGATCTACAGAAGGCGCAGAAGGCGCAGAAGGCGCAGAAGAGAAACGGTTCTGAGTTTCTGTGTCTTCTGTGGATTTCTTCTCTTCGTCTTCATTGCGCCTTTGCGCGAGATCTTTACCTGACGACCACGCTCAATCGCGCCAGCGGCGGGACAGATCGCCATAAGCATCGATCCGCCGGTCGCGCAAAAACGGCCAGTGCGTCCGCACCACGTCGATCTTTGACAACTGACATTCGACGACCAGCGTCTCCTCGGCGTCGTGGCTCGCCCGGGCCAGCACGTTGCCGTTGGGATCGGCGACGAACGAGGCCCCCCAGAACTCGATGTTCCCTTCGCGCCCCACGCGGTTGGGGGCGGCCACGAATACGCCGTTGGCGATTGCGTGGCTGCGCATCATCGTTTCCCAGGCGGAGTGCTGGCTGGCGCCATACTCGGCCTTCTCGCTGGGGTGCCAGCCGATGGCAGTGGGATAAAAGAGGATCTGCGCGCCGGTGAGCGCGGTGAGCCGGGCCGCTTCGGGATACCACTGATCCCAGCAAACGCATACGCCCACCCGCCCGAACGGCGTATCGAAACTGCGGAAGCCCAAGTCGCCCGGCGTGAAGTAGAACTTCTCGTAGTAGAGCGGATCGTCGGGGATGTGCATCTTGCGATACATGCCTGCCATGGTGCCGTCGGGCTCGATCACGACGGCCGTGTTGTGATACAGGCCGGCCGCGCGCCGCTCGAACAGCGAGCCGACGACCGCCACGCCGCAGCGCCGCGCCACGTCGACCAGTCGCTCGCTGGTGGGGCCGGGGATCGGCTCCGCCTCGGCGAACCGCGCGTGATCTTCGCTCTGACAGGGATACTGCCCGGCGAACAGTTCTTGCAGGCAGACGATCTGGGCGCCCGCCTCGGCCGCGTGCTCGATGCGTTCGATCGCCTTGGCGACGTTGGGCTCTTTCTCCGGCGTGCAGGTCATCTGCACCAGGGCGATGCGCACCGTCGCGAGGCCCTCGCCGGCCGGGGCGCCGGTGGGTGAAGCTGCGACCGTCGCGCGGGGATCACTGGGCATGGCTGCTCACGGGACAGGTAAGTGTTTTGTATTGGTTCTGCCGCGGGTGCCACTGGCTCCGCCAGTGCGATTGCGGGCGAGTTCGAAACGGCCGGGGCAAATTACGTGGCGACGCTGTTCAATTTAGTCGGACAATCGTGGTCCAGCACCACGGAGCAGCCCCACCACGCCAGTACGGCACTGGCAAAGCCAGTGGCACCCGGAAACTCGGCAAGCGATTGCCTGGTCGTTCGTTGCAATTGATGGAGTATCGACCCGCTTGATGCTACTCTATGCGGCAAGATGCGCGAACCGCCTGGAATATTCATCACCGGCACCGACACCTCGGTCGGCAAAACCTACGTCACGGCGCTGATCGCCCGCGCGCTGCGCGCGGCCGGCCACCGGGTGGGGGTCTATAAGCCCGTGGCGACCGGCTGCCGGCGCGAAGGGCAGTGGCTGATTTCCGACGACGCCCTGCTGCTGGCCGAGGCGGCCGGCCGGCTCGACGAGCTGGAGCGCGTCTGCCCGCAGTGTTTCGCGGCCCCGTTGGCCCCGCACCTGGCCGCCGAAGCCGAAGGGGCCGAGGTGAACGTCGAGCTGCTGCGGCGCGGTCTGCACTACTGGCGCGAGGAGAGCGATATCGTGCTGGTCGAAGGGGCCGGCGGCCTGATGAGCCCCGTGACCGACGAGCTGTTCGTCGCCGATCTGGCGGCCGCCTTCGAGTATCCGTTGGTGGTCGTCAGCCGAAATGCGCTGGGCACGCTGCATCAAACGCTGACCACGTTGATCGCCGCGGCGGCTTTCGACGACGGGCTGCCCGTGGCCGGCATCGTGCTCAACGAACCGGCCCGGCCATCGCCCGACGACTTGAGCGTGGAGAGCAACCGCGCCGAGCTGTCGCGCCGCGCGGTGCCACCGGTGCTGGCCCTGTTGTCGCATGGCGCCGAGACGTTCGATCCGCCGGTCGATTGGTTCAAGCTGGCTAACGCGACGGGCGAACAGCTACGCGAACTCGACGAAGAATAGGTCTCACGCGGAGGCGCGGAGACGCAGAGAAGACAAAGAGGATAGATCCACAGAAAACACAGTAGGACACAGAAAGTTGATACAGTCTGCACTATTCCGAGGGCGTCAATAAGAAATTGATTGCTCTGCTTTTCTTCTGTGTACTTCTGCGCCTTCTGTGGATACAGAGTTCCCCCGGTATTCTTTGCACCTTGGCGCCTTGGCGCGAGACGCCGTCAGTTACACGTTCTTCGGCACGGACCAGTGTCTCTCGTGGTACTGGCGACGCACCAGCGCGGCAGCTTCGTCGTCGCCGGCGATCGTCTCCGTGGCCGGGTCAAACGCCAGGCTGCGCCCCACCCGGGCGCTGATGTTCGCCAGGTGTACGAGCGTGGCCGAGCGGTGACCGATCTCGCAATCGGCGTTGGGTATCTCCGCCTTGCCACGCACGCAATCGAAAAAGTTCTGATGGTGGGCCGGCAGGTCGATCTCGATCGTTTGCTCGGCGAGCAGCTTGTTGCGCGAGCCGTAGAGCTTCCAGCCTTTGGTGTGGCCGATCACCAGCATCCCCTTGGTGCCGTAGAACGCGGCACCATTCTCGTACCCTTCCTGCACGTACGGGGACCAGATGCGCTGCTCGAAGACCAACTGCTTGGGGCGGCCCCCCGGCTCGGTCGGCGCGTATTCGAACACGGCGTACTGCGTGTCGGGAAACTGCTGATCGTCGTCGAAGAAGCACTTGCCGCCGATGCACGTGGCCCTCGACGGATGCGTGCTGGGGTTGAGCCCCCAACAGGCGACGTCGATATCGTGTACGCCGTCGTTGCCGATGTCGCCGCAGCCGAACTCGTGCCACCAGCGCCAGATACCCGGCAGCATGTTCGGGCGATACGCCGTGCGCGGGGCCGGCCCGGTCCAGGTGTCGAAGTCGAGGTTCGCCGGCGGTTCGCTCGGCTGGCTGTGGCCAATCG
>Ga0163152_10008018_pt1 | contig 11382 bp, 12 predicted proteins | sample OliLakLV19MP8IB2_FD_148635 | JGI IMG/M metagenome (GOLD analysis project Ga0163152, IMG submission 148635) | Freshwater microbial mat bacterial communities from Lake Vanda, McMurdo Dry Valleys, Antarctica - Oligotrophic Lake LV.19.MP8.IB-2 | ecosystem: Environmental > Aquatic > Freshwater >...
AGTGACTTTCACCTTCAATCGCGAAGGAAAAACAACTCGTGCTCAGATTGGAAAAAAAATTACGGAGACACATTATGAAAAAAATAGCTCAAATCTTCGCCATCGTTGCGGTGGCGACCACCCTCTGCGGCGTCAGCAGTGCGCTGGCCCAAGGCCGTGGCAACTTCGATCCCGAACAGATGCGACAACGCATGATGGATCGCTATCGTGAAGTTTTGGAAATCAAAGGCGATGACGAATGGAAACTGATTTCCGAACGGGTCAAAGGCGTGATGGACGCGCGCACCCAGATTGGTTTCGGCGGGATGGGTTTTGGTGGAGGCCGGCCGCCCGGCGGTGATCGCGGAGGAGATCGCGGTGGCGCGGATGCAAATAATTCAGGAGGGCAATCCCGTCGCTTCGGCCCTGAACCGAGCGCCGAAGAACAGGACTTGCAAAAGGCAATCGAAGCGAAAGCTCCGGCCGATGAAATCAAGACCAAGCTCGCGAAGGTCCGCGAAGTGCGCAAAGCCAAAGAGGTCAAACTCGATCAAGCTCAGGACGAGTTGAAAAAAGTTTTGTCGGTCAGACAGGAAGCGGCGGCTGTGATGGCGGGTTTGTTGAAATAATCGCCGGGCAATCTTAATCATGCCGACCACTGCCAATCCAGCGGGTGGCCCGGAGTTGCTTGAGCGGATGATCTCTGCCAAGCAACTTTCGTCCGCCGATGCCCGAATCATCCGGGAACAAAAAGGGGAGGACTCGCTTCTCTCCGAGGAATCGGTCCTCAAGTGGCTCGCCAAAGAATACAACGTCGGCTTTTCTTCGCTGGAAGACATTGAACCCGACAAGGAACTGCTCACGTTATTCCCTGCGCGGCTCTTGCTCCGGGACGAACTTCTTCCGCTGCGCCGGGTCAATGGCCACGTCGAGATCGCCACGAGCAGGCTTTTCGCCACTCATGCGCTCGATGCGCTCAAGTCGTTGACCGGTCTTCGCCTTCATCCGGTCCTCGCGCCGAGTGAGGCGATCCAGCGCGAAATCAAGAAGCGGCTCGGCGTCGGCGCGGACACAATCGACACCCTCGACGAAGCCACGCTCCAGGTCGTCGATGAAAACAAAGAAGACGATTCCAACATCGACAGCGCCGCCGAGGACGCGTCGATCATCCGGTTCGTCAACCAGGTTTTGCGTGACGCCATCGAACTCCGCGCGTCGGACGTCCACCTCGAACCGTTTGAAAACGAACTGCGCATCCGTTATCGCATCGACGGCGTGTTGCAGGAGGTTCCGGTTCCGGCCCAGATCAAACGCTTTCAGCCTGCCATCGTGTCGCGCGTCAAAATTCTCAGTCACTTGAACATCGCGGAGAAACGGTTGCCGCAGGATGGACGCATCAAAATTCGGCTGGCGAATAACGAGGTTGATATTCGCGTATCCGTTATCCCGATGTTGCACGGTGAAGCGGTCGTCATGCGTTTGCTCCGGCAAAATTCCACTCTGCTTGGCATGGGTGAACTTGGTTTGGACCCGCGCGAGTTGAAGTCTTTTCGCCGCGTCCTCGCTTTGCCGCACGGAATTATTCTCGTCACCGGCCCCACGGGCAGCGGCAAAACTTCGACCCTTTACACGGCGCTCAACGAGATTAACGACTCCGTCCGCAAGATCATCACGATTGAAGATCCCATCGAATATCAGCTTCGCGGCATCAACCAGATTCAAGTCTCGGAGAAAGCCGGGCTCACCTTCGCGCGCGGCCTTCGCTCCGTTTTGCGCCACGATCCTGATGTCATTCTCGTCGGGGAAATCCGCGACCAGGAGACGGCGCAGATCGCCGTGCAGGCCTCGCTGACCGGCCATTTGGTTTTCTCCACGCTCCACACGAACGACGCGCCCGGCGCATTGACCCGTCTGGTGGACATGGGGGTTGAACCTTATCTGGTCGCCTCGTCGCTCGAAGCGGTGCTCGCCCAACGCCTCATCCGCGTGCTTTGCCCGCACTGCAAGAAAGAGGACACAACGCCTGCCACGGCCGCGCTCAAGGCGCAGTTTGATTTCGAAAAGGAAATTGTTTACGCGGCGGTCGGGTGTCGCCAGTGCCGCAACACCGGTTATCACGGACGCCGCGCGATCTTCGAGTGGATGGACAGCAACAACGAGATCCGCCGGTTGATCTTGAAAAATTGTTCGAGCGACCAACTGCGCGAAGCGGCGCGCCGCGCCGGGATGCGGGCGCTCTCCGAAGATGGCTGGCGCCTGGTTCGAGCCGGTGTCACGACTCCAGGCGAAGTGTTGCGCGTGACCAAGGATCAAACCCTCGCCCAGGATGGCAACGAAGCGATCACGGACCCTGTTCTGGCAAAATAACGCTATGCCGGTCTTTCAATACAGAGCATTGCAAACCGACGGCACGATTGCGGAAGGGCAGATCGAAGCGGGCGGTCGCCAGGACGCTTTTCAGCAGATGGAAGGGCGGGGATTGCGGCCGATCAATTTGACCGAGAAAAACGGGAAGCCTTCCAAGCCGACGGTCGCCCTGCAAAAAAAAGAAAAGGCTGTTGCTGTTTCTGACACACCCGCGTCGCCGAAAGTTTCCTTTGGCGGTTCGACCAAAATCACGGCGCGGATGCTGGAGAATTTTACCCGACTCCTTTCCAGTTTGCTTTCGGCGGGCGTGCCGCTGAGCCGCGCACTGGTCATTCTCTGCCGCGAGGCCGCTCCTGCCGCTGCCGCGAAATGGAAACAAATCCATGATCGCGTGATTGACGGCATGCCTTTGGCCGAGGCGATGGCCAAATCCCCGGAGACATTCCCGCGTGTTTACATCGCGATGGTCGAGGCGGGCGAAACCGGCGGATTTCTCGACGTGGTGCTGGGGCAGATCGCGGACTTCCAGGCGCGCGAAAAAGAGATGCGCGGGAAAGTTCTAACCGCGCTGCTTTATCCGGTCATTCTGCTGGCACTCGCGCTGGCTGTTTTGGTTTTCCTCCTCGTCTTTTTCATCCCGCGTTTCCAAACCATTTTTGCCGGCTTCGGCGGGAATCTTCCCGCGCTCACGCAAATCATTGTTTCCACGAGCGACATCCTCCGCTCCTACGGCCTGATCCTTCTGGTCGCCCTTGGCGTGGGTGGCTACATGATCCGCACCTGGGTCGTATCGGAACAGGGCCGCCGGGTTTGGGAGGGATTTATTTTGCGCGCGCCGGTGGTGGGGCCGCTCGTCTCGCAGTTCGCGATGTCCCGCTTTTGCCGGATGCTCGGCACGTTGCTCGGCGCGGGTGTTCCACTGATCAATGCGCTCAACGTCGCCCGGCGTTCCATCGGCAATCAGATTCTGGTGGACGCGGTTTCCAATTCCATTGAGCGCGTCAAAGAGGGAAAGCAACTGGGGCCAAGCCTTGGCGATTGCCGCACGCTTTTCGCCGGGTCCGTTTTGGAAATGATTTCTGTCGCGGAAGAAAGCGGCAAGCTCGACCAGGAACTGGTCCGCATCGCCAACGTGACCGAAGGCGACCTCGACCGCCAGTTGAAAGCGGCCGTCGCGCTGGCCGAGCCGTTGATGCTGTTTTTCATCGCCGGATTCATCGGAACCATTTTCATCGGCATGGTGATCCCGATCTTCACTTTGCAGGACTACATCAAATAATCAGACAGCTATGAGAATCAAACGAACCACTCGCACCCGCCTCTTCAATCAAACGCACGCCCAAACTCTTTCAGAAACGCGCGAAGACCAGCGCGCTGCCGCCGGAGGTAAACAAGGACTCAAATTCCAACTGGCCGCGCGGAAGCCCCGGGTCGGCGGCTTCACCCTGATCGAGCTTCTGCTCGTGCTGGTGATCCTGGGGATTCTTGCCGCCATCGTCATCCCGAAGTTCTCGGGCCGGACCGAGCAGGCGCGGACGACCGCGGCGGTCTCGCAGATATCCACCTTCAGCACCGCGCTTGACGCATTTGAGGTGGACAACGGATTTTATCCGAAAGGGAAAAACGGGCTGAACGAACTGGTGGAGCGGCCCAGCAACGCGCAGAACTGGCGGGGTCCCTACATGCAAAAGGGAATCCCCGACGATCCGTGGGGCCGGCCCTACGTTTACGAGAATCCGGGCAAACATAACCCCAGTGGCTACGACATCATGTCGATGGGGCCGGATGGCCGCGCAGGAACCGAAGATGATATTACCAACTGGCAAATCAAAAAGTAACGCGAGCGCCTTCACGCTTGTGGAACTGATGCTCGTGATGGCGATGCTGTTGATCGTGGTCGCGGTTGCGTTTCCTTCGTTGAAGAATTTTTTCCGCGGAAGAAATCTCGATGCGGAAGCGCACCGGTTGCTGGCGCTCACCCGCTACGGCCAGAGCCGCGCCGTCTCCGAGGGGGTGCCGATGGTGCTTTGGATCGACGCGGAAAATGGCCATTACGGATTGCAAACGCAGACGGGCTATTCCGACACCGACGCCAAGGCCGTGCAGTTCACCATTGATGACCAGCTCACGCTGGAGGTTTCCGCAAATCGGACCGGGCCCGCGACGAGATCGGGAGTGTGGACGCAAACCACGGCGCCGGGCACAGGGCCACTCATCCGATTTTTGCCGGACGGTTCCATCGGCGAATCGAGTCCGGAAAATATTTTTATCAGCCAGGACGTCAGCAGTGTGATTCTGGTTCGCCAGGCCACCAATCGATTGAGATATGAAATTGCATCCAGCCAGACTGCGCAGCGCTAAACGGCGATCCGCGTTCACGCTGGCGGAAGTGCTGGCGGCGCTGCTCTTCATGGCGATTGTCATTCCGGTTGCCGTTCAGGGGTTGCGGGTGGCGAGCCTGGCGGGAACCGTCGGCCATCGGAAAACTGTCGCTGCGCAGATCGGGGAGCGCGTGATGAACGAATTGAGAATAACCGGACAACTGAAAAACCCATCGCAAAGCGGAACCGTCCAGCAGGGCGGGCTCGATTACCGATGGAGCCTGCGCTCGGAAGCGTGGTTGGAGAACCCGCTCCAACTGGTCACGCTCCAGGTGGCGTTCCCGGCGCAAGGGCGTGAATACGACGTCACCTTGAGCACCCTGGTCGATAGTTCCCAATGAGCCTGCCGCGAAAATCTCAATCCGAACGACGCCGTTGCGGCAGCGGCGGCGGGAGCGCGGACTTCAGTCCGCTTCGGGTCGATCATGTCCTGAGAATTTTGCAGGCCGATCGCCACGTCGCGTCGAAGCGGACTGAAGTCCGCGCTCCTTCGATTTGCCGATCGCATCGTTGCCTTGGAATCGTATCCGCGTTCACCCTGCTGGAGCTGCTCATCGCCGTCGCAATTTTCGCCATTGTGCTGGCGGCGATCAACACGGTTTTTTATTCCGCGTTGCGGCTGCGAAACAAAACTTCCGCCGCGCTCGAGGAATCGCTCCCGCTCCAACACGCTCTCACGGCCATGAAACGTGACTTGTCCAACCTCGTGCCGCCCGGCGGCCTCTTGTCGGGCACGTTGCAGACGACGGTAAAGACGCGCATGGACGGACAGGTCAGTCCGGATTTTTTCACGGCGTCGGGCCAACTCGACGATTTGGTTCCGTGGGGTGAGGTGCAAAAAATATCCTACCTGCTTCGGGCTTCGAGTGCCGGCGGACCGGGCAGGGATTTGATCCGTGCGACGACTCGCAATTTGCTGGCGATCATTCAAGATCCGCCCGAGGAACAGGCGTTGCTCAGAGGCGTGGAAAATCTGACGTTCAGTTTTTACGACGGAACCCAATGGCAAACTTCGTGGGATTCGGCCGTGCAAACCAATTTGCCGACCGCGATCAAATTGGAGCTTCAACTCACGCGCACCAACGCAACGCCGGAAGCGCCGATTGCGCTAGTCGTTCCCATTCACGTCCATTCGCGAACCAATTCGACGGGGGGCTAAAATGAACGCGACGCTACATCCAAACAGATTTTCGGCAGCCCAAGAGAAGGGATCTGTCCTGATCATTGTGATGTGGGTCGCCTTTGGGCTGGTCAGCGTCGCCCTCTATTTCGGGCACTCAATGTCCTTTGAGTTGAAAGCCGGGGAGAATCGCTTGGTCGCGGCGCAGGCCGATCAGGCCATTGAGGCGGCCATCGTTTATGTGAGCAACGTTCTGGCGACGGCGGAGCAGCCGGGATTTCTGCCCGACCCGCTGATCTTTCGTGCAGAAGCTGTGGAAATTGGCAGCGCCCGGTTCTGGCTCATCGGCAGCAACACGAATGATCTGTCAAACGGCCCAACCGAAATGTCGTTCGGCCTCGTGGACGAATCGTCCAAAATAAATCTCAACACAGCCTCGGCCAACGTGCTCCAGCTCCTGCCGAACATGACGGCGGAACTCGGCGCGGCCATCGTGGATTGGGCCGACGCGGACAGCACGGTCAGTCCCGGCGGCGCGGAATCCGAAATCTATTCACGGCTGCGCCCAGCCTACCTTTGCAAGAATGCGCCGTTCGAAACGGTCGAGGAGCTTCGGCTTGTATCTGGAATGAACCTGCAAATCCTGTTTGGTGAAGATTCCAATCTGAACGGGATTCTCGATGCCAACGAAAATGACTCTGCCGTTTTGCCGCCGAGTGATAACCGGGACGGCCGGCTCGACGCGGGGCTCCTGAGTTTTGTCACCGTTTACAGCCGGGAACCCAATACCGCCGCCGCCGGGACGGCAAAAATAAACGTCACGCAGCGCAACGCCCAACCGCAGAATTCTCCATTGTTCTCACTCTTGCGGACGAATATTGGAACCGCACGGGCGACCCAGATCATGGGTCTGATCGGGCCGGTGGCGAGCAGCCCGCTGGACGTATTCGTTCGCGGAAAAATGACGAGTGACGAGTTTGCCAAGATCGCCGATCACCTGACGGTCACGAACGGAACTTACGTGGAAGGCTTGATCAACATCAACACCGCGACCAAGGAAGTGCTCGCCTGCATTCCCGGCATCGGCTTCGACAAGGCTTCCAGCGTGATCGCTTACCGCCAGTCGAATCCCGATAAGCTGACCACCGTGGCGTGGCTGGCTGAGGCGATCGAGCCGAATAACGCGGTCCAGGCCGGACCGTATGTTACGGTGCATTCTTACCAATTCACGGCCGACGTGGCGGCGGTCGGGGAATTCGGCCGCGGGTATCGCCGGGTGAAATTTGTTTTCGACACAAGCGACGGGACTCCGAAAATCGTCTATCGGCAGGATCTCACGGACCTTGGCTGGGCGCTTGGAACACAAACCCGGCAACAACTTTTGGCTCTGCAAACACGATGAAGAAATTATTAAACTATCGACGCGCCTCGTCGGTGCTCGGCTTGTCCTTCGAAGGCGAGCGAATCGAGGGCGCTCATCTCCAGGTGGCGGGCGGCGGGGTGAAGATCGCCCAGACGGTTTCCGCTCCGTTGACGCTGGATGTCCTGAACGCGGAGCCGGAGCTGATCGGGCGCGAGATTCGGAACCATCTCGACGCCGCTGAAATTCGCGAACGCCGATGCGTCGTGTGTCTTCCGCTGCAATGGGCGTTGACCGTGCAGGTGAAGGTGCCGCCGCTGGGGGAGGAGGACGTTGCCAACTTCTTGCAGATCGAGGCGGAGCGCGGTTTCCCGGCCGCCTATGAAACCCTCTCGATTGCGATCTCCCGGCTGACTCTGGAAAATGGCGAACAATTTGCCATGCTCGTCGCCGTTCCGAAAACGCACCTGGCGCGCCTGGAAAAGGTGCTGGCCGCGGCACAGCTCAAGCCAGCGAGTTTTTCGCTTGGCTCCCTCGCGCTGCAAAACCCGCGCGAGACATCGTCCGAGGGAATTGCGCTGATTGTGGGAGAACGGGTCGCCTTGCAGATCATTCGCGGTGGCGGCATTGCCGCGCTGCGCACATTCGATGGAGCCATCGAAAACGAAGGGGGTCGGAAAAAAATCAACGTCGATTTCCTCGCGCGCGAAATGCGGGTCACGCTCGGGCAATTGCCAGATGCGATTCGCTCCGGCCTGCAGAAGGTGAGAATCATCGGGCAGGGGGATCTGGCTGAAAATCTGGCCCGCGAGATTAAACCGGGCATGGCTTCATTGGGACTCACCGTCGAGCTTGTCGGCAACTGCCTGCCGAAAAATATCGCGGGCTCGACGCCGCCTGAGATGGCGATTTCCCCCGCGCTGAATCTGGCGGCGGAGAACCTGACGGGCCAGGGTGCGGTTCTGGAGTTCCTGCCGAAAAGGGTTCGCGCCTGGCAGCAGGTTGCCGCGAAGTTTTCCTCAAAGAAAATTGCCGGGACCGCGACCGTCGCCGGAGCGATCGCGTTGCTTGTCCTTCTCGCGTTTCTGGTTCAGCAGGCTCAACTTTCGCTTCTCCGCTCCAAATGGGCCGGGATGGAACCGAAGGTCGTGGAGCTGGATTCGTTTCAACAAAACATTAAGAAGTTTCGCCCCTGGTTTGATGACTCGGTGCGCAGCCTCGCCATCTTGCGGCGGCTGACAGAGGCATTTCCCGAGGATGGTCAGGTGTCGGCGAAGACTTTCGAGGTTCGCGAACCGGCTTCGGTGAGCTGCTCCGGGGTGGCGCGAGACAATCAATCGTTTCTGAAAATGCTGGAAAAGTTGCGCGCAACCAAAGAGATCACCGAGTTGAAGATCGAGCAGGTGCGCGGGCAGTCGCCATTGCAATTCACGTTCAGCTTTCACTGGGGAGGAGCCAATGCAAATTAAGGACCGGCAAAAACTGCTCCTCATCCTCGCCGCGACTGCGGTCGGGCTTCTTCTCTGCGACCGTTTTGTCTTCACGCCGCTGATCAACAGTTGGAAGGAGCGTTCGGCGAAAATAGCCGGGCTGAAAAAATCGATCAGCGACGGAACAACCTTGCTGCAGAGGGAGCAGCCGGTTCGCGAGCGCTGGGAGCAGATGAAAACGAACACGCTCCCGGCCAACGTGTCCGTCGCGGAAAGCCGGATGCTTAATGCGTTTGACAAGTGGGCGCGCGACAGCCGCGTCGCTGTCACGGCGATCAAGCCGCAATGGAAACCGACGGACGAGGATTACATGACGTTCGAGTGCCAGGCCGAAGCGATTGGCAGCATGGATGCGCTGGCGCGATTTCTCTACGAAATCGAAAAGGACCCGCTCGGCTTGAAATTTAAAGCCATGGAAATTTCGACCCGCGACGCCAACGGCCAGCAGCTTTCTCTCACCCTGCAGCTCAGCGCGTTGTTGCTCAAGGAATCTGAATTATGACGTGCCGTATCCTATTATGTTGGGTCGTGCTGCTGGCTGGAATTTCTCTCCATGCGGCGGAGACGAACGGCGTTTCCGGGACGGACTTTCCATCCTTCAAGATTATTTCGGAACGGAATATATTTAATCCGAACCGTTCCGGGCGGGATGCGGTGGTGGTGGCGAAAACGCCGAAACCGGTGAAAGTTGAGACGTTCACATTGGTTGGCGCTTCGAGCTCTGAGATAGGGCGGTTTGCATTTTTCGACGGGAGCAGTTCGGAGTTCCGCAAAGTGGTCAAGCGTGGCGACAGTTTCGGCAATTTCACGGTCGCGGATATCAGTTGGAACGGTGTGAAACTTGTCCCGTCCAGCGGCGAGCCGGTCGAAATGACAATCCAATCACAGATGAAACGGCAGGATGAGGGCGAATGGGTATTCAATGCGAATCCGGAACCGACGGTGAGTTCGAGCCCCGATCAGGGTTCGAGCGGCGGAGGAAACACCGCATCCGCCTCCAGTGGCGGCGAGAGCGATGTTTTAAAGAGACTCATGCAAAAACGTGAAGAGGAATTAAAAAATGAAAGCAAATAAACAAATCACTGCGCTCGCCGTTCTGGCGTGCCTGGCTCACGCGACGTTGTTCGCCGACGAGACGAAAACCAACCCGCTGGCCAGCGAACCAGCGGTCCAGACGGCGGCAAAAGAGCCCGCTACCGAGTCGGCGCCGCCCCCGGCCGCCCCGGTCGTCACATCCGACACCGACAAGGGGCTGCGCTTTAATTTTCGCGGCGCGCCGCTCGAAATGGTCTTGAACTATTTGAGCGAGGCGGCGGGCTTCATTATTGTTCTGGAATCCGGCGTCAGCGGCAAAGTTGATCTCTGGAGCAACCAGCCGTTGACCAAGCCGGAGGCGGTTACCCTGCTCAACACCGTTCTGGAGAAGAACGGCCTGGCCGCCATTCGCAATGACCGGACGCTGACCATCATGAAGCGCGACGACGCAAAAAAGCGCGATCTTCCCGTCAAGAGCGGGTCCAATCCTGAGAGCATCCCGAAGAGCAACGACATGGTGACGCAGATTTTGCCGGTCGGCGCGCTCAACGTGGTTCAATTGGCGAAAGATCTGCAAACCATCGTTCCCGCCGCGACCTTGACCGCAAACGAATCCGGCAATGCGCTGGTCATCACCGACACGCAAACGAACATCCGCCGCATTGCGGAGATCATCAAGGCGCTCGACGGCTCGACGGCCACGATGATCCGGGTTTTCCAATTGAAGTACGCCGATTCGAAAGCCGTGGCCACAATGTTAAAGGAGCTGTTTCCCTCGCAAAACTCCTCATCTTCCTCAGGCGGCGGCGGCGACCCGCGCTCGTTCTTCCGCCGTATGACTGGGGAAGATAGAGGCGGGGATCAGAGTTCCGGCAGCAAAGGAAGGTCGGCCACTCACGTGACGGCAGTCGCCGACGAGAACAGCAATTCGGTGGTGGTCAGCGCATCGGAAGATTTGATGTCCACGATCGAGGATTTGATCAACCAGGTCGATACGAGCGGTGACAGCGCGGCGGAATTGCGCGTGTTCCGTCTTAAATTCGCCGACCCGCAGGAGATGGCGGAACTGCTGACGAGCCTCTTTCCGGATGAAAGTCAAAGCTCGGACAACAATGGTCGGTCGCTGGGCTTCCGCTTCGGGGGCTTTCCCTTTGGCGGCGGAGAATCTTCGCGGGGCGGTGGAGGCCGTTCATCAAATAACTCATCTTCGGAGAGCGAGCGGATGAAGAAGAAGAGCCGCGTTGCCGCGGTGGCGGACCGGCGCACGGCCTCGGTGGTGGTGACGGCGGACAAGGATTTGATGACCCAGATTGCCGCGATGGTGGAACAACTGGACGCCAACCCGGCAAAGAAACAGAAGGTGTTTGTTTATTCGCTGGAGAACGCGGACCCGCAGGAGGTCCATACCATTCTGCAAGGGCTTTTCCAGTCGGACACCGGCCGGAGCACGACGCCGACGACACAGAACAATCCTTTGACCACACGGAATAACACGAGCGGAAACGGAACAGGCTCGACCACCGGGTTCGGCCAGAACAGCGGTTTTGGAAATTCGGGCCGTTAATTTCCGTAAGACTTTTTTATGAAGAATACCATTTTGAACAGCCGAGCTTTCGCGTTTGGCATTTTCTGGATTTTCGCCCTGACCTT
>Ga0163152_10008019_pt1 | contig 11381 bp, 11 predicted proteins | sample OliLakLV19MP8IB2_FD_148635 | JGI IMG/M metagenome (GOLD analysis project Ga0163152, IMG submission 148635) | Freshwater microbial mat bacterial communities from Lake Vanda, McMurdo Dry Valleys, Antarctica - Oligotrophic Lake LV.19.MP8.IB-2 | ecosystem: Environmental > Aquatic > Freshwater >...
ACCGGGAGTCTTTCGACGCGAAGCCCCACCGTCTGGAGCCGCGGCGCTGCCTCGCCTCGGTTCCGACTTCTCCCATCCTTCGTAGCACGGCGGGAAGCTTCTTCCACGCTCGTGCCTGGCGAAGGGCGTGCCGCGGGTTCCGCCTCGACCGCGGCCGTCCACGCCCGGCGACGGCACGCACCCTGGTGAACAGCACCCGCCGCGTGCCGCACGGCCGACGGACGACGCGTTTCGGCGCGGATCAGAGACGGCGGCCCCGGGCGGGGCTACCCTTGCGGGCGTGGTGACGAACGCCCGAGCGTGGACGGCCGCCGTCGTCTTCCTGGCGCTTTGTTCCGCCGGGTGCCCCGACGGGACCGGTTCGGCCGCCGCGCCCGAGTTCGACGCCGCGCGCGCCTGGAAGGGCCTCGTGCACCAGGTCGAGATCGGCCCGCGCCCATCCGGCTCCGAGGGCAACGAGACCTGCCGCGCGTGGATCGAGTCCGAGCTGCGCGCCGCCGGCCTCGAACCCCGGCGCGAGACGTTCACCTCGCCGACGCCGGCCGGTGAGGTGACGTTCACGAACGTGTGGGCCGAGCTGCCCGGGACGGACCAGAAGGCCGGGCGCCTCGTGATGGGCTCGCACTTCGACACGAAGCGGTACAGCTATCGCTTCATCGGCGCGAACGACGGCGCCTCGTCGACCGCCGTGCTGATCGAGATCGCGCGCGTGCTGGCCGCCGGGCCCAAGCGCTCGATCACCTACCGCTTCGTGTTCTTCGACGGCGAGGAGGCGGTGCGCCCCGAGTGGGCCGGCGAGGACAACACGTACGGCTCGCGCCACCACGCCCAGAAGCTGAAGCAGGACGGCCTGGTCGAGAGCGTGCGTGCGTTCGTTCTGCTCGACATGGTCGGCGACAAGGACCTGAAGCTCACGCGCGACCTGAACTCCGACCGCAAGTTCGTCGAGATCTTCTTCGGCGCGGCGCGTCGGATCGGGCTCGGCAAGCACGTCGACGGCCCGGCGCTCGACGTGCGCGACGACCACCTGCCGTTCATGGCGGCGCGCATCCGCTCGATCGACCTGATCGACTTCGAGTACGGGCCGCACAACACCTGGTGGCACACCGAGAAGGACGTGCTCGAGAACACGTCGCAGGAGAGCCTGTCGGTGATCGGGCGGATCACGCTGGCGGGGCTGGCAGACCTGGAAGCGGCGCTCGGCGCGCATTGAGATTCCGAACAGGAACCGATTCCTCGTCAGGGCCCGCTGTGTCGACGGATCTCGACCCCCAGCGCGAGAGCCAGCTCGGCGCGGACGACGCCGTTCTGGCCGCTGATTGGAACGCCTGGTGCATGCACCGCGCTCCGCACAGCATCACCGCGGCCGGTTGAGCCGCTTGTAGTACGCGTCGATCCACTCGCGGTAGCGCACCGGCAGGTCGGCGCCACCCTGGGCGCGGAACAGGTCGCGCGCGTACACCGGCAGGTCGCCCCAGCGATCGTTGGCGTCGACGATCTTCACCGACCCGGTTGCGGAACTCGCCGGCGGCTGGCCCGCGACGTTCTCCGGAAGGGCGTCGGAGGCCAACGGACTCTTCGCAGCGTCACCCGTGGAGTAGAGCTTCTGGTCGCCGCCCGGCTCGCGCTGCTTCAAGCCCTCGCTCGGCCTCTCGGGTGCCTGCGGCGTCGCCTCGCGCTGAGCGCTGCTCGCACCCAGCCGATCGAGCGGGCTCGGACGATCCTGACCTTCGTCGGGTGACGGTTGATTCCCTTGCCCAGCCTGCTTGCCCGACGCACCGCCGGACTTCGAGGAGGCTCTTCACAAGCCTCCGCTGGACTTTCAGGTTCCGCCCGGCGGGTGCGGATGATCGGCGAGCTCGAGGATGCGGTCGAAGTCCTCGACCACCTGTTGCGCGCGATCGCGGCTCTTCACCAGGAGTTCACCCATCCCGGCCGACCCCGCCTGCGCGCGCGCCCTCGGGCTGCCGGCTGCCGCGTCGGACAACAGCCGGTCGATCTCGCGGAGACGCAATTCGACCTGCCCGAAGAGCTTCTGCATCTCCTCGTGCGGATCGCCCGCCCGCGGGCCGGCGACTCCGGTCTTCGCCGGAACATCGCGCTCGGGCTTCAGGCCCTGCGCGCTGAAGTCGGGTATCGCCGAGCCCGCGGCGAGACACGTCGCGAGCCACGCGGGAGCAAATCGGATGGGGAGCATGGCTGTCACCTCCTGGGCCGAGATCATTGTGGCTCGGGCTCGGTCAGGCGCAAGCGGACGGTCGGACGGGGCTGCCTCACGTGATCGCCAGCGCGCTCGTGGCGGCGCACCGAGCCGTCATTCCCCGGCGTCCTCGCTGACCCGTACGATGGACCCCCGATCGAAGTGCGATCCACACGGCCCTTCATTCGCCTGCTCGATGAACACACGTCGCCAGCTCCTCCGCAACGCCGGCCTCGCCGCGTTCTTCCTGGGTCTCTCGCGTCGGCCGGCGTACGCGAGTCTCGTGCGCGCGTTCGCCCCCGGCTCAGCGCCGCCACTCGGCCCCCTGCTGCGCTCGCGACCGATCGTGCCGATCCCCGACGCGCCCGAGGTCGTCGAGATCTCGGGGTTCCCGTTCACGCCGACTTGGCAGGGCGATCCGTGGAGCCACGAGTCGATCCCGTTTCACCACGTCGAGACGGACTATCCGGGAGGAACGCCGCCACCTCCCGACGAGGATGTCGACGTCGCCATCGTGGGCGGCGGGCTGTCCGGTCTGGCTCTCGCGTACCTGTTGCGCGACCGCTCCCCGGTCGTCCTCGAGTTGCAGGATCGCTTCGGCGGGGTCTCGAAGGGCGAGGAGTGGCGCGGCACGCCCTACTCGCTCGGCGGGGCGTACTTCATCGCGCCCGACAAGGGCTCGTGGCTGGAGCGCATCTACCAGGACCTCGGGCTCGACCAGGTGCAACGTACGAGCCCGGGCGGCGACGATCCGGTCGAGATCCAAGGTGTCTTGCACGACGACTTCTGGACGGGAGCCGGACTCCCGCCCGAGGAGCGTCAGGCCTTCGAGCGCTACGCGCGGCTGGTGTTGCACTACACCGAGAACTACCCCGACATCCCGCTGGTGGAGGGCCATGACAACGCCTGGATCCTCGCGCTCGACGAACGCTCGTTGAAGCAGGACATCGAAGCGCGCCTGGGCGTGCCCGTCCCGCGCCTGCTCGCGGCCGGCATCCAGGGCTACTGCTACTCGTCCTTCGACGCCGGTTGGGAGTCGATCTCGGCCGCCGCGGGCTGGAACTTCCTTGCGGCCGAGGAATTCGGGCGCTGGGTCTGTCCCGGCGGGAACGCCTGGGTCACCGACGTGCTGTGGCAGCGGCTCGTGCACCAGTACGAGGCCGCGGGCCATCTCGGCCGGCTCCGGCCGAGCACGCGCGCCGTGCAGGTCAAGGTCGGCGATGACGGCCGCGCGCGGGTGACGTACCGCGGACCGACGGGCGAGTTCCGGACCCTGCGTGCGCGGCGAGCGGTGCTGTGCTGCTCGAAGCACGTGGCCAAGTACGTGATCCAGGACCTGAAGCGCGACGATCCGGCCAAGCTGAACGCGATGCAACAGGTGTACACGCACCCCTACATCGTCGCCAACGTCTTGCTCGACGCTCCGGTCGCACTCGATTTCTACGATGTCTTCCTGCTCGAGGACGGGAACTTCCCGCATACGGAGACACAGATCGAAGACCGCCCTCGGCCGATGGACGTCGTCAGCGGGCACTTCGCCCTCGGCGCTGGACAGCCTCGCAGTGTGCTGACCATCTACTGGCCGCTCCCCGTGAGCACCGCCGTCTTCACCTTGCTCGCAGAGAATGCGTTGGCGGCGCACGCCCGAAGGATCGCACCGCACTTGCAGCGCGTCCTGACGCTTCTCGGCCTGGAGCGCTCCCAGGTCCGCGCCGTGCGCATGGCGCGCTGGGGGCACTCGATGCCGATCGCGCGCCCGCGGTTCCTGGTCGACGGCGTGCCGGCCGAGCTGCGCAGGCCGTACCGCGGGTCGGTGTTCTTCGTCAACCAGGACAACTGGGCCCTGCCGGCGTTCGAGACGTGTCTGCTCGAAGCGCAGGCGATCGCGCCGCGGATCGTCGCGGGGCTCTAGCAGCGAACCGGCCGCCGGGGCCTGCTCGTCCTCGACGCCGGGGCTTACGGGGCTCGGGGACTCGCCGGTGCACCGCCAGGCTTCGGAGGTTGTCCGCGGGCCGCGACCGTGCGCACCGGGATCTGCACCTCGAAGTAGCTGCGTGCGACCGGCGTCATCGGTCCGTTCCAGCCCATGACGCGCATGCTTCCCGCGACTTCGAGTTCGGTCCTGCCGGAGAGCCAGTCTTCGATCGCGCGTCTTGCTCCTTGAACGCGCTCGTCCGTGCGCCGCCCGCGCAATCCAAAGCTCGCGACGCGCACCGGCGGGACGTCGGCGACCTCGACATCACGACCGGCCGGGCCGAGCCGTCCGACGTCCGTCGAGGCGTACAGGAACGCCATCGTGGTCTGCCGCTGGGCCGAGCCTTCGTAGGCCATCTCGACCGGCGCGGTCATCGGGATCCGGTTCGATTCGATGTGCTGGAAGAGCTTCCAGAACGCGCTGTTCTCCGCCCCCCACCGGCGATCGATCGGCACGCGCGCCAAACGACAAGCCGGGTAGTCGAGGATCAGGACTTCTCCGACGGGCGTCGCGCCCGGGAAGCCGCGCGGACGCTCGGCCTCGACGACGGGAGAGAACACGAGGTCGGTCGCGATCGCCCCCGCCTCGCGCCGGAGGTACTCGAGCGGCTCAGGTCCGGTCGCGAGCGCTGTCAGGCGCGCCGTGACCAGTGAGCGCTCACCGAGTTCCTTGGCCGCCTCCGTGGCGGCAACGCGCAAGCACGCGGCGCGCTGGAAGTCGGTCATCTGCGAGGCTTCGGCGCGCACGACCTCGAGGCCGGCCTCCAGGTGCCTGGCCGCCGTCGTGCGGGCCTCGACGGGAGGTGCTGAGGTGATCAGGTGCTGGAAGTGGGCGAAGAGGACGAGGACGGGCATCATGCCCAGGCGTTCGCGCGGAATCCGGTCTTGGATTCAACGCATCGGCGTCCCGAAGACCTGGAACGGCGGAAACACGCCCTCGACGGTCCGCGAGGGACCACCGTAGAGCCGGAAAGCCTGCTCCGCACCTCGGCGCAGGCCGCCCAGGCTCGACCGGAGTGAAGCGCGCCGCGCTTCGTCGTCGTCCGGCACGCCGCGCAGATCGAAGCCGTACCAGCGCACGACGAGCGTCGCGACCCACGCGCCGTCGCTCGCGCGCACAGGAAAGAAGTGGTCGCGGCCGGCGAGCCAGTGGAAGTCCCTGCTGACCGAGTAGACGTCGGACACGAGCCGGCTGCGCTCGTCGACGCGGTTCAGGACGTGGAGATCGCACGTGAAGGTCGAGAACGGGAACGGCAGGTCCGTCTCGAACAGGATGCGCAGCGCGGAGAACGGGTCTCCCTTCGCATCCCGACCCTGCACGAAGCTGTCCGGGATCGGGCCGATGCGCTCGTAACTCGCTCCCGGGCGCGACGGATAAGCACGGTAGTCGTTCTCGACCGCCTTGATCGCGTCGAGGTCGGCGAAGATCAGGGTCGCGGCCTGCTGAAGCCGGTCCCCGCGCTCCCGTCTCTTCCAGATCGGTTCCCTGCGGCCCTCGAGCGTGAGCGGCCGCGCGAACACGAATCCGTCGCACGGGTCGTCGCGGTCGGGGTCCCAGTCGGGCGAGCGGAAGCGCGCGTCGCACAGGAGCTCCGCCGCGAAGGGTTCCAGGTCCTTCCACAAGCTCGGCTGCACGACGCTCACGCGCGCGAGCACGCGCTGGCAGGACTGCGCATCGCCGGCGGTCGCGCGCACGGCGCGCACGACGCGCCCAGAACAGTTCAACGCCTCCTGCGCGTCGCTCTTTTGAGCGTAGCGACCGGAGGCGAGCCGCAGCATGGTCTGCGCGAGATCGACCGCCTCGCCCGTGCCGTCGGCAGTCGGCTGCAAGTCGTCGGGCAGCAGGCACGCGCGATCGAAGGTCGCCGGCCCCAGCTCGCCCCAAGCGAGGGTCCGCGGCAAGACGGTCGGCGTTTCGACCAGCGGATCGCCGGCCGAGAACAGGCTGGCCAGCGCGACCGCTGCGATCATCGCACCCCTTCGCGGGCGAACTCGGCCAAGGCCCGTGCGACGAACGCTGGCTGCTCTTCTTGCGGATAGTGGCCGGATCCCGGCACGGACACGAAGCGTGCGCCCGGGATCGTGTCGGCGAAGAGCCGGCCGAAGCGCTCAGGCCTGTACGCGATGTCGCGTTCGCCCCACAAGAGCAGCGTCGGCTGCTTCATCCGCGCGAGCTCGGCCGCGCGCGTCCCGTTCTCGTCGCGCGCCAGGTCGATCATCGCGTGCCAGTTCTGCGCGTTCTCGCACACGAGGAAGTACTCCTCGATGCGCTCGGCCGGACTGGGCGCCGCGAAGTGCAGGTCGACGGCCGGGCGCAGGCGATCGCGCGAGTTCAAGAGCCAGCCGAACCGCGCCAGGCTCATCTCGCGCATCTTGACCTCCTCGGGCAGCCACTCGTCGTCGCGGCGCGCGAAGCCCGAGCTGCTCATGAGGACGAGGCGTGACACGCGCTCGTCGCGATCGAGCGCGCAGCGCCAGGCGAACTCGCCGCCGTAGCTCTGACCGACCAGCGTGACGTCCCGCAGGTCGAGCATGTCGAGGAAGCCGCTCACCCAGTCGGCGCAGGCCTGGAACGAGCACGGCGAGATCTCGGTGCGCGTCGTGCCGTGTCCGAGAACGTCGAGCGCGTAGACACGACAGCTTTGCGCGAGCCCCTCGTACCCAGGCCCCCCGTGAACGACCTCGGTCCAGGTGACGAGCGAGGCGGGCGTGCCGTGCACGAGCACGACGATCGGACCGCTCGTGCCGGCCTGGTGCCAGCGGTACTCGACCGCGGTGCGCTGGCCGGCGATGTTCGCCTCCGAAGCACGCACCTGCAGCCCGGCCGCGCGCACGGGGCGGTTCTTCTCGAGCGCCAGGAGGCGCGACTCGACCTCGGACTTCTTCATGGACGAGCAGCCTCCGGCGGCGAACGCTCCGGCGCCGGCGACGATCAGGACGAGAAGGAGCTTGGTCGCGCGGCGCATCGGCTTGGTTCGGACTTAGGAAAGGGTCGGTCGCAGCCGCGCCGCAGCCGGCTCGACGGATGCAGGCCCGGCTCGTGCTGTGAAGGGTTCGCGCCGAATGCAGACGCGGATGCGGGCGATCCTCGAACTCGTCGGCGGAAGGTCGCTCAGGAAGTGCGGCGATCGACTCGACCCAGGTCGGCGCCGCGAGGCGACCCTGACGAAGGCGTCGCGCGTCGCTCGCCCCGCACCGGAGCGAGGTGCAGCAGGAGCGGTATGGCCAGCGCATACTCGCCGGCGAGCGCGACCCACGTCAGCAGGGGCTCGGGGCTCACGGCCACGGCTCCCAGGCGAACGCCGGCCAGATACGAGAGCGGACCGCCGACGCCGCCGAGGAGCGCCGCGAGCCACGGGCGATCAGCGAGCCAGGCGAGCGAAAAGCGCGGCAAGGTCGCGAAGCCGATCCAGAGTGCGGTGATCCAGGGCGGGACGAGCACGTGGGGCCAGGCCGCCTGCGAGCTCGGGTAGGCCGTCGCTCCGAGTGCCGCGAGGGCGGTGTCGGCGACCGTCCCGAGGACGCCCGCAAGCAGGAGGAATCGCAGCTCCCGTGCCCGGTCCGGCGACAGGGCCAGGTGCACGGCGACGACCACGGCCATCGCCACCGGGCCGGGCCAGATCGCGCCGCGCGCAGCGCCTTCGACCGCCACGAACCAGGCGCCCTGGAAGAGCAGGAAGTTCGCCAGGTTCTTCACGAAGCCGGCCATTGCAGGCCGGGCCTTGCCAGCGGGCGTTCCAGGAGCATCTGCACGTCGCCGATGTGCCGCTCCGCGAAGCCCCCTTCGCAGTAGCAGAAGTAGAACTCCCACAAGCGCAGGTGCTCCTCGCCGAAGCCCAGGGCTCGCGCCTCGCTCCAGCGCTCGCGCAGGTTGCGGCGCCACTCGGCCAGCGTGCGCACGTAATGCGCGCCGATGTCCTCGAGGTGCACGAGCCTCAGGTCGCTGGCCCGGGTCATCGCCGAGCACAGCGCGGTGATCGAGGGGATGCACGAGCCCGGGAAGATGTGGCGTTGGATGAAGTCGACCGAACGCAGCGCGGACTCGTAGTGCTGATCCGCGATCGTGATCGCCTGCAGGCACATGCGGCCGTCGGGGCGCAGGAGCGCCGAGCAACGCCGGAAGAACTCGTCGAAGTACTGGTGCCCGACGGCCTCGATCATCTCGACCGAGACCAGCTTGTCGTACGTGCCGCTCAGGCTCCGGTAGTCGTCCTGGAGGAGCACGACGCGCCCCTCGAGCCCGGCCGCGCGGATGCGCTCGGCGGCCAAGGCCCGCTGCTGTCGCGAGATCGTCGTCGTCGTCACGCGGCAGCCGTACTCGCGCGCGGCGTGGATCGCCAGCGCCCCCCAGCCCGTGCCCACCTCGAGCAGATGGTCGGACGGCCCCAGCTCCAGCTTGCGGCAGATGAGGTCGATCTTGGCCAGCGACGCCTCGCGCAGGGTCGCGTCGGGTCGCGCGAAGATCCCGCACGAGTACGTCATCGTCTCGTCCAGGAACAGGCCGAAGAACTCGTTCGAGAGGTCGTAGTGCGCCGCGATGTTGGCGCGGCTCCCGCTGCGCGTGTTGCGGCGCAGGGCGTGGAGCAGCGCCAGCGCGGTCTGCGAAACGCGCGCGAGCCCGCCCTCGACGCCGGTCAGGGCCGCGCGATTGCGCAGGAAGAGCCGCACGACGGCCGTGGGATCGTCGCTGGACCACCAGCCGCGTGCGTAGGCCTCGCCCGCCCCGACGCCACCGCGGGCTGCCACGGCGCCCCAGAAGCGCGGATCGAGCACGTGCACCGCGGCCGGCGGCAGCGCAGGGTGCGCGCTCCCGAAGACGTGGCGCCGGTCCCCTTCGAGCACGACCAGCGAACCCGACGCGATGCGCTCGAGGCGCGCGAGAACGAGGCGTGCCGCAAGGGGCGTGCGCGCGATGCGCGCCGGTCGTGCACTGATCACGGCCGCGGTGGAGGTGTCCGGACTCATGTGGTGCTGGTCTTCGTGCGGCTCGAGGTCTTCTGCGGGTGCGCGTGGAACGGCGCGCGCTTCAGGAACAGGCGCGCGGCCTGCCAGTAGATAGCGGCGTGGAGGCGCGCCGTGAGCAGTGGATGGCGCAGCAGGACGAGCGCCAGGTTTCGGCCCGTGATGGCGCGACGCCGGCACGCAAGCCCCGCGTGAAAAACGGGGCGGCCGCCCGCGAGGCTGGTCATGTGGACGTCGAGCCGCTCGGTCGGCCCGTCGAAGCGCCATTCGTAGTCGACGTCCATGCCGTGGAACGGCGAGACGTGGAAGACCTTGGGAAAGCGCCAGCGGATCTGGCCATCTGCCGCGCGATGGCGCGCGTCGAGCACGTAGGTGTGCCGCTCGCCCCAGGGCGTGTTCGTGATCTCGGCCGCGATCGCCTCGAGCTCCTCGTGCTCGTCGTAGCAGTAGTAGAAGGTGACCGGATTGAAGACGTAGCCGAGCGTGCGCATGTGCGTGAGGACGCGCACCGCGCCCGCCGGGCGCCGGCCGAGTTCCTGCTCGACGCGGTCGAGCACGACGTCGCGCAACGCCGTCCGCGGCGCGCCCATGTAATCGGCGCGGCGGAACCAGGCGAAAGCCGGCCGCGACGCCGACCAGAGCCAACGACCCTGGAAGAGCCCCGGCAGCTCGTCCAGGTCCAGGTACATCAGGAAGATCCGGTAGCGGAACTCGTGCGGCCGGGGCTCGAGCCGTTGATGGAAGACCTCGCCCTCGTAGATCGCGCTGCGCGTCACGCGGCCACCGCCTGCCCCATTCGGCGCGCGACCGCCAGCCCGCTCCGGACGCCGTCCTCGTGGAAGCCGTAGCCCCAGTACGCGCCGCAGAAGTGCACGCCGTGCGCGCCGTCGATCTCCGCGTGACGACTCTGGGCGTTCACGGCTCCCGAGGAATAGATCGGGTGGTGGTAGACGAACCTGCGCAGGACGTGCGCGGGGTCGATCGCGGAGGTGCGATTCAGGGTGACCAGGAACTGCCGCTCACCGTCCGCTCCGAGCTCGGGCAAGCCCTGCAGGTTGTTCATCCAGTACGTCACGGTCGGCAGATCCGAGGGCGGGTCGGTGACGTGGTAGTTCCAGCTGGCCCAGGCGCGACGCCTGCGCGGCATGAGCGACGCGTCGGTGTGCAGCACGGCCTCGTTGCGCTGGTACGCGAACGCCCCGAGGACCGTGCGTTCGAGCGGGGTCGCGTCGGCCAGCATCCGCAGGCTCTGGTCGGCGTGCGCCGCCAGGACGACGCGGTCGTAGATCGCGGCCTCGCCCGCCGCGGTCTGCACGCGCACTCCGGCCGGCACGCGCTCGACCCGCACGATCGGTGTCCGCAGCCGGATCCTGTCGCGGAACGGCGCCACCAGCGCCTCGACGTACCGGGCCGAGCCGCCGCGGACCACGAGCCACTGCGGACGGCCGTCGACCTGGAGGAAGCCGTGGTTCGCGAAGAACTGCAGCAGGAAGCGCAGCGGGATGGTGCGCATGTCCTCCGGCCGGGCCGACCAGATCGCGGCTCCCATCGGCAGCAGGTGCTGCTCGACGAACTCGCGCGAGTACCCGCCGCGCTGCAGGAATGCGCCCAGGGTCAGCCCTTCGTCGGGCTCCCTGAGCAGGGACGGCGCCTCGCGATAGAAGCGCAGGATGTCGCGCACCATGCGCCAGAAGGACGGACGCAGCGCGTTGCTGCGCTGCGCCAGCAGCCCGTCCAGGGACGTGCCGTTGTACTCCAGGCCGCTGCGCTCGCAGCGCACCGAGAAGCTCATCTCGCTCACCTGGGAAGCCACGCCCAGCTCGGCCAGCAGCGCGCAGAAGTGCGGGTAGGTCTTCGCGTTGAACACGATGAAGCCCGTGTCGATCGCCAGGCTGCGGCCGCCGGCCTCGAGCTCGACCGTGTTCGTGTGGCCGCCGATCCAATCGCCCGATTCGTACACGGTGAGCTCGTGTTCGCGCTGAAGCCGGTGCGCCGCGACCAGCCCCGCGATTCCGGTCCCGACGATCGCGACCTTCACCGCACACCCCTGCGCTGCGGCACGCGGGCCGGGCGCGGCTTGAGGTCCCAGACCAGACCCAACCGTCGCATCGCCAGCAGCGCGTACCAGCTCGCGTCGATCTCCCACCAGCGCAAGCCCTGTCGCGCCGACGACGGATGGCGATGGTGGTTGTTGTGCCAGCCCTCGCCCAAAGTGAACAACGCGAGCAGCGCGTTGTTGCGGCTC
>Ga0163152_10008020_pt1 | contig 11381 bp, 12 predicted proteins | sample OliLakLV19MP8IB2_FD_148635 | JGI IMG/M metagenome (GOLD analysis project Ga0163152, IMG submission 148635) | Freshwater microbial mat bacterial communities from Lake Vanda, McMurdo Dry Valleys, Antarctica - Oligotrophic Lake LV.19.MP8.IB-2 | ecosystem: Environmental > Aquatic > Freshwater >...
GGCACATCGATCGACGAACCCACGGCCAGCGCTCGGCCAGACAGCTACGTGTACACGCCGCCGATCACGCGGTCGTTCGTCATCGGCGACCAGCTCTGGACGTTGTCCGAGGCCGGGCTGATGCGTAGTGATGTGGCGACACTGGCGGCGGGCCCGTTCGTGGCCTTCGCCGGCTGATCAAAAGGTTGGGCGCTACGGGCTTGACCTCGGCTCCCGGATCAGGGATTATCACAAGTAGTTACTTGTGTAAATCCCTTCCGGAAGTCCCAACCTGAAGTCGAGGTATGCCCGTGGGATCCGAGGTACACGCCGGAACGCTGGCCGATCTGAGGCGTGACGGTCGCCTGCTGACGAAGGTCGGGTCGCTCCCCGTCGTCGTGTTCCGCGACGGGGACGCGACCTACGCCATCGAAGATCGGTGCCCGCACATGGGCTTCCCGTTGCACCAGGGCACCGTCGAAGCGGGACTCGTGACGTGCCACTGGCATCACGCGCGCTTCGACCTCGTGTCCGGCTGCACGCTCGACCTCTGGGCCGACGACGCACGCGGATTCGACGTCGACATCCGTGACGAACAGGTCTACGTGAACGCGCGGCCCGAAGGCGACGTCGTCGGACACCTCCAGGCCCGACTGCGCGACGGTCTCGAAGAGAACATCACGCTCGTGACCGCGAAGGCGGTGCTCGGATTGCTCGAAGCGGGCGCGGAGCCGGGCGCCATCGTGCGCACCGGCGTCGAGTTCGGCACGACGTACCGTGATCAGGGTTGGGGCGCGGGGCTCACCACGCTCGTGGCGATGGCGAACCTGCTCCCCCACCTCGATCCTCCGGATCGGGCGCTCGCACTCGTGCACGGACTCGCGTTCGTGGCGCGCGACACGCAGGGTCGCCCGCCGCGGTTCCCGGTCGGGCCGCTGGCGAGCGACGACGTCCCGATCGACCGGCTGACGACGTGGTACCGGCGGTTCGTCGACACCCGCTCGTCGGACGCGGCGGAACGGGTGCTGGATACCGCGTTGACGACGGGCGGCGATGTCGAGCCGATGATGTTCGCGGCGGTGACCGACCACGTGTTCATCGACGGCGGCCACACGATCGACTTCACGAACAAGGCGTTCGAGGCACTCGCGCACGTCGGCGTTGACGCCGCGCCCCAGGTGCTACCGACGCTCGTTCGCCAGACCGCCGGCGCATTCCGTAGCGAGGAGGCGGGCGAGTGGCGCCATCCGCACGACCTCGCCGGCCTCTCGGTGCGCACGATCGAACGGCTCCCCGCCATCACCGGAACGGGCGGCGTCGACGTCGCCGGGCTCGGGTGGCGTTTCCTCGACGACGACCCCGAAGCCGTGTGCGACACGCTCGTCGCCGCGCTCGAGACCGGCGCGAGTGCCGAGGAGATCGGGCGGGCGATCGCGTTCGCGGCCGCGCTGCGCATCACCCGCTTCCACATCCAGAACGACCACGGCGACTGGGACACGGTGCACCACTCGTTCACGTCGGCGAACGCGTTGCACCAGGCGCTGACCCGCAACCCGACACCGGAGTTGCTGCGGGGCGCGGTGCACGCGGCGTTGAACATCTACCAGGACCGCTTCCTCAACATTCCCGCGGCCCGGCTCCCCGTCAAAGAACACGGCGACCTCGACGCACTCGCGAACTGCTTCGAAGTGCAGGCCGCGGTCGACGAGGCCGGCAACGAGGCGTACGGCTACCTGAAGTCGGGCGGTTCACGCGCGCGGCTCGTCGCGGTCCTCGGGCATGCGCTCGTCGCCGAAGACGCCGAGTTCCACTGGTTCCAGACGGTCGAAGCCGGCACGCGGCACGCTTACGCCTGGCCCGAAGGCTCCGAAGAATCGGCCCTCGTCCTCGCCGGTGTCGCCCGCTTCCTCGCCGCGCACACCCCCACCCGCCGCGAACTCCCGACCGTCGTCAAGATCGCGACCCGCCTCCGCCGCGGCGAAGCCCTCTTCGAAGACGCCGGTTAGTCGAAGCGCTGATCGGATTCGAACTTCTCGCCGAGAACGATGCCCTCGGGACGAATGCAGAACTCGAGGATCTCGGGATGATGGGCGCTGGCGCGCGTCTTGAGCACGAGCAACGCGCGCTTCACCTCCGACTCGATGCGCAGGTACTGGAGCATCACGACGTTGTCGGCGATGTGCGACATCCCGACTTCCGAGAGGCGGACGACACGGAACAGTTCCGAACTCTCGTGAGTCAGGACCAAGCTGATCCCGCGCCGCGAGAACCGCTGCGCCAGCGAGTACAGCATTTCCCGGAAGCGCACGTCGTCGGGTGACGCGAACATGAGGTCGCCGAGGCTGTCGATGACGACGCGCCGGGCGTTCGTCTGGTCGACCAACGCGAGAAGGTCGTAGACCCACTCGTCGACGTACAAGTCGACCGGCGACCGACTGAGCACATGGACGTCAGCGTTGTTGTTGATGTCCCAACCGAAGCCGGCGCTGATGCGTGCGAGTTGCGTTTGGTTCTCTTGGAACGTCGCGAATACGCCGGGTTCGCCGTGTTCGGCGCCGTAGATCAAGAAGTGGAGCGACATGAGCGTCTTGCCGGCTCCCGTGGGACCGGAAATGAGCGTGACGGCACCCGGCCAGTACCCGTCGCCCAGAGTTTCGTCGAGCGCCGGTATGCCAGTCGAGACGCGAGTGTCGTCGAGCTCATAGTCGTCTGTGTCGAAGTCGTCGGCGAGGCGGGGGAAGACATCGATCCCGTCGGCGCTGATGCGATACGCATGTTCGCCTGATTGGAATCCGCTGCCACGCAGCTTCAACACTTGCAGCACACGCAACTCGCGTTCGGCTGTTTTCTTTACACCTAACACGATGATCGCGTCGGCGACCGCGAACTCGGGTGCGTTGGCGGCCTGGTCGCGGTCGTATTCGCCGATCCAGAACGCTGTCGTCGCAGCCGCGGTCAACTTGCCCGCGAGTTCGTGGAGGAACCGGCGGAACGCCGCTTCCTCGGCCGCGAAGGGCCGAAGTGCTTTGAAACTGTCGATGACCAACAGGCCGGGTTGTTGTTCTTTCAACAGGTGATCGATGTGGTCGAGCACTCCGTCCAGGCCCTCACGGTGGACGGTCTCGCCGAGGTCCCCGTAAAAGATCGACTCACCGATGGCGGCTTCGTCGAAAAACGCGAGCGCTTCGCCGTAGCGCAGAATCTTGTCGAACGGCTCGGACACCGTCGAGAGGTACACACCCGGCGCGTCGGCGGTCGCGTTGTGGAACATGTACTGCTCGGCCAGGATCGTCTTCCCACTGCCGGGATGCCCGATGATGAGGTTGATCCCGTTAACCGGGAGCCCGCCACCCAGCAGCCGGTCGAGTCGCTCATGACCACTCTTAACGCGTTCCATCAAGGAGTCGGCACACTTCGCGCGCGCCGGACCATGGCACTTGTTCCGATCAGGTCCCGGGCCGCGGAGACGAGCGCAAGCGCGTCGAAAGGCTTGCGAATGAACGCGTCGGCTCCGGCACGAATGGCGCGCTCGCGCTGGTCGAGAGCCGAAACTGCGAGCACTCGCCCCGCCTCGCCCAACTTTTCACAGAGGCGCAGGCCGGCACCGCCACCGATCATGAGGTCAATGATCGTCAGGTCGATCCCGTTGTCGACGAGCAAATGCTCTGCTTCTTCCGTCGAACGTACGGTGAGCACGTCGTAGCCCTCCGTGCGCAGGAAGTACTCGGCGAGGTCGGCCGCGTAGGGATCGCGTTCCACCAGGAGAATGCGACGCTCCGCCGGTTCCGCGCCGTCGGCGGTGAACGACGTGACTCCGCCGGCCAGCTGTTCCGCCAACGACCGGTGGGCGTCGGCCGCACTGAGGCCCAGCACCATTTGGCGACAGACGAAGCGAAGTTGGTCGAGATGGTCGCGCGAGTACAACCGCTGCGCGCCCGCACTGCGCTGGGGAACGACCACGCCGTAGCGGACCTCCCACGAACGAAGGGTCGTCGGTGACACGTCGAGCATCCGGGCCAGGGCCCCAATGCTGTATATGCCCGGTTCCGACACGATCGAAGGCTACCGGTGCTTCGCCGCGTCCCCGGCGGCATCGTTGTCGAGCAACAGCGCGTCGACGCCCGACACTTCGAAGACTCGTAACACCGTTCCCTTGGGATGGCGCACCACGAGTCGGCACCCGACAGACGAACTCTGGCGCGAGGCGTTGAGGACACACCGGATTCCGGTCGAGTCGATGAATGTCAGCTGCGCGAGGTCGAGGACGAGCTTGGCGGGAGGAGGATCCAGGGCAGAGTCCAGCAGCTCGGCCAGAGCCGCCTCGACGTTCAGGTCGACTTCACCGCCGAGCGCAATGATGACTTCGTCAGCATTGCGGCCTATCGACCAATTCAATGTCTCTGAACTGCCCGATACCTCTGCGCCGCCGACTGGAATCACGGTCATAGTCCTACAGTCTTGCCAGCACTTCGTCAACTAGTTGGGCAATATATCTACACATCGCGAGTAGACGTCACGCTATTGGGTATCTGAGGCGGGACCACCTATCGGAGGAGTCCCAATGAGCATGACCGACCAGAACCGCACTCAGACAGCACGACAGGGCAGCAATGTTGACCTGACCGACGCTCGCACCCGTAGCGAGACCGTCGTAAGGCGCGCCTGGCGCGAGACGAAGCCGTCACCGAAGACGACGGAGCTCTGGCTCACCGTCATCGGTGTCGCAATTCTCGCGGTGATCTACAACGCGTCGGACGACAACTCGCTCACCCTGTGGCGCGTATGCCTCCTCGGCACGATCATGGCCGCCGCGTACGTCATCAGCCGCGGGTTCGCGAAGGCGGGCAGCCATGACGACGAGGACCAGGCCACGACGTACGACCGTCGCTAGTAAGACGACGGTGCGTCGGTAGGGGGTGAGAATTCCCCTCTATCGACGCACGGTGGATCTAGCTGCCGCCGCCGATTTCTACGTCGAAGGCTTCGTAGACCAGGTCGGCGCCGCGCTGGCGGTGGCGGGCGAGCTGCGAGAGCAGGCTGGTGAGCGTGGTGCGCACGACGTCGACGTCGATCGGGTCCAACGCGAGGTCGTCTTCGGCGGCGAGCATCATGCCGAGTATCGAGGCGTGTTCCTCACGCAAGCGGCCGACCTGGTTCGCGAGGCGCGGTTCGGTCTCGACGAGGTCGTCGAGGAACGCGCCGGGCGCTTCGGTCTCGACCACGTGGCGGGTCCATACCTCCTGCACCATCCCGAGCGCGTCGCGTACACGGGCGGTCCAATCGTCGGTCCGGCCCGGTGCCGGCGCGGCCAGCGCCCCTTCCAACCCGCTCATCGCGGCGCGTAACCCGGCGCGGCGCTCCCGCACCGCGTCGAGCACGTCCGGGTGGGCCTGCGTTGTCAGGTGGAACCGCCGGTAGCGAGCCATGAGCGGACGGTACCCCTGCTCCCGCATCTTGCCCACCCCAAAAGGCAGGACCGTTACGAGGTCGTCACAGTCGGGGTCGGACGCTTGCCGCGAAGAGTTCCAGACTCGCCCACGCCAGGTCGGGCGGAATACCACCCGCCAGCGGGTTGAAGTTGAGCGCCGCAGTGGGAGGCAGGGCCTTCGCCCTTTCGACGATCTGATCGGGGGTACCGACCCAGAGTTGCGACGCCCGCTTCAGGTCGTCGACCGTCTCGGCGTCGACCCGGGGCGTCGAGTGCTGCCCGGGCGTCTGGAACGACGCGTACATCTGGGTCTCGTACAGCAGGTGCGGCGCCAGTTGTGCCCACGCCTTGTCGGGGTCGTCGGTGACGTGCACGAACGTCGGACCCTCGGGGTGCATCACGAAACCGCTGTCGAACCCGATCTTCTTTGCTTCGTCGAAGTACGCGGCGCGGACCTCGGCATCGGTGTTCATCGGCAACATCGGGAGCCGCAAGCGGGCGGCGCGGCGCGCCGCGGCCGGAACGCCGCCGCCGACGAGCACGGTCGGGTGCGGCTGGGTCGCCGGAACAGGCGTCACCCGGATCGTGCGGCCCTGCCACTCGAACGGCTTGCCCGCCCACGCCTGGAGCATCACGCCGACGTATTCCTCGAGCACCGCGCCGCGCCGCTTGTGTTCCGCGTTCGCCATCTCGAACTCTTCGACCCGGTACCCGGCACCGAACACGGTCCACAGGCGGCCCGGGAACGCGTTGTCGATGACCGCGATCTGCTCGGCCAGCCGCACCGGGTCGTGCAACGGCGCGATCGCGGCCGAGAGCAACACCGGCGTGCGGACCGTCGCGCCCAGCAACGCCGCGGCAATCGTGAGCGGCGCGGGCATCCACCCGTCGTCGACGCCGTGGTGTTCCGACAACACCATGAAGTTCCACCCGTGGCCGTCGGCCCACCGCATCTGCTCGATGGCCGCGGCGTAGATCTCGGGTGTCGACGCGGGACCGAACCCCGGGGCGCGAAAGTCCTGGCGCATCGTCAAGATGGGCATTGCAACTCCTCAGTCGAAAGCGACGCGGGTGAGATGCGGGCCGACGTCGGCACCGAACGCGGCGATCTGGTCACATTGCTCGGACGCGCTGCGCGCCGCGAACCGCAATTGCAGGTGGCTGACACCGATCGCGCCGAGTTCGTTGAACGAATCGATCAGTTTCTGAGGCGCCCCGCTCACCGAATACTTCGGAATCTCCCACTCGGGTTCGCCGACGTACACGTACTCGGTGATGTACCCGATCTCCGGTACCGCGCCGGGCCGAACGTTGTCGCGATGCTCGCGGATGTACGCGATGTCGGCCGGCAACTGCTTGCGGGGCGTGCCCTGCGGGATCCACCCGTCGCCCCGTGCCGCGACGCGACGCAACGCGGGTTTGCCCGAACCGCCGATCCAGATGGGCGGCCGCGGCTGCTGTACCGGGCGCGGCGCCTGCCCCACGTCGGCGTACCTCCACCGCGCACCCGCGTGTTGCGGGTACTCGTCGCGCAGGGCGACGTCGATCGCGTCGATCGCCTCGTCGGTGATCGCCCCCCGCTCGGCGAACGGCACACCGAGCGCGTCGAACTCGCCCTCGACGTGGCCCGCGCCGACACCGAGGATCACGCGCCCACCCGACAGCGCGTCGATCGTCATGAACGCCTTCGCGGTCTGCAGCGGGTGCTGGTACGCGACGACGTACACGTTCGTCATCAGGCGCGTCTTCGTCGTGTGCGCGGCGAGGTACCCCAGCGTCGGCACCGGGTCGAACCACTGCGTGCCCATCATCTCGGCCGGCCCGCTCGGCACCGCGACGTGATGACACACCGCGACATAGAGGAAGCCCGCGTCGTCGCACGCCTGCGCGACGCGCACCATGTCGGCGATCGTGCCGCCCTCGCGCTCCCACTCGAGCGCGGTGCGCACCGACAGCGCCTGCACGGGCAGTTGGATCCCGTAGGCGAGGACCCCCTCGGGGACGATCGAAATGGTCGCGGGAGAAATGCTCATGCTCATGCGGCTCCGGCCTCCGGCCCTCGACCGCCCGTCAGTAGTCGCCTCGATTCCCGCACCTCCGGCTTGCGCCTCACCCCGGCCACACCACCGACTGCATCTCGCTGTACGCGTGGAGGCCGAACACACCTCCGTCGCGGCCGATGCCGCTGAACTTCATGCCGCCGAACGGCGCGTTGTGGTTTCGCTGCGTCGTGTTGATGCCGACGTTCCCGGCCCGCAAGCGCTCGCTGACCCGGAACGCGCGGTTCGTGTCGGCGCTGAACACGTAGTCGTACAGGCCGAAGTCGGTGCTGTTCGCGATCGCGATGCCTTCGTCCTCGTCGTCGAACGGGATGACGACGATCACCGGCCCGAAGATCTCTTCTTGCGCGACCCGCATCGTGGAGTTCACGCCCGCGATGAGCGTCGGCGCGACGTAGAACCCCTTGTCGATCTCGGGGCGCTTGCCTCCGACCACGACCTCGCCCCCTTCACCCTGCCCGATCTGCACGTAGCTCTCGACCCGATCGCGGTGCGCGGCCGTGATGACCGGACCGAGCACCGTGCCCTGTGCGTTCGGATCCCCGACCTTGAGCACCGTCGCCATCTTGCTCAAAGCCTCGACTACCGGTTCGTACAGCTTGCGCTGCACGATCGCCCGGGTCGGAGAGGTGCAGATCTGGCCCGAGTGGAACGTCCACGTGGAGCCGATCATGCTCACCGCGGTCTTGACGTCGGCATCGTCGAACACGAGCGCCGCACCCTTGCCCCCCAGTTCGAGCAACATGCGCTTCATCGTGCGTCCACCGGCCTCGGCGATGCGCACACCCACACCCGTCGACCCGGTGAACGACACCATGTCGACGTCGCGGCTCTCGACGAGCGCCTCGCCTGTCGCCGGCGTCGAACCCGTGACGACGTTGACGACGCCCTCGGGGAACCCGGCCTCGCGCATGATGTTGATCAACTCGATGACCGCGAGCGGGTTCTGCGACGCGGGCCGGACGACGACCGTGTTCCCCATCGCCAGCGCGGGACCGATCTTGCCGGCCATGTTCACGATCGGGAAGTTGTACGGCGTGATGCACGCGACGACGCCGACCGGCGCGCGCCGCACGACCGCGCCCATGAGCCCGCCCGGGGCGAGCGCGGTGGCGGGCATCTGCTGGGGTGGCAACGGGATCGTGTTCGGTTCGAGCGCGTAGCGCGCGTACGTCTCGAAACGGGTCCACGCGGTCGGCACCTGCATCTGCTTGCCGACCGTCGCGGTACAGCCGGTCTCGGCAATGACGAGCGGGAGCAGGTCGTCGAAGCGCGCCTTCATCAACTCCGCGCTCTTCGCCAGCAGCGCGGCCCGTTCCTCGGGCGTCGTACGCGACCACGAGTCGAACGCGTCGCGCGCGGCCCGGGCCGCGTCGTGAGCCTGGGCGACCGACGCTTCGGGCGCAATCCCGACGACCTCTTCGGTCGCCGGGTTCACCACGTCGTAGCCACCGTCGGCCCCGTCGACCAGGTCACCACCGATGAGGAGTTGCCGCGTCGTCATGAGCCGTAACTGTAACGCGTTCTATTTTTGCGTGTGAGCTGGTCTCGTCATCGAGGCATTCCGCAAAGCCAACGACCGCCGAGCGGCTACGCGCCGAGTTGCGCGGCCGCGAAGGCGAGCCCAATGCCGGTCAGCATCGTCGGGACCAAGAACATCACGATGCGGTTCGTCTGCTCGCGGAAGAGATCGTGCATCTCGGCCCGCAGCGCCGAGATCTCGCTCCTCAGCTCGGCGCTCACAACCACGAGATCCTGCTTCAGCAGGGCAATATCGTGTTTCGTAGCCAGCTGACTTTCGTCCATGGGCAGGAGCTCCATCAATGTCTCCGCCGCATCTCGTCCGAGCCGATCCCGGGCCGCCTCGTACAGGTGCAACCGGCGACTTTCGTCGACCGCCATTCGTTCCCCTCCAGTTTCGCGCGGTTTCGGAGGAGAGCAATCACGCCGAGCTCTCGAGGCTTCCCGCACCCTACGAGGAGCCTGAGACAGTTACTGCTCCCAGTAGATCTCGATCTGGTAACCGTCGGTGCGCAGGAAGAGCGCGTCGCCGTGCCACCCGTCTTCGCGGAAGCCGAGCTTCTCGTAGAAGCGGACCGCGGTGGGGATGTCGTCGACGCCGAGGTGCAGGTGGTTCAGATCCATGCGGTCACGTCCACGTTCATGTCATGTCGCGGTCGACCCACTTGCGTAGACGCAGACCCGAGGCACGCGACTACGAAGGTAGGTCGAGCGACAGCATGCGGATCGCGTTGAGGCGGCAGACCTTGTCGACCTGCTCCTGCGTGAGATCCTTCATGATCTCCTCCGCGACCTTCTTGGTGTGCGGCCACGTCGAGTCGCTGTGGGGGTAGTCGGTCTCGAACGTGATGTTGTCGACACCGACCGCGTCGAGGTTCTTCAAGCCGTGCGGGTCGTCGAAGAAGCACCCGTACACGTGCTCGAAGTAATACTCCGACGGCGGGCGCTTCACCTTGTCGGCGACGCCACCCCACGCGCGGTTGTCCTCCCACACCTTGTCGGCCCGCTCCAGCACGTACGGGATCCAGCCGATCTGGCCTTCGCTGTACGCGATGTCGAGGCGCGGGAACCGCTCGAACACGCCGGACATGAGCCAGTCGGTGAGCGACATCGCCGCGTTCATGTACGTGAGCGTCGAACCGACCGCGGGCGGCGCGTCGGTCGACGTCGACGGCATCTTCGACGACGACCCGATGTGCATGCACACGACGGTCTTGGTCTCCTGGCACGCGTCGAAGAACGGGTCCCAGAACCCGTCGGCGTCGTGCACCGACGGCAGGCCGAGGAACGGCGGGATCTCCGAGAACGTCACTGCGTGGCAGCCCTTGGCGGCGTTGCGCCGCACTTCGGCGGCGGCGAGGACCGGGTCCCACAGTTGCATGATGATGAGCGGGATCAACCGGCCGCCCGACGGCGCGCACCACTCGTCGAGCATCCAGTCGTTGTAGGCCTTCACGCACAGGTCGGCGAGGTCCTTGTCCTTGCGTTCCTTGAACGTCTGGCCACAAAAGCGCGGGAAGCTCGGGAAGCTCAGGCTCGCCTCGACGTGGTTGACGTCCATGTCTTCGAGGCGCGCGACCGGGTCCCAGCAACCTTTGCGCATGTCGTCCATGGTGATCGGGCTGACGGTGATCTCGTCGCGCGGGTAGCCCGCGGCCGCCGAAAGACGTGTCAGAGGCGACGCGAGATCTTCGACCAGCCACCAGTCGCAGTAGGTGCCCTCTTCGTTGGCGCCCGCCTCCTCGAACGAGAAGACGCCGCCGACGAACGTCATCGACTTGATCTTGCGCCGCTCGATACGGGGCCCGATGTCTCGGTACTTCGCCGGTAGCCGGTCCTGCCACACGTTCGGCGGTTCGATGACGTGGTCGTCGACCGAGATGATCTTCGGGATCTCCGGCATGCACTGACATTACTGCCGAATCTGACGGGTCGTCAGATGGAAGCCCACGGGATTCGGCCGAACCTGCCGATAGGGGCGTATGGCCGATCGCGTCTGGAACGCGGCACTCACGTACCTGCGCTTGGTGGGACACCACGAGTACCGCAACGCGACCGAACTGCTCGACGACGTGGTCCAGGACGAGGGCCTCGGCGCGGTCAACGACGCCATCGCGGCGGTCTGCCGCTCGCTTCTCGACCGGGTCACCTTCGCCCCGGGCACCATCGACGTCAACGCAGCAGTCGATGCCCTGGCGCACGAGATCGTCGCCGTTGCCCAACGCCATGGCGAAGACGAGATCGCCCGCCAGCGCGCGCTGATCGTCTACCTCGGGAGCGAGGGACTCCCGTGCCTCGCGCGCACGCAGGTCGCGAGCTGGGCCCCGATGGAACTCCTCGGAACGCTCGTCGCGTGCATGCTCGGGCTCGTCGGCATCGTCAGCGAGCGCGAA